>Ga0210057_1001641_pt1 | contig 33422 bp, 28 predicted proteins | sample CryGeyCG2114_010_2_FD_183968 | JGI IMG/M metagenome (GOLD analysis project Ga0210057, IMG submission 183968) | Groundwater microbial communities from aquifer - Crystal Geyser CG10_big_fil_rev_8/21/14_0.10 (SPAdes) (version 2) | ecosystem: Environmental > Aquatic > Deep subsurface > Groundwater ... | reverse complement strand
GCCAATGCGCCCTGCCCGTTTCCGCCGTAGGCCACATATAAGGCGGTATCATATGCCAATTTACGCGTAAAATATGATGCCGCGTGCATCAAAGCGCCGAGGCTCGCATCGGTAAGTGATCCGGCAATGGTTTGTTTAATTTCCTGTTGCCTAAACAAAAAATCACGTTGCACCCACGCCTGCGCATCATAAACAACAGCTTGCGCATGCACAGGAGCTACAGGTAAAAGGACATTCCCAATAGTGCTCAATATCAAAACAAAAACCAATGCTCTGGCTTTTGCGTTTTGTATGTATGCCCGTACTTTCATACTTATTGGGTCACGTCCGGTACCACTATAGAGTTATCAATTGGTGCAACGTCTTGAAGTGCCGCATCATTTGCTTGTTGCTCTGCAACAAAATCTTGCACCAATGCCAACAACTCGTCGTCCTGTATTTGCGCCAGCTGATCTGCGGAAAATTGCCCTGTTTGCATTAGGAGCTGACGAATAGAATCTGCATCGCTCACAATGGCATTTAGCTGCTCTGGAGACGTTATCTGCGCAGCCGGGTTACCTTCGCCTAAGAGTGGCAAATTTGGTGCTTGCGGTGCATTTGCAGGATCCACTGCAAACAACCCACCTGTACTGGTTGCGTTTTGCCCAAGATTATCTACGTCGCTACACCTCTCTCCTTGCGGGCACAGTGGATCTGTTCCTGCATCTATTTCTGTTTTGTCTGGTATCCCGTCTGAATCCGTGTCTGATAAATACGGACTGGTGTTATAAAAAAATAATTCTTCATAATTGTTAATACCGTCTTGATCCGTGTCAATCGCTTGCAGGCGTACCTGATCGTCGGAAAAAAGCTGCGATATATCATCTGCCGGCTTGGCGGTAACCCGTGAAATAAACGGCCCATACAGTGTATTTCTCATTTGTAAAAAACCCAAACCCACCGTCAAAATGCCAAAAACAAGCAAAAGAGTAAACCCAACTTTTTGCTCGCGTGTGAGTCTGTGTTGATCGGCGTCGTTCATGGAAGAACTTGTGATCAGAAATTTGTATTAGTATACCAAAAAAAACAAAGCCCCACAAAGGGCTTTGGACGGGGATAAGTTTTGAGAAGGAGAGGAACAAGCATTTGGCGCGTCATTGCGAAGCAATCTTCCTCATCCATGGGATTGCCGCGTCGCCCCACTGCTTGCAAGCAGCGGGACTCCTCGCAATGACGAATTAAAACCCGACTGCGTCAGCACACTGGCAATGACGAACTAAAACCCCGACGGTGTCGAGACTTGCAATGCAGTCGTTTCCCCTCTTTATTGTCATCCTGAACCCGCAAGTTGTCATCCTGATATGTCATCCTGAACCCGCAAGTTGTCATCCTGATATGTCATCCTGAACCCGCAAGTTGTCATCCTGAATTTATTTCAGGATCTCAGGATCTCATCGCATCTCAAACCGTCGGGAATGCTGAAATAAATTCAGCATGACAACCTAGCATGACATTTCCATTTATCTCTTTTATCTCCTATCTCTCATACTTATCAAGAAAGACGACACAAGGCCACCAACAATCCCCAACGCCATATCGCCCATTGTGTCCGGCAAACCGGCTTGCATGTAGGTGCCCAGATATGTGTCTGCCAAATACTCGGCAAATTCCCAGCTACTGGCAACCAGTGCGACGACCGACACACTCAAAAAAACCAAAAGCCACACCGGAAGTTTATTTATGATGTTGACTCGTACCAGCTCTTTGTACACCAATACAGCAGTAATGCCTATGCTCGCCCCGCCAAAAAAATGCATGAGCATATCAAAATTTTGAATAACAACATACACGTTAAACACGACAATGGCAAATATATGAAAAGCAAAGAGCACGGAGGGTGGGATGAAGGCTTTTGATATATTTTTTATGGATATGTTCATGGAATCAATTAAAGTGCCTCTAGTATAACATCATCAAGCCACACATGCTGATTTGGAGGCTCAATAGCATTAATATCTTCTGGACCTAACCCTTCTGTGGGGACACCATCAATAAACACAGTATAATCAGCATCCACCAACATTTGTTCATAGGGTCCGACACTGGGCACTTCATACGAAAATCTGTCTACCAGCAGCACAAACCTAAAATCCGTATTGTTGATAATGGCCGGTGTTGTAAAAACCCGTTCATATTCGTGCCAATCGGATTGCGGGGTCAGATAGACGAGCGCTGATTCAAAATCATTATTGGAATCGCTATTTCCGAGGCGAGGGATAATGGTGGTATCGCTTTTATACCAAAACCGCAGTCGGTATTGTGTGTTGGGCTCAACGCGCAGCCGCGTTTGTTGAATACCCATGTTATCCTCGACCCCAATTGCGCGCGCTATGTACAGAGCTTGCAGCCCAGCGTGCGACTGATCTTGAACTTTTTGTTTTGTACCAATGGCACCATAATCTGACCATGAAGCCAAGTCAGGATCTTCCATATCACCGTCTAGCAGTGTCTCCGAAGCAAAAGACTCCAGCGTAACATCATCGAGAGAAAATTGACCGGTGGCGTTTGCACCGCTTCTCATAGTAAAGAAAAGTCGCATTTCCGAGCCAGCGTTCTCCGGAATCACAATCTGTCGCTGATACCAGCTCCATTCTCCGGCAGCGGTATGAGGCAAATCTTTATATATTCCCTCAAAGTCGCCTTGCCTACTAATATTCCGAATATTCAAGACCGGACGCAAGCGCTCTCCCACCGGAAACCGGTATCGATATCGCAGTAAATATGACGCGCCTTGTTCAATGCTAATGCTATTTTGGAATGTTCCGGCACTGCCATTAAAATGCTCGACAAACAAATATCTGTTGCCCGACTCATCTTGTTTTTCCAACATATCCGGCACACCATATGGTAACCAATACGATGTATGAGCAGCATCCATATTTCCATCACGAATCAACGATGGAGCCATAGTGGACTCAATAACTACATCATCAACAAAGACATCCCCATCACGCACTGAAAATACTAGCCGAAAATCACTGTCAAACGTATCCGGTATTTGAAAATACCGCTCATAATACACCCACCCACCTGTTGGTTGAGTTGTTGCAAATTGCTTATTTTCAAAATCTGCGTTCGACGTGTGAATTCCAAGTCGCACTCGGAAATCTCCTTTCACCAGTTTGTAATAAAAACCAAATTTATACCACTGTCCGGCGTGAACAGCCAATCCACGTTGCTGAAATCCACCGCCAGAACCGAGTGTTAACAAATGCATGCTTTGCAAGCCTGTGTGAGCATCAACGTTTTTTTCATACATTTGAAGTCCATATGAGCCCCATGAACCGGTCGCAGGCTGTTCCATGTTTCCGTCCAGCACTAGACGTCCATAATCAGCTAGATTTGTGAGCAACGTGTTTGCTCCATTTGTTGGATTGGTCAGATACACATCAATATCTCCATCTGCATCGACATCATGCAGCACCACGGCACTGAGTCGTGACTGAATTGCAGACAATTCGCTTTGCGCCTGAAGCACATACGCACCGTTTTCATTCATGTACAGACCATGCGCTTTTCCCAAGACATCAATCGCGATCAAGTCGGCATCATTGTCACCATCAAAATCTATCCAGCCAACCCGCGTATACATCCGCGGCTCAAGGGCAAGTTGCTCTGTCACATACTGCCCGTCTTGCTGCTGCACAAATACTGTTTGTTTACGAATCCCATGCAAAGCAATCACATCCGGCAATCCATCGGCATTGTGGTCTGCCACGGCAATATCATGAATAAGCACATTATTTAAAGTTCCAAAGGCCGGACTACGGTCATATCCGCCATTACCATTATTCAAAAATAAACTCATGCCCGCACCGGCAAACAACACGTCCGGCGCACTGTCACCGTTCATATCAATAACCAGTACATGAGACATCCGACGCGCTGCGGCAAACTGATGATCATTATCCTTTACAAGGGTACCATTCCCCTGATTTACATATACCATCACAGAACCAAATGAATTGCCAATCACCAAATCAAGATCAGCGTCTGCGTCAATATCCACCCACACGACTTCTTTGGAAAATCCCGGATCATTGGAAAATGGTTCAGCTATTTTTTCAAAATTTCCATTTCCGGTTCCGTGATATAACGCATTGTCAGCGCCATACTCAGCAACAAACACATCGGTCACCCCATCATTGTCGTAGTCAGCCGCCACAGCAGAAAGCGACATGTGTTCGCTCTCTGATAGCGAATGATTTGGTTGCAATACAAATCCACCGGCCTGATTTCTGTAATACACCGCGTTCGCACCACGCTTGAGTACCAGCAGATCGTCTATACCATCGTTATTCAAATCAGCAAACAACGCGCCATTGGAATTACCCGCTTCCTGATCAATTTGGCTGGGCGTAAAAGCAGCATCTGCTGCCGCTGGCAGGAGTGCGAGAGTGAGGAGTGTTGTGAGTGTGAGGAGGTGTTTCATGGAGAATCCTAATCGTTAAACAATCTCAATTCCCTGTATCAATTTTAAAACTGAATCACGATATTCTGCCTCCAATGAATCAAGATCTTTTTTTTTCCTATTTTTATAATCGGCGCTATATAGATCCTCGCTACCTGACTTTGGTATTCCTTCAAACTCATCCGCTATACCAATTAATTTTGCAAATGCTTTATTTTCCACAGTCAACCCAATTTCATGACCTATTTGGACAAGATTAAGTAAATGCTCCCAATATCCATTTGGATTCTTTTGTATACAACTAATTTCGTGTACCCATGATTGTTCAAGTGATGTAGCCATATACTTTTTAAACTTCTGCCTTATTTTTTAATAATTTTGCTCTTCAACTCAACAACTTCTCTAGTAACTTTATTTGTATAAAAATGTGGCTGATATTTTATACCTGATGGACTAGTGAATACACCGCTAGTAACATTCTTTGTCCATTGCTCCGCTTTACCCCCGTATTCGGAGGCAAGGCGACTAGCCTGACGTAAACTACCATCAACCCCATTGGCAATAACTTTACTCCCCTCTATTACTCCTTTTATTAGACCACCGTCGGTCGCATAGGGACTAGCATTACTCTTGCTATAGGCCTTTAAGATTCCTTTTGTTATTTGTGCACCAGTATCCGCAGCTATATCAGCACCCTTCACTGCGGCACTACCTTCTCCCAAGGTCATAATATCTATACCCAACCATACAGCTGCATCAACTCTGTTCGCCTCCTCACCCATAAAATTTGTCCCATCTGCTACCGCATGAATATTGGTAAGTGGTGTATGATCTAACATTGTCTTAAATGCTTTTGAGACACCCTGCAATTCACTTGAAATCTGACGATTCACTGAGTCACTTGTATTCCGAAGTCTGTTAAGACTTTCAGCAAATGCATATAATTCCCCAGTTACATCCACATACCTCAGCGGATTATTCCTCGAATATGCATATAAATTCAACGCCTGCGGATCGTCCAACATTTTTTCCGGGCTATTGAACGGCATCGGATCCACACTCACAAACCGTCCAATATCACTCCCGTAGTACCTTGCCTGCGCATAGTACAAGCCGGATTCGTCGTCGAGCTCGTAGCCGGTGAACTTTTTCTTTTCATCGTGGTCTGAGACTTGCTCATCAATACGGACTGATCCAAATGGATAATAATCCAATACCTGATTCATGTCACCCTGTTCATCCGTAACCACGTTTGAGCCGGACAAGTGATCTGTATGGTTGTAAAACAATTCCTGCGATGGCTGAGTATGTGTATTTCTTGTTCATATATAGTTATTTATGATTAATTAAGCGATCAATTTTCTCTACCACCTTATTCGCAAGTTTAATTGGAAGTCCAGCCACTGTTGAAAACTCCTCTGGACCAAGTTCTTTGATGGCATATTGTATGACCTTGTTGAGTTGTATTAGCTCATCGTACGAAAATGCGGGAACTTCCGTCCCCCCCCTTTTTTACTGACCTTGTAATAATAATGATGTATCCTTAAGTAAAACTCTGATAATTAAATGTATAATTCATCTTTTTTAAATGTCTCACTCCCAAGTAAATCCCACGATAAACAGCCGTGAATTATATCCACTTCATCCTCACGTAACTGAAGCTTAATTTTACAGTTCATATGGTGATCTGATCTCTTATACCAATTGTATCGGTACTGTCATCCCAATAGCCTATTTTCCCATTCTTGGCTATCCCTTGATCCGAAGGATTATCCATAATATTTTCTATGAAATTGCTGACATACTAGGACAAACATCATCAACTTCAATTTTATCCAACAGAACCAATGCTTCTTGGCATTTCTTTCTAAAATTAAGCCATGGTCGAAAAGCAAGTAACTTTTTTGGATTTGAATCAAAATTTGTAAGTTTGTAACTGTCGAACAAGTCATAAAAAACAAACAAAACCTCTTTCACAATTTTCCATTCATCGCTAGAAAATTTTTCTTCTGACACATTGAGGTCATCAAACCACTCTCTAAATTCAGACGGACAAAGCATATCCCCATTATTTCCAAGTAATGCATCCTCTTGCATTTCCTTTGACGCAAAAAAACAAATCAAGGACTTCAATTCTTTTTTAAAAATTTTATCTTTCATAGAATAACAGCTTACTTATCCACATTAATTGATTTAATAGTGATATGACCAGCAGCGGCTTGTCGTGAGACAGGGTTTCCATTTGCATCAGTATATCCATTCACTGTATGTATGCGCATGTACGGCTCTCTGGAATTTTTATATATAGAATTCGGTTGTCCGGGCATTAAACGTATATGATTTGCTTCATTTGTTGGGTCAACATACCGAAAGCCACCTTCGCCCCTTGCCGGTTTTAATGTCCAATCTTTCGGTATCAGAACTTTATTGTTTATTTGGGAACCCGAAGCCTTCCCCAAATTTTCCTGAATGCACTCTTTGAATAATAATTTATTTTATCAGAACCATACTGGACTGAAGGCCCTAAGAATAATTTTATCTCACCCAAAGCACCTCCCGTAGCAAGTGCACCTACCGATGATCGACCCACACCTAACACAATATCCCCAACTCCCTGAGTAAGAGTTTTAAAATTCACACCTTCCTGAGTGGCCCTATCAGCTGCCTTATCAGAATGCTTGAATGCAGGTTCAAATTGACCAAAAGTTAAAAAATTTCCAGTTACGTTTATCCCTTTTTGTGTAGTCGACAGTCCCAGCTGGAAAGTTCCACTAAGTAAAAACTCTCTTATACTCTCCCCATCCGGATCCACATACCTCAGCGGATTATTCCTCGAATATGCATATAAATTCAACGCCTGCGGATCGTCCAACATTTTTTCCGGGCTATTGAACGGCCACAGTATAACTTTTCGGTTCACAATAATATCTATCATCTTCGTGCACATGATGGCACTATCAATCTCCCATGAAGCGTAAATAATGATGGTAGTCGATCTCTCCCGCTATTTCAATTAATTTATCTAGCAACACGATATATTCACGAAATTCTTCCTTAGATTTTAATCTCTTCAATTCCTCTATCAACATTTTTGCCTGTTTGGGATTAATTACTGTGTTCGCATATTCCTCAATTGAGCATAAAAATGGGAAGTCCTCCATTTTTAAGCAAGTATTTACTTTATATACAAGATCTTCAACATTCAGCCTCGCATCCTTAAGCAGCTCTCCACGCTCGCCTATTACTTGTACGCCTATGTATTGACCCATATAATTTTTCTTATTTTATTAACCTATTCATGTGCCCAGGTACGCCGGGATAACTCGTGATAAGTTTATTTGCTGCATCGGTTATAACAGTGATTATCGAAGTTTGTTCTGATGTTACCCTGTCTATCCCTATATTCCTCCCCGCGTCCAAAATCCTTGCAAATTTTTCACTATTCTGCGGAATCAAAGGAGCCTGAGTTGTGCTCCTTATCAAACTTACTATGTCTTCCCCTTTGTTAAACACTCCCGCCTTCCCTTCGTATATTCCCGTATGTGTCTGATAAACATGTTTAAGTCTATCTTGCGTAATATGGATCGTTGAATTCAGTAATTTTGGTGCATCCTGCCCAACAGTACCACACATAACCAAGCAACCCTCAGCCAAACTCTGCACCCCTAAACCAGCTCCTATAGTACCCACACCTAGCACCGCAGCAGAACCAACTAGCCCAAAAACAAGCATCTTCATAGTCGCACCAGTGTATGCCTGGCCACTAGCCGCATCACCATGAGCATACGAATAAGAGGCTCCAACAGCAAGTGGGCCAGCTGTAGCGAGCGTTGATGCGGCAACAAATGCAAGTGCTGCCGCGAAGATGAACTCCCCATCCGTGTCAACGTATTTATAGGGGTTATTCGCTGAATACGCATACGAATTAAGCAATTGTGGATTAGCTAGTAACTCTTGCATTTTCATGCCAGTTTTTTTCTTTAAAGCTTTGTCCACTCCTATCAACATATGCACCGGATCCACACTCACAAACCTTCCCATATCACTCCCGTAGTACCTTGCCTGCGCGTAGTACAAGCCGGATTCGTCGTCGAGCTCGTAGCCGGTGAACTTTTTCTTTTCATCGTGGTCTGAGACTTGCTCATCAATACGGACTGATCCAAATGGATAATAATCCAATACCTGATTCATGTCACCCTGTTCATCCGTAACCACGTTTGAGCCGGACAAGTGATCTGTATGGTTGTAAAACAACGCGCCATCTTCTACCGTTGCTATGGCCATAATACCGGCATAGACATATTGTATCACGCTCCCGTTGCGAAGCTCCATGTACTTGTTTGGATAAATGGTTGTGCCTGCGTCCGATGTTTTGTACACCCGTTGCCCGTCGTGATCATAACCGTAGGTTGTAACAGCACCGGTGCCTGCATTTTCACTTTCAAGAAGCCTGTTTTTGTAATTCCATGAATATGTTTGCGCGCCATCGCCAGTCATATTTCCATTGCGATCATAATCAATCTGAACACCAGCAACACTGGTCACAGCGTGCGGATTGGCAGAGCTATCACCTTGATTTCCTTGATACAAGTACGCCCCTTGATCTGATTTATTTAAAATATTTCCTGACGCGTCATAGCTATAATTGCGTGCGTAGTTCTGTCCATTCCCTGCGTTTGATACTGTTGCACGAGTGAGCCGATATAAATCATCATAGGTAAAATCCGATGTCTTGGATGACAGTGTATTTGAGGCATCCACCATGCGTGTCACATTTCCAACAGCGTCATATGTATAGGTGATATTTTGTACATCTTGCTGACCAGCTACAAAGGTTCTCTTTTGGCGCAATCGATACAACTCTGCCGCGTCATAGGTACTTACACTTTCCGCACCATTTCCATAAACAATTCTTTTTACTTGAAACAATGGATTGTAATCAATATTGCTGATGATACTGACTCCCTCCCGCGTTACTTGCTCCAAAAGACCGGCAGTATTATATCCGTATATGACTGACGTGCTGTCCGGATATTGTATTGACTGAATATTTCCTTGACGATCAAAGGCGCTTGTCGCTAATACATCATACGCAATCCCATCAACAGTTCTGGACTCTTGGGTAATATTACCGATGCTATCGTACGCGTACTGCGTTAGTACTTCCGCGGTCAGTGTTTGGCATACTCTGCCAATACCATTCTGGCAGTCGTCATAGGTATATTCTGTTTGAATCGCCTCGGGCGTGTTCAGCGCCTCGGCAGTTGGACGGTGCAGCGCGTCGTATGTGTAGTACACCGTATCCTGATTTGGCGTCTGTTCTTCCAGAATATTTCCTTGATTGTCATAGACATACGAATACATCCCATATGTTCCATCACCCACTGCATGCAAATCTTCTGCTTGGGTGCGTCTACCAAGTCCGTCATACGCAAAATTGCGAACATTCCCCAGCGCGTCAATAATTTTTGTCAGGGCATTGTTGTGATTATATTCATATACTGTTTGATACACGGCTCCACCAGTGTACTCATCAACTCCAATAAGCCGATCAAAGGCATCTTTTCTTAACACTTTTACATTATTTAGGGAATCAGTCACGGTTGTTTGCCATTGATCATATGCAAAGCTGGTTGTACCGAGCACATTGGTTTGCATCAATGGTCGACTCAACGCATCATAGGTGTGTGTTGTAATCAATGCATTATTCCCGTTTGGTGCTGTTTGTCCAGAACCCGCACTTTCATATGGCAGCGACTCGGTCGCAAGCTGCATTTTTGGCGTATAGGTATACTCTTTTACAATGTAGATTCCTGCAGCTTCACCCTGCTTGCGAGCTTGAATTGGCGTATCATATCCATTCAAATACGTATACGACTGAACAGCTGTCGCGTCATCCAAATAATCTGTTCGATGAATCACGCGCGGAAATGTATTGTCTGTATAGGTATAGATTGTTTTATCTACAATTGATGCACCCTGACAATTTCCTGGCGATACGCACGTTGGATTTGGAATCCGCTCAGCAGTTGGTCGCCCAAGTCCATCGTACAAAAATTCGGATGTATACCCGTTCGCGTCAACAACAGAAACCGGTTTCCCGTTTAGGTAGTTGTACGTATATGCCCTCACTTGATTCAATGCGTTTGTACTGGTCTGCGGATATAATTGAAATGCATCGTAGGTATACTGCGTCACTTCACCATTTGAATCTGTCTGACTGGTGACTAAACCGTAATTATTGTGGCTCGTCAATGTGCTAGCATAGGTATTGCCCACAATCCATGCTTCCTGCTTTGTATTATTTCCTATTGCTACTTGGTGCAGTGGCAAATTGTCATAATACAATTTTGTTTCTTTTATTTTTGTGCCCGCACTATCAGTTACAATCTCAGTTGAAGGAAATCCGGTCACATCTTGTCCGGCAGCATATGTATAGGTTGTCACTTTTTTATCAGTTCCTACATCTACAAATGTTCCGTCATTGTTTCCTGTGACTTCTCCATATTCTGTTTGGACAAGCAAATTTCCATTTTGTAGATCGTATAATCCTTCTTGCGCACTATCTATGTGTGATGCGTTGCCATCAAATGTCTGGACCACTGTTTTTGACAGGTAGATAAAATTACGATCGATATCGAACGTATCTTGCCCTGGATTTAAGTCCGCTCTTTCCCAATCATTGATTGTTACGGCATACAGATTGCCAGCATCATCAAACTTTTCTTCTCGATACATCCGGCCAATCTTTGCTTTGTGATCCTCCACCTCACCACGCGCGGCATCTGTATTGTCGCCCTGGTGATAATAATACACGGTTTTATTTCCTTCGGCATCTGTGGCAATCACTTTTTCAAAGCCGGCAAACTGCTTGTCATATGGGCTTTGAAAATACAGCTCCCCACCCTCAAAACTGTATGTACTCGTAGCAATATTGCCTGCGCCATCATCTGTTACAATTGCTTGAGCCGTAAACAAAACTTGTGACAAATTTGGATTCAATACATTCCCTTGGGCATTTTTATACTGTGTACTCGGTTTGTATGTGACGCTGGTCTGCGCCCCAGTTGGGTGGCCAATGGTTGTCAGTAAATCGGGCTTTACACCATTATTAATAAATTCTCTAGGAAATCCTGCAGTCTGGCCACCAATGATATCCTGCAAACCGTCTCCATTGATATCATCAATGCGTAACCCCTTATTACGATTCATGTAACTGTGAAATCGAATAAAATCATCCGGAACCGTATACTCCGGATCGTATGCCCAATGTCCATTGCCATCGCCAATGTATACTTTATTTACCTGAGGTACCACGGTTGGATCAGTTCTCAAAAAATCCATGATGCCATCGCCGTTCACATCCATGATACGCGTTCCGATGTCCCACTTTATATTATTTGTAAATCGCTCCGGGCCGACAAAGCTGTTATCTGCCACCCATCGACTACCCGTATTAATAAATGCCGACTCATTTTTTAAAATATCAACAAGACCATCTCCATTGAGATCGAGAAACCGTTCATCTTCGTTTGTAAAATCCATGGTGACAACAAAATTCGGTGAATATGTCCACCCGGTATCATCCCCATTATTCAAATACACATCCCTGCCAAACCATAGAGTTCGCGCCTCAATAATATCAGAAAGTCCATCTCCATTTGCGTCGAGCAATTGTATTCCATTGATAATACGTCCACTGAAACAAATAGAATCAGTGAATCCATACGGATGCGTGTCATCGTCCCGATAGTACTGAGGAAACTGATACGTTGGCACCTCAAAAAAATCTCTACCATTCCCCTGATTGCGAAGGACGCGCCGAGAATGCGTGACAGGCTGACAAGGATCAGATCCATACACTAAATAATCCTGAACAATGTCCGCTTTTCCATCACCGTCAACATCTGCAAAGCGGACACCAATATCTTGACCACTACTGTCAATTGTGCCAACAGCCGCGGGTGGACGAACATGTATGCTTTCCGCCCATCCATTTCCCAACTGATTTTGTATTACACGCGTTGTAATGGTGCCGTTTGAATCATAACTGCTAAATACATCCGGATATCCATCACCCTGTAGATCAACCAGTCGCTCACCGTTTTCATCCTGTCCCCAAATATTTAAAAATGGACCCAATCCCCAAAAATTTGAAGGACTCCATCCTTTTTCTTTTTGTGAATAGTCGAAAGTCGCGTCAGGCAGCGTTGTTATCTGCCCTTGGTCGTCGCGTCCGCGCTCTGTGATACCGGCAAGGAGCGACCGCACACCATTGTCTCCCGCTGTATACCGCAAATCGTATTGTTTCTTCCATACACCACTCACTCGTGCTTCTACTGCTGCAATCCGTTTACTTGTTTGCACCAAAAAACCCGCATTGTACGCCCTATTCACATCAGGCCTGTTTTCCAATGTAAACAAAACTTCAAAAATTCCCTCTTGATTCCCGTTTCCTGCGTACACAATTCTGGCTGGATAGATTTGGCCGGTATGCTGGGTGTACTCGTAGGAAACCACATTATCGTTTACATCACGCGCCTCGGTCAACATCCATTTATATGTATGCGAGGCATTAGCAGCGTCGCTTTGTCTGGATGAAGCTGCCAAACCAAATCGGTACACCGTCCCCCGCTTATCAGTGACTGTCCACTCATTGTTGACAGTAAATTCGTATTGCAAAAAATCACCGGATTCAACAGATACACCATATTCACCATGCTGATCATCAACCAAATCCATTTCCACCAACTCACCGGACAACGATGAGCGAAAGGTGGTTGAACCTGTATAGAGATTGTTCGTCCCATACGTCAGTGTTCGCTCAATAGATGGAATAGAAAATGACCATCCATATCCAACAATACTATTTTGCTTTTGATCTTGATTGTTATAAACAAGCGACAGTTGTGGCTGCAGCCCATTGCGCCCGGGTGGCACTGTCAACGGATACTCATACGTCAGTGCGCCTGTCTGATGATCCGCCTTAACATCCAATCCCGGCATGGTAGCCTGTGACTGTATTGCCGCTTCCGGATGCCCAACCGGTGGGGCTTCTCCTGCCAAGGCTTGCGGTGCAGCTGAAGGGGCGTCTGCCGCCTCCTGAACAACCGGGGCAGATGCCGGCTGCTCTGCTGCGACAGGGTCGGCAGCACCGGAATCATTGGCAGGGGCAGCGTATACAAAAGCCGGCAGCAATGTTGATTGCAGGCTGAAAAAGGTGATAAATAACAGCAATATTCCCCTTTTCATAAATGAAATATGAAGATTAAAAAAACGTCCTATACGAAGGACGCCTCTGCAGACTGTCTGTTCCAATTGTTCGATAATGACCCTCCAGTCATATACATACATTATTTTGCGTAGCGGCACTTAATGCGATCTAACCACAGCCTCCAGTCATTGTCAAGAGCTCCCCAATTCCCGTACAATTTTTTTCCAATCGTCCACTGACAACTCTTGGGCTCGTACTGTTTCACTCCCGACCAGATCAATCAATATATGCTGAACATACTCTTTATCCAGGTGCAATCCCTCTGCCAAATTTCGCCACAACTGCTTGCGCTTATTTGAAAACCCTGCTTTGACAATACGAAAGAATGCGTCATCTGTTACTGTTTCTTTTTGATATATGTCTATAGACAAAACAGCAGAATCCACTTTGGGCTGCGGCCAAAATGACCCTTTGGGAACTTTGGTTATTATTTTTGGCACCCCGTAATACTGCACTGACACGCTCAATAAACTCATGTCCCCCGGTTTTGCCACGATTCTTTCTGCCACTTCTTTTTGCACCATGACCACAACCTTTTCCGGTTTGTGTTCCGCTTCCAATACGGTTCGCAGCAAATTGGATGTAATGTGATAGGGCAAATTTGCCACTACTTTGTACGTCTTTGGAAACAGGGCACTATGCGTTGCGAATTCTTTCAATACATTTCCCCAGACAATATTAAGATTGGGATATTTCTCCTGCTGTTCATCCCAATACCTGCTTAATTTTTTTTCAATTTCAAATGCAATTACTTTTTTTGCTTTTTCCACCAATGCAAAGGTTAGCACACCAAACCCCGGTCCTACTTCTATGATGGTATCGCCCGGTCCCACGGTGGCGGCCTCCACCATCTTTTTTATTGGCGCGTCTGAAATCAAATAATTCTGGCCGTATGCTTTGGAGGGCGTGAGGCCATATTTGGTGCAAAGTTCTTTAAGTTTTGTTGGGGTCAAAGACATATGTGACGCGAGCTTATTCCTTATTTTCCCCCGCGGCCCGCAATCCTGCGGATGAATACCTGTTTGCCGCGTTCCACAAATACCAGCCGGCGTTGGGATACGCTTCCACCGCGTCAATTTCAGCGCGAATGCGAGCTGCGCCGTATGTTGCCCCCAAATCAAATGCTTGAATCCACGGTCGTACTTGCGCGCGCGTATTTTCAAAATATGGTGTCCCTTTTTTCATGCCATTTTCAATCACAGCAGTAGGATACGCTGCAGGATTTCCCAATCCTAAGTGCCCGGACGGATAGTGAGACGGATACATCATTGGTGAAATGTAATCAACAACATCAACCGCGTCCTCCAACCGCTGGCCAATTGCCATGCCATCATGCCGTTCCATGACAAATCCAAAAAAATCAACAGAAAAATAGGCCGGTTCGTCAGATAACTGCTCGCTCAGGTACGCAAAAAAATCGTGCATTACTTCATTTTTTGTTTGTTCCTTGTTTGTGTACACAATAGTACCGATATTTCCGTCCGATGGAAATCGAACATAATCAAAATTCATTTCATCAAAACCAAGCTCGATAGCCTCTTTTGCAATAGCAATATTGTAGTCCCAAATTTCTTTTTTGGTTGGATCAACCCATGCAAGTCCTTTGTAGTCATGCCATAATCCGCCATAGGTTGCTGACAATGCCCATTCCGGCTTTTTGCGTGCCAAGATAGGATCTTGAAAAACGGTCTGACGCGCAATCACATATATATCGTGATCGTGCAGCTTTTGAATCAGTGCACGGACGTCCCCAATCCTGTTATCTTTTATGCCAAGCTCATTCACAAGCGGCAGCTGGCTGTCATACAGTACTTTTCCGGAATAATCTTTAATATCGATGACAACGCTATTGAGCTCTGTTTTATCAACAAGACTGATAATGCTGTCTATTTTTTTTTGCGAGCCGGCCGAATACGCGGTGAGATACACACCTTTTACCACGCGTGGTTCCGGCTTTTGACGAATATCTTCAACAATTTCCGGAATCCATACATCTTTTTCCCGGCCTGTTTGGTCTATCACTTGAATTTTTTGCCAGAAAATACTAAAACCTGCGGTTGTCACCAGCGCTGCCGCGACAAACATAGTATACCGTTTTGTTGGTTCATTTTTTTTCATGCTACTCAATTACTATGTCACCTTGTCGCAGCACGGTGGGCTCTCTACCGACGACCGACACAATGGTTGAAGGCGAATCATCCAAAAGCGCACCGGCATCAATGATCATATCCGGCTGCAATGGTTCTGTTTCAAACATGTGCGTGACTTCCTTAATATCATACGGGCTCTTCATAGTCGCGATATTGGCCGACGTGGAAACCAGCGGCGTGCCAAGCGCAGCGGTTATCTCATGCGCTATCGGATGCGACGTCACGCGAAACGCTATGGTACCATCTTTTTCAATGGTTCCTTTGGCAAGGTCTGTCCCCGATTTTACGCGCGCAACAACAGTGAGAGGACCCGGCCAATACCTGCCAGCCATCCTTTCCAAAAGCGGACTCCACTCGGCATACCTTCGCGCCATAACGATATCCGCCATTAGTACAAGCACTGCTTTTTCTCGTTGTCGTTGTTTTATTTGAAAGACACGGTCAACCGCCATCTGATTGGTCGCATCGCAACCCAAACCGTATACTGTTTCTGTGGGGTATACCAAAGTTTTGCCCTGCTTAAGCGCGTTGACAATGTTTGCAATATCAATTGAATCTTGTGGGACAACGAGCATACGGCAAATATTGGATACTGAACAAATCTGGCTGTTCGTAACTGTCATTCCCGCCCCGCACCAGATGCGGGACGGGAATGACATTACAATTTTCCCCCCTTTTTCCATTTTAAATACGCTTCAATACATTCATCAATGTCGCCATCGAGTACGCGGTCCGGGTCAGACGATTCATATTTTGTCCGAATATCCTTTACCATTTTATACGGATGCAACACATAGGACCGAATCTGGTTACCCCATTCGGCTGCCTTGTGCTCGCCTCGAAGTTTCAGACGTTCTTTTTCTTCCTCTTCCTCTTTTACTGTCTGCAATTTTGACATCAAAATTTTGAGCGCGGTCTCTTTGTTTTGTAATTGCGACCGTTCATTTTGACACTGCACTGTTATCCCGGTTGGAAGATGTACAATGCGCACTGCGGAATATGTTGTATTGACGCTTTGGCCACCTTTTCCACTTGACATGAACGTATCGATGCGTAAATCTTTTGGATCAATTTCCACATCCGCGGCCAATTCAATTTCCGGAATAACTTCTATATTGGCAAACGACGTATGCCGCATAGATTCCGCATCAAAGGGCGAAATGCGCACGAGCCTGTGCGTGCCATGCTCACTTTTAAGATATCCAAACGCATATCGTCCTTCCACCCGAATAGTCGCAGATTTAATACCGGCCTCGTTGCCCTTTGATTCATCCAAAATAGTTGTTTTCCATGATTTTTTTTCTGCAAATCGTAAAATCATGCGGAGTAACATTTGTGCCCAGTCTTGTGCTTCCGTACCGCCGGCACCGGCATGAAATGAAACAATGGCATTGTTCCCGTCATGCTTGCCATCAAACAGAGAGACAAATTCCAATTTTTTTATCTTCTCTAATATGTCTTCATATTGTTTCTCTATATCTTCACGAAAATTCACATCTTTATCTGTTTCATCCATTTTTGCCATCTCAAGTAGATCCTTTGCTTGTACGGCAAACCCTTCCCAGCCTGTCGCTTCTTCCTGCAAGTCACTCAATTCCTTACTTAGGAGAGTGGCTTTTTCCTGGTCTTTCCAAAAATCAGGATTGGCAGTATAGCCCTCTAACTCAGAAATACGCTCCTTTTTTTTCTGAATATCCAAAATTTGCCCAATTTCAGCCAATTTTGCATTTACATCTTCCAACGCTTTCACAAGATCGTGCATGTCCATATTGGATTGATTATAGCGTGCCTTGCACTTCATTTCAACTAAAACACCCCGCTCTTGCGAGGTGTTTTTCATTATTCAGATCCGAATGATATCAGAATTATCTGAATCATGCAGGCCTCAGACTTACATCATCCCCATGCCGGGTGGCATACCACCGCCCGCGTGATCATGACCATCATCCTTTTTTGGCGCATCTGCCACCACTGCCTCAGTAGTCAAGATCATACCGGCAACAGAGACCGCGTTTTGCAGTGCGCTGCGTGTTACTTTGGTAGGATCAATAACACCGGCAGCCACCATATCTTCATACTGACCGGTTGCAGCATTGAACCCAAAGTTTCCATCATGTTTTTTAATTTCGTCTACAACCACCGCGCCTTCAAATCCTGCATTGCGCGCGATAATGCGAACCGGTTCTTCCAAAGCACGACGCAAGATATTGACGGCAATCATTTCTTCATCTTCCAAATTGAGGTTATCCAATGCCTTTACGGCGCGCAGCAATGCCACGCCACCGCCGGGCACCACGCCCTCTTCCACCGCGGCTTTTGTCGCGCCCACGGCATCTTCAATGCGGTGCTTCACTTCTTTCATTTCTGTTTCCGTCGCAGCACCAACTTTGATAACAGCCACGCCGCCGGCCAATTTGGCAAGACGCTCTTGCAATTTTTCTTTATCAAAATCTGAGTCGCTCTGATCAATTAATGTTCGAATTTGAGCCACACGTGCTTCAATGGCGGACGGCTCTCCCTTTCCTTCAACAATGGTTGTATTTTCTTTTGTGGCAACGACTTTTCTTGCCTGTCCCAAATCCGAAAGCTCAGCATTTTCAATCTTCAATCCCAGATCTTCTGTAATAACTTTTCCACCGGTCAATACTGCCAAGTCCACCAGCATTTCCTTTCGGCGATCACCAAAGCCCGGAGCCTTTACTGCCAAGACATTGAAGGTTCCACGAAGTTTGTTTAATACCAATGTGGTCAATGCTTGACCTTCCACATCTTCGGCCACAATAACCAATTCTTTGCGTCCTGATTCTGCCACTTTTTCAAGCACCGGCAGCATATCTTCTACAGACGATAATTTCTTATCGGTAATCAGAATAAGCGCATCCTCGTACACTGCTTCCATTCTATCCGGATTGGTAATCATGTATGGAGAGACATATCCTTTGTCAAAACGCATCCCCTTCACCGTCTCAATTTCCATGCCAAAGCTTTGTGACTCTTCAACAGTAATCACACCATCTTGCCCAACTTCTTTCATGGCCTCGGCAATCCGCGCGCCAATCTCCACGTCATTGGCGGAAATAGCCGCAACATTTGCAATTTCGTCTTCTTCAACTTTTTTTGAAATATTATTTTTGAGCTCGGCAATAATCACTTCCGTCGCTTTGTGCAACCCCCGGTTCAGCGCGACAGGGTTTGCGCCAGCAACGACATTTTTCATCCCCTCTTTTACAATGGCTTGCGCCAAAACAGTGGCTGTGGTGGTACCGTCGCCAACAACTTCGTTTGTTTTGCTTGCGACTTCTTTCACCAGCTCCACGCCCATATTTTCTATTTTGTCTTCCAATTCAATTTCTTTTGCCACGGTGACCCCGTCTTTTGTAATGGTTGGTGCGCCGTAACCTCTTTCCAGAACAACGTTGCGCCCCTTTGGACCAAGCGTCACTTTTACTGTATCTGCGAGCATGTCGACCCCGCGCATCAGTGCGTGTCGTGCATCTTCGCCAAAGCTAATCTGTTTTGCCATAGTGGAATTACATTATACTTTCTTAATGTCATGCCGAACTGGTTTCGGCATCTAAACCTTGAATTGAGATCCTGAAACAAGTTCAGGATGACAGGTTTAGGATGACAGTGTTTATGTTTACTGAATTACCGCAAGAATATCTTGGGCATCAAAAATCTTGTAGTCTTCACCGTCAATTTCGACTTCGTCGCCTCCCCATGATTTTACCAAAACTTTTTGTCCAACAGATACTTCCATTGGAGCACGGCTGCCATCCTTAAGCAATTTGCCAGGCCCCACCGCGACGACTTCTCCTTCTGATTTTTTTTCTTTATCGACTGTGTCAGGCAATACAATGCCGGACTTGGTAACTTCCTCTTTTTGCAAAAGACGCAGGACAACGCGTCCCCCAAGTGGTTGGATATTCATAGAAAATGTGAATACTGATTTATACTTAGTTAGCACTCGGTATATGAGAGTGATAGGTATTGTACAAAATACACGATTTTTGTCAAGTAAAAAGCCCACAGGCGGTAACAAGCTCAGCATGCCGACCACTTGATGATATCATGATGCCTGTCGAAAACATGATATCAATATGGCGAACACGCGCGCTCGTTACCACCCATAGGCTCTTGAGTGGGACTTGTATCTTCGCATGGCTACAGGTTCTTGTCAAATATCATAATAGGCTCAATATGGCTAAATTTTCACTCATGGGGGGATAATATGTGGATATCATGTGTGGAATATTTCATAACCACGCCAACCACAAGAGCAAAGGCCATAAGGCCACTGTATGCGCTGTACAGATAGTGGTCAAAGGCGGCAAGCGGCCCCAAAAGACCCAGCAACACCACAAAGGCAACAGACACCATGAAACGGCGCTCTTTCTCGTGCATTCTAATAAATGTGACAATAATCAATCCAACGAGCATGATTCCAACAAAACCAAACTCAGCGACAAATAGCAGCACAACATTGTGGACAGGCTGGTAGACCCAGCCTTCACGATTTGGATATTGAGCCATAAGCTCCGCCGTATAATTGCCGGCGCCCACGCCCAAAAAAGGATGCGCCACTCGTATTTGCCTGGCCTCGGCTGCTCCTGTCAAACGCTCTTCAATTGAACGGGCTTCATACGATGAATCTCCAAATAAACGATTTTGTACCAAGGGCATAAACATGCTGGCAAGCACAGCAATCAGGAGCGCGCTGTAGACGGATACGCGAAACAAAAAACTTTCGGCTCCATGGAGGACGTCTTTTTTTGAAGAAAAAAGAAACAAAATCAGCCATAGGATCACAAATGAAAGCCACGCGCTTCTACTAAACGTAAAAAACAAGGCTGTTATTTGCGTTAGCATTGCGGCTGCGGCAAAAATTCTATGTTGCGGTGATGCGTCCTTATTTACATGCCAAAGGAACGTCGTCAAAAAAAAACTGATAACTAAAAAACCAGCAAACACATTCGGATGAGAAAATCCTCCATACGCACGCAGCCATCTTCCTACTTCCCTGCCGACAATAACAGAGGTTCCGCCCGCGTCAACCGGATGCGCCGCCATGCCAAGCAGCGTGGAGGCGAACGTCTTTTGCGAAATAAATTGCCAATACCCCAAAAGCGCCTGGATGGTCATACCACCGCTAAACCACAGAACCATTTTCTTCCACGAAATCGGAACAATATATATCATCAAAAATAAGAGGATCGCCTGCATGAGTCGAAGCGCGTGCTGCCGCGCGAGCACCGCGTCCGGCGCCCACAATGAAGAGGCAAACGCATACAACAAAAACACAACGACGCTAAGAAGAAAAAACCGGTCCTTTGTGAACACAAATTTTTGTTTTACTGTCCGTTTTGAAAAACGGTGTATGTACCAAAGGACAAAGAGGGCGATGATTAACCAAAGAAGCACTTCTGTCGCATAGAAACCGAGCGTACCAAACTCCCACTTATACCCGTTGACGATCGGTTCACGGTAGAGCCAAATAGTTTGCCAGGGCAGGAGGAAGGCGAATAGATGGAGTAAACGGTTGAGGAGTTTCATGGGAAAATATTCTAATTGATCTATACATGCTCGAGTTACACGAACTTATGGACACTTACGACGCGCGCCGTGTGAAAGTTTGTCTGTTTGTATAGTCCGCAGTTCGCCGCGCTAATCTGAGCGTACCGTCATCCCCGAACATCTATTCTTCCACTCATCTCGAAAATACTCCCGTCGATCATTTTCGTGAAATTTGAGCATCACGTCTGATATGATGACATCAGTGGTCCCATCTCCCATTTTGCTTTGCGCGTTTCGTATCATTTTTGCTTTCTGAATCCGCGTCACCTTTTTTTCGACCAGGCCTCCAAACCGGCCACCCAAAATTATCTGAGCTATTCCTTTTACCAATCCGGAAAAACGGTGATCTAGAACCATCAATTGAGGATGATCAAATTGATGCAGTAAATAATTGGGAATATTTTTTAGCAACCGACAATTTTCCTTCCTAATTACAGCATACAGGCCACACGGATCATATACCGGCAGCAACAATGCTATCCAATACGCCAAGTAAATATCCTCTTGTTTCGCAATGGGTGACAAATCAAGCGCTTCATCCGTAACAAAAAAACTGAGACATACATGTTTGTCCACCCGATCCGTGTGCCTACGGATGTTGAAAGCTGAAAGTAGCAGCGTCACCAAGAGACGCGCAATCCAGAGCCGCCCGGCTTTGACAACGACAAACACATCTATATCACTGTCATCTTTGACCGTTACCTGCAGCTGGTTGCAAATAAAAACAGATTGGACAAACGGTAACCATCGTATTTTTTTTGCCGCACGTTGAACAATTTTTTTTCGTTCCTCAAAAAGCCAAATCTTTCTCTGACGCAATGCGATGCGCTCACTGATATCGGCAAGGGCATAGTATCCGTCTTTGTACTGCACCGCTCCTTGCTGATAGAGCACATCCGGGTCGGAGACATCGGATATCCACCGAAACGCTTCCCATTCCTGGCGGGTCAGTGGATACGAAAATATATCGAAATACGCAAGAGTCTCCATATGCTACCAGTCTACCATACCACATAAAAACCCCGCCAGCGGCGGGGTACGGCCCGACTATTTCTCTTACGGCTTCAAAATAATCTGATATGCTTCACCGTCCGTAAAAAATGCGTCGCCGCCAAAATTTTGTCCAAGGACCGGATTCACAAGTTGCCGCTTCTGCCAGGATTCCAACACTGCCGCATTGCGTAAATCGTCGAATAAATTCTCGCGCTCGGTATCAATGTCAGGACTTATGGTATGGACGACAAGCCATTTAAGACCGGTATCCAAACTGACTGTCCCTACATAAAGCCGGCCAACACCCGCGACCTCATACGGTGTCCGCCACACGCGAGCATGATGACGCTCACGAGCGTTTTGTGCCCCGGTCTCTTTTTCAAAGCCAAAATTATGCACGCCGGCATTCCAAAATGATGGCGTCATTGGCGCTGTTTGATAGCGTGTGTTTTGCGCGGCCGCCCGTGCCAGGCGCAATACATTCCGCGGTGTGGCCGAATCAGCGGTCTGCCACCCGGCACTGTTCAACGCCTGTATCACTGTTTCATCATCTTTTGCGACAATCAAAAAATTTATTGGCTCCTGTCCCCCACCCGTTACGGTTTCCGTTGTCGCGGGTACGTCCCCACTTTCAAACAGAGTCAATATATCGTCGGTCACAACCGTGGGCACTGATTTCTCTGTATTGACCGTTGGGTGATATGTGACACCTACCCAAATATACATAAGTACCCAGATAAAGCAGACGAGCGCGGGTAACCGTTTCTTTTGTATACGATGCGAATCTATTAGTGGTCTATTGGATTGCATCCACTCGTGTAATGCAATCCCTATAATGAGCCACAAAAAACCCAAGAGATACCCTGCCCATACATCACTCACATAGTGAACATCAAGATACAAACGACTGAAACCTATGGCCACAGCAACAATAAGCCCGGTGAACACAATATTGACCCTGCGCCCCCACTGCGTGGCCTCTTTAAAAAAGATATATGTCAAAAATCCATACAAAGCAACGGCAATAGTGGCGTGCCCGCTGGGAAACGAAAATCCATGCTCCGAATAATACGCCACCTCCGGCCGCGCACGATGAAACGCGAGCTTCCCCAGTAAATTGAACAGGGTGCTGCCAGAAATTGAAACCCACAGTGGCAAAATGTAAGAGCGCCTCTTCACTATCCATAGCGCAGACGAACTCGCGAGCGCGGCGCCAAGAACGATCTGCCACTTTCCCAGTACTGTCACCCACATAAAGACCGCAATAAGCCGGGCGTCTCGAAAAGCCAAAAAAAGGTTCGCGACACGGACATCGGCAGCAACAATTGCGTCAGACCTCACAATGTCCTCAACCACCCCAAAAAACAAAAAGGATACATAGACAAAGGCCAACATCAGCAATGTGAACGGAAGCCCTGAAAAACGATCCCGGCTCATCCTTTGAGCAAAAAAACGAACCACATGCGGATGCCGCGCGATCATTTTTTTTACATCCGGGTTGCCCGCGATACCCTGCTTGATAGACCGCGCAAGCGATATCGCCAAACCAAGGACGGCGCGACTTTTCTTCACCAAAAACCAAAATACCAATAAGACGGAAACCGCAACGACCATGGCATACCCGGCTCGCGTGAGCCACACTTCAACAATGCCGAGGGCTCCGCCAAAGAAGTATCCCACGAGGATATGTGATGCTGACCACAGCAGGGCACTGATGGCACTCCAGATAAAAAAAATGCGCCTGTTCATCTTTGAGAGCCCCGCGACAAACGGTACAATTGGACGCAATGGTCCGACAAAACGACCAAAAAAGACACTCTTACTGCCGTGTTTTTTAAAAAAACGTTCCGCCGCTTCCAAGTGACTCATTTTCAACAAAACGTTCTCATTGCGAAAAAACATTTTCCCCTTGCTTCCCAGCCAATAACTTGTTGCGTCGCCCAAAAAAGCGCCCACGGCGACAAACCAAATTAAATCTCCAACATCAAGTACGCCACGTGCTGAGAAGAAACCGGCAATGACGACAAGAATGGAACCCGGGATAATTGATCCGGCAAACACCAAAGATTCAAGCATGGCAATAGCCAAAATAAGCCAATAAGCCAAGATGCCCAAGTGCTCCACTGCCGGTAACAAAAAATTGATTGTACCCATACAATTTTAATCTTCCATCATCGCCACGCCTTCCGGCGCCACTGTCGGAGGTCTCCGCTCCTCTTTTTCTTCTTTTGACCCGACAACGCTGTCGAAGACGACAACCTTTTTTTCCTCAATCCGATCGACTTGATCGGGCGCGATAAGGTATTCACCGCCCGATAGCAAAGACTTTTTTACATGGTACTGCTGAACCGCGTGACTGCCAACGTCTATCACAATATCATCTACCTGCCCAAGCTGTTTGCCCGATTGTGTTTCTACCGGGAGCTTCTTCAGGTTTTTAAATGTTATTCTTGCCATAGTACATAGTCAATGCCCGCGCAGGTGCGCGCATTCTGCTAGTTTACCAACGTCCCCTCAACAATCGTCCCGCCGTCACCATGCCCGCCGTCCTTTTTGCCTTTTTTAAAAACTATCTCCTGTTGAATCCCCGTCAACAGCGTGGATAAAAACCAGTACAGGGCCAGCCCACCGGGCAACTGAAAGCCGATGAGAACGGTTAAAAACGGCATAAAATACAGCATCTGTTTGTTCATCATGGTCATCATGTTTTCGTCTTTTGCCCCTTCTCCCGCTGCAGATGGTGGCTTTCGCCTTGAAAGTGTTTTGGCTTGCCAATATTGCGCCAAACCCGCGGCCAGTGCCAATGGGATATTGGAAACACTTAAATCGAATAGGCCCAGCGATATTGGATTAATTGATTCCGGATTTGGAACAAAGGGATACAACACACTAAAGTCAGTCGTGGTCAGACCGTCACGCAACACCCAGTACAGCGCCAAAAAAATCGGCAGCTGGATGAGCAGAGGCAAACATGATCCGAGTGGATTCACTTTATGCTCCTTATACAAACGCATGGTCTCCTGCGCGAGCATTTGCTGATTATCTTTGTGCTTCTTTTTTACCTCTTCAAGTTTTGGCTGAAGATCTGTCAGAGATTTTTGCGCGCGAATTGACTTGTCTGTTAACGGGTACAAGGCCACCTTTATGATAATGGTTATGAGAAAAATGACGACTCCAACGTCAGGAATCACATCATAGAGTGCGACAAAACCATTAAAAAGGGGATCGTAGAGAATAGTATGAAAAAATGCAGCCACAGGAAATATATTAAGAATGAAGCGTCCGAAGATTGAACATTTGCGCAGTATAGCAGGTTGAGGGTCCCAAATCAAGCAGCCAGCGTATACACGTTCATTGTTTGCAATCCGAAATTTCTTGCAGTATATCGCGATAATTCCCGCCCGGCATTTGCCCGCAACTCTGCCCGGACGTCCTCGTCCGTGAGCCCTTGATAGATCATCCGAGCAATATGATGAATATCCTCCGGATTAAAGTACAGTGCCCCCTCGCCCAGCACTTCCGGCAAGCAACTGCTGTTGGCAGATACCACCGGTACGTCATGCGCCATAGCTTCGAGTGGCGGGAGCCCAAACCCTTCGTACAAACTGGGAAAGACAAACAGAGACGCGCGCTTGTAAAGTAGCGTAAGATCTTCATCAGGAACAAAACCGATATATTTAATAGACTGACGCTCAGCGATTGATGATCGAAGACGTGTCCAAAAATAATTTTCCTTTCCGGCCAAGACAAGCTGATACTGATCCGTGTATTCGTCCTCCACTATCTTCCACGCTTCCAACAGCCGCTCCAAATTTTTATGCGGATACGCCGCACCAACATAGAGAACAAATGGTTTATCAATTCCGTACTTGGCAAAATCATGTGTTGTGTTATCTGCTTCATGTGCTTTGCAAAACGGCGCCTGGTAGATCACGGTCATTTTATCAAGCGGAACGCCCAGCGTGCTATGCACATCCTGCTTCGTGAATTCGCTGGCGACAATAATATGTTTAGCCTTTCTCACTACGCGCCGTATGAGCATCCTATGCGCGACATCTTTGATCCAAAACAGTATCGGACCAAGCGTCGTCGCCTCCGGTCGAGGATAATGATACATGGTTAAATCATGAATGGTCACAACAAACGGGCCCCGATAAAAAAAAGGCACATTCCAATGAGGAAAGTGCATCAAATCCACCTGTGCTTTTTTTATCACACTCGGCATTTTGAATTGTTCTTCAATTGAATACCACGAAATATCCGGCTGTAGAAAAACAAACTCGTGATCAGACTCCATCTGTTGAAGCTGCGCCACCAGTTCTTCCACATACCTCCCCAATCCATATCCCTTCCCCATCATCCGGGCGTCAATGCCTATTCTCATATTCAATAATCCATGCCAAAAATACCCATATACGTTCGATAGTTGTACTGCCGACAAAAAAATTATTTCTTGATAAAGTTCCGATACGCTTTCTCGTCACCATATGCCAAGAAATCTCTATGATATTCGGGAGGAAAAAAAATAGCGCCGGGATCATTTTTGTGTTTAATCGAACACCAATATTTTTCCGTCTCGCCGGCAATAGTCCTCGCGTATTCAATCAATCCATTCGCATATCCGCAATACGCACAATTGATCTTAGCGTACCACGGAATATAGCGCAACCGATGTCTGTCAACACGAATAAACTCCCTTCTTTTAACGTATGCAATACCATACACAGGAAAACAAATGCGGTGGTAGACTTCCAAAAAAATATCAAGTAGCACCAGCGGGAGAAGAACGGAAAAAATGAAGGGCGCGGTCAAAAGATGTGGAATATTTCTCCCCGGCAGGTAACGCATGAATCTCATAGCGATCGGATTAATTGTAAAATATCTTTCGCAGCAATGCCCCATTCAAACTGCCTCACCCAAGTATATCCTTTATGAATATATTTGTCCCGTATTGCCAAATCATTCGCAAATATCCGCATGGCGTTGGCAATCCCGGATATGCTATATGGATCAACGTACCAGGCGGCGTCACCGCATACTTCCGGCATGGATGATCGATTCGCTGCGATGACCGGCGTGCCGGCTGCCATGGCTTCAAGCGGCGGGAATCCAAACCCCTCATAAAAACTGGGAAAAACAAGCGCTGTCGCTCCTGCAAGCAAGCGCCGCTTCTCTTTTGTGGAAATGTAGTTTCTGTACTCTATTTCAGGATGCTGAGCAATTTTTTTGAACAGTGCCCTACTTTTCCAACCGTTTGATCCCGCAAGAACAAGTCGAACCCCCTGGGCGGACAAGTGACTCTGCAAAAAACCATCCACAACCGCGTCAACATTCTTACGAGGTTCAACAGTGCCAAGATAAAGTATATATGGGCTGTCCGACAACGCGTCTGATATCGGTTGCGGTACGTCTATCCCGGGATACACGCATGTCACCTTCTCGGGTGAGATAGTATACCGCATCGTCACATCCCTCTTTGTATTGTTGGATGGTGTCACGATATGCGCGGCATGTTGGCACACACGCTTGGGAAGCAGCAGCCAATGCCACAGTCGACGCTTCAGTGAAAGAAATTCAGGATACAATTCAAATGAAAGGTCATGGATAATTTGAATATGCTTGGCCTTGTTTGAGACGCGACCAAAATGAATATTGGGGGAAATAAATGTATTTATTTTTTTGCCCGCGGGCAAACGCCACGCCACAAGCGCATCCACCTTTATACAAAAAAGTAACAGCAGCGGATTCAAAATTCTGTTTGGAACCCGCGTATGCACGTACCGCACGTTCGGCAATGACCACAATTGACGCACGCGAGCTTGATTTTTTTTACTGCCACTCGAAAAAAGATAAAATTCGTGATCAGTACCCACCCGAAACAACGCATGCAACAAACCATGGGTGTACTCTCCCACCCCGGTCCAGGACCGGCTCATCAAAACACGGACATCGATACCTATAATCATACCCGTATATCAAGTCGGCACTGATTCATGCCACGCAGAAACTCTTCATACCGGTCTTCCACATATTGTTTCATTCTATATTTGAACGCGTCCGCACCATACTTTTGCGCATATTCCTGAATACGCGGTCTATCCCATTGAAGCCGATCAAAATTTAATACGGCCTCCAACAGAGATTCCCATGTCTGCTCAGTAAAGAACACGCCTGTTTCTCCGGGAATCACGGTCTCTGTGACTCCCCCCACCCCATACGCAATCACGGGCGTTCCACTGGCCATTGATTCAATAGGTGTAATGCCAAGGTCTTCAACTTGAGGATGAACAAAACCTCTTGCGTGCGCGAACAGGCGAACCTTGTCCGCGTCAGATACTCTCCCCAAAAAATCAATATTTGGTTTCGCATTTTTTTTCAGCGCATCCATCTCAGGACCCGTGCCAAAAATCTTGAGCGGCCACCCAAGCCGGTTGAACACATGCACAATAAGGTCAAACCTTTTATACGGCACCAGACGACCGCCCGCCAAAAAATACTGATCCATATATTCGCCAAGACAAAACTGATCAACATCGGCCGGCGGATAAATAATATCGCTATCGCGGCGATAATATTTTTGTATCCGCTGTCGCACCGTATTCGAATTGGCCACAAAATGATCAACGCGGTCAACGCTCATTTTATCCCACAAACGCAAGTGATGAATGAGACGCGGCAGTGCTGCTTTTATCAGGCGATTATATTTCAAATCAGCAATATATTCATGTGTGTCGGTCCACAAAAATCTGGTCGGCGTATGGCAGTAGGAGATATGCAATGTATCCGGCCTCGTGAGAACGCCTTTTGCAAACGCGCTGGTGGATGACAACACTACATCATATGAATGCAAATTGTGGCGCTCCGTAGCCAGCGGCATCCATGGCAAAAACCATTGATACTTATTGTCGGTAAACGGTATCTTTCCAATAAAAGACTCCCGAACATCCGCGTCATCAAATCCCTCTACCATCCCCTTTTTTTGAAATAGAACAAAAATTGGCGCGTCAGGCCAAATTTCGTGAAATGCTTTCAGAACCCGTTCCGCCCCTCCGTCCTGAGCAAGATAGTCGTGAACCAGGGCAATCTTCATAATGCCTTACGCCGCCTAAACAAGACGAAGGGCGTTTTTATGACGATAATGATATCGAGCCAAAGACTCCATTTCTCTATGTATAAGATATCTAACCTCATTTCCTCCTCATACGTCAAATCGCTCCTTCCGGATATCTGTGATAAACCGGTAATTCCCGGCTTAACACTAAAAGCCACCCGATGCTCTTTTTCGTACCCTTTTACCTCTCTTGGCTGATGCGGGCGCGGACCAACCACGCTCATGCTCCCGTCCAAGACATTAAAAAATTGTGGTAATTCGTCAATACTCCACCGGCGGATAAACCCTCCAAAAGTCGTGACCCGTGGATCATTCTCAATTTTGTAGATTGGCCCCTGTTTGATGCTTTGTTTTTTGATCAAATCTTTTTCGCGCTTCTCCGCGTCTTTCCCCGCCAAGCCAAATTGGGGGCCGGTAGAATCTTTTTGATACATTGAACGAAATTTCAAAGTAAAAAATTCTCTTTTTCGTAAACCGACACGCTGGTTTTTAAATAAAATCGGCTTGCCCGTTTCAATAAGAATAATGATCGCTGTGATAATCAAAAGCGGAGAAACCAACACAATCACAATCACACTTACCACAACGTCAAACAATCTTTTTATGACTTTTCCCCATCCATCAAGTGGTGTTTGCTTTACCTCTACAATGGGCACACCGGCCAACGGGTGAATTGATTGGTTGGCAGAAAGCATGGCAAACAAATCCGCTGAATACTTAAATCCAATATGATTATCTCTGGCAAACTCAAATGCGCTGAGCGATGACGCTTCGTTATTTCTCGGACTCGTGACAATTATTTCATCAATTACTTCTTTTTTAAATCGGCGTTCCAACTCTTTTGAAAACACTGCGCATGACCCAACAACCTCGTACCCAAGTTCTTTTCTTTTGGAAAACACATCAATCAATTCCTTTGCAATCGCATCACCACCAATCAACACCACCTTGCGAAGACCCACACCATTTCTGTACATCATTCCCTTTAGCCCCCGCAATATCAATCTCCCCGCTGTCATAAAAATCATGGCAAGTAACACACTCACCACGAGCAAAAAACGAGAATCAAACAGCTGCTGCGTGAACAGCATATACAAGGCGATAAATGCCAACCCGGTAAGCGATGCAAAAAAAATACGCACAACATCTTGCGCAAATCGCCGCCGAGAATTTGGTGAATACAACCCGATGAGGGCATAAATAACGAGCCACACCGGAATAATCTTGAGCACATAGGCCATGTATTCCGGAGCCGAAAGATCAAACAAGATAGGTTTCAAGGAAATGGCCCAACCGGTAAAGCGCAAATAATAACTGGTCAGTCCGGCAAGCATGAGCATCAGCAAATCCATTGGGACCTGCAAAATCATAAATATTTGTTCAAATCTCTTCATATCAATAGGTGGAATTTGTGATGTAGTGTAGCATTTTTTTGCTGATTGAACAACAAAAAATACCCGACACGTCGGGCATTTTTTTGCTTAGCCAAGAGCTGTAAGCCGAATTTTGTCCGTCTTCGCCCTCGCTACGCTCGGGCTATGCCGGACAAGTCCAATAAAGATTATATGGGCTTGCCAGGCATAGCCAAAGCGAAGCGGAGGCGGAGACAGGATGATCATTTCTCTGGCGTCGATATTACTATCGAGCTCAAACGAGCGAACTTATCCAGGCTACGCTACGCTTCGCCTGGTAAACCAATCAATTTACCAGGCAAAGCGCAGCGTAGCAAGGCTGCTCTTTCATGCGGATAAGGATTTTGCCGTTTCACCCCCGGCCTTCTATTCCCGGTGCCGGGGTTAAGCTATTATTCATGATAAACAAGAATATGGGATGTAGCTTTCCGTACCCTTTCGGGCTTGGACGTCACTGCTCGCACCTCGGCCGACGCTGCGCGTCGGAAATTCCAATGATCAAATTACAAATTCCATGTTTTGTTATTTGAAATTTGTGTTTGGAATTTCCGGTGCGAAGCACCGGCGACGGGTATTACCCGCTACCTGTTCCCCGCTGCTCGTGAGTAGCGGGGGCATGTTCGGACTTTCCTCCCACCAACGTCCTGCGGGCTCCGGCTGACAAGCACTACTCACTATGGAGAAAGGCTTGCCTGGCGAAGTCCGTAGGACGAAGACAGGCGATCATCCGCTCTTTGCTAAGCGAACATATACTACCAAAAAAACATGGTTTTGTCAATGTACTCATAATCTTGTAAATGGAGAGATCATGTGCTACTGTTGTCCCACTCCAACTAGGGAAAAAGGGAAATGGAGACGCACAACTTCAGATACTGTTCGTTCCACTCCATCGACGGGGTGGGACCGCGGGAAAACATCGACGTCCTTCTCCTCCCGACCGGTATTCACGAGGGTTGCTTCCTCGGCACCCACGTCTGCTTCTCCCAAGCGGACGTGCAGGCGATGCTGGACGAATTTGGAGACTCACTCGTCGATCCGTCCAGGATGGAAGCAACCAAACAAATCGGACGGCTCCCGAAGGTGTCCGAACACCCTGGCGCCTACTACGACGGGCTGGTCGGAGAGGCGTACTACACCTACGTGTGCAACGTGCAACACCGGCGGTGGTTGGCCAATCCACAGGGAAACTACGTGTACACCCTGCGGATGACGAACCGCCGAACGCAGGTGGCTCATGGGCTGACCACCTTCGCGTGCAACCGAGACGGCGGCTGGCGATCGGTCATCGTGTTCTCGCAGGAACAACACTGGGAACTGCTGGGCCGCTGGGCCTCCGAGCAGGTGCCCGGTCAAACCGTAATCCCCATCGAGCACCTGCCGCAGACCAGCCCGCACAGCCCCATGGAGATCGTGGGCCTCACCGCCTTTGTGCTGCAGTGTCTGGCACGCAGCACGTTCGGAGGCAGCATGGTCGAGCTCCGCTATCACTCACCCCCACTGCACATTCCCGGCCTGCAAGAGCAGATGCTGGCGCGACGGTCGCCTCCGCCCAAGCGGCTTGAGCTGCCCAGGATGCTGCTGGACAATGGCGGAAACAGAGGGCTTGTCCCCGTCATCGACGAAGAGGACTAGCCTGCGAGGAGAGCGTAGAGCAAGGAAATCGGCTTGAACCAGGTCTTCTCTGACAGGTTCAAGGGCGAGCCAACCGACTAAGCTCTGAGACTATCAAACAACAAGGCCGCGCGGTATCCTGACTCCGCGCGGCCACAAACTTATCTACCAAAAAACCCGCCATCAGCGGGGTTTTATTTTTTTCATAATGTTAAGATGCCCCTGCGCCCACGAAAATAAATCCGGAACGCAGGGGTTGACGCTCCATGACACCGCTGTTGCCGTGCCTAGAGGGTCGAGATGAACCGACGGCCGCCGTCGACGAGACGCCGCGGCCTCTTCCTTCCATCGATGAGCTTCTTCATCAGTAATCCTTCGTAGCGCGTCTAGTGCGCCGCAAGTATTGTAACAAATGTAAATAAAAATGAAAAGACGCCGGATTACAGCGTCTTTCATTGTGCGCGGGAGAGGAGTCGAACCTCCACACCTTGCGGCACCAGCACCTCAAGCTGGCGTGTATACCATTTCACCACCCGCGCATAGTATGTTTTTCTTGATCCATTCTTTCCCACAGCCAGCCTTCAAATACTTTTCTCGTGTACGAGCTGCTGGCCTTGTTTGATACTGTTCCACATGGATGAGCAAGAAAGGCCTATATGGAGCCGTCACTCGCTGCTTTCCTCGCTGATGCTCCGCAAAACGACGATCAACGTGATTCGTCATACCGACATAGATATAGTTCCGTTTTAGGCTCTTCAACACGTATACATAATACATATACCCCTCCCATGCAGCTGGCGTGCCTGCCTGCCGGCAGGCAGGTATACCATTTCACCACCCGCGCATA
>Ga0210057_1001639_pt1 | contig 33440 bp, 34 predicted proteins | sample CryGeyCG2114_010_2_FD_183968 | JGI IMG/M metagenome (GOLD analysis project Ga0210057, IMG submission 183968) | Groundwater microbial communities from aquifer - Crystal Geyser CG10_big_fil_rev_8/21/14_0.10 (SPAdes) (version 2) | ecosystem: Environmental > Aquatic > Deep subsurface > Groundwater ... | reverse complement strand
CTGAACGAATATTCTGCGCAAATAAGCGTGGAGCACATACCGCCGTATAGCCCTGAATTGAACCCAATAGAAACGTGCTGGAAAGTAACAAAGAATAGGGTTACAAAATCACAGTACTTTCCAACGATAGAAGAGATGCAGGAAGCATTGGAAAACTTTTGGGCCGAACATATTTTTATGCAAGATTTTATGCGTTACTTATGTCGTTGACTATGACTCCTGAAAACCCCACAAACCCCTTTAACTATTAACTTCCATATTGAAAATAATTCCTTCCAAAAGAACAAACATAAACATTTAAATATCGACCTGCATAATTTTAATGTTATGCCAAAAGAAAAGAAATTGAAGGAAAAGGAACCTGACGAGAAAGAGACAAAGGAGAATACCGAAGGGCCTAAGCAGATGATACAGGCAGAGCTAATAAAAGAAAGGGTTGTCACAGAGAACTCCAACCTTGCAAGGGATTTGCATAATCAGGGCAGGTATGGGAAGATAATGGCGAATGGCAAAGTCCAGCTTTCCTTGGTCGAAGGGCTTTATCTTCTTGAGAAGAACAAGATGATTGTGACTGAAGGCAGGAGAAAGCAGCTCAATGCCGAGACATTCATAAAAAAATCACTGAAGTTCGAGCCCAACCTCTGGGTGAGGTATTGCGTCTATAAGGACATAAGGAACAGGGGGTATATAATCAAGACGGCACTCAAATTCGGTGCGGATTTCAGGGTCTATGACCGGGGTGTTAAACCAGGAGAGGATCATGCAAAATGGATAGTTTATCCTGTGCATGAGGCATCAACAATAACCTGGTATGAGTTTGCAGCAAAGAACAGGGTTGCGCATTCAACGAAGAAAAGGCTTTTGATAGGCATAGTCGATGATGAAGATGACGTGACTTATTATGAGATAAGATGGGTCAGGCCTTGAAAGTGCCTAATTAGCAAACCTACTCACCCATCCAATACCCTATCTTAATCTTATCTTATATATTCTATAATAAAAAACTATTTAAAGCTTCAACAACCCTAAAACCACATGACAGTCCCCAATGCGCATGATAAGGTAGTCCAGATAGTGAGGATGAAAGGGCCGATAATGCCTTCGCAGATAAACAAGGAGCTGGATACCAACATAATATTCGCTTCTGCCATACTTTCTGAGCTTGTGGATAAGAAGACCCTGAGGATATCCCATATCAAGGTGGGCGGCACTCCATTGTATTATTATCCCGGCCAGGAATACAAGCTGCAGAATTATGCCGATAAGCTCCATCCCAAAGAAAGGGAAGCCTATGAGCTGCTCAGGACAAAGACAGTTCTTGAAGACAGCAAGCAGCTGCCCGTTGTCAGGGCAGCATTGAGGGAGATGAAGGATTTTGCTAAGCCATTGCAGGTTACCCTTGACGGCTCAAACCACATCTTCTGGAAATGGTACCTCCTTTCAAACGAAGATGCAGAGAAGAAGATAAAAGAGATCATGAATGTTCCTGAGCATGCAAAAAAATCAGAGCCCGAGGCTCAGAGGAAGATCGAGCCAGGGCCAGAGCCAAGACAGGAGCAAAGGCCGTTGCAAAAGCACGATGTCAGGGCGCAGCCAAGGCAGGAAACCAAGCCAGAACCCAGGAGAGAGCCCCTGAGAAAAGAGCCAGAACCCAGAAAGGAGCTGCATAGGGAGATGCAGAACAGGGAGGTACAGAAAGACCTCAGGAGGGACATCGCTGAGCCGGCAGACGATCCTAAGGACAAATTCTTCAGGAAAGCAAGGAAATATTTCGATGAGAGCAGGATAACGATGATGGATTACAAGATATTGAGAAAGGAGTCAGAGATTGATTTCACAGTCAGGATACCAAGCACAGTCGGCGTTCTCACTTATTTCTGCAAGGCGAAGAACAAGAAGAAGATAAATGATGGTGACCTAAGCTCATTGTTCGTACAATCCCAGTCAAAGAAGATGCCTGTCCTGTTCCTGACAACAGGCGAATTGACAAAGAAGGCAAAGGAACTTCTGGAAAAGGAATTCAGGAACATTTCTGTGCAGCAGATCTAGCAGATCTGGAGCATATCTGATCAGGACATGGAATCACATGAAAACGGCAGGTTAGAAAGACATGACGGCATAATAAAATAAAAAAGAATATAATAAATGAATTATCTTACTTCTTCCTTTTCGGGGCTTCGTGGCATTTGCATATCCCAGTCATCACCATGGCCAGACCTATTGTCAGGAAAACCAATGTCCATGGCTGGATATCCCAGAATGCCCACACATTAAGATCCCTAAGCAGGAGGATAACGCCTAAAATAAGGATCAGTAATCCCCACATCTTCTTACAGCAATGCATGCACATATTATCACCTCTTTGGGGCCTTAAAGGGGCCATTTATAAAAAGTTTTTGCTGAAAAAGGCTTAAAACCCACCAAAAACTATTTAAAAGATATTGTCTATAAAGGCTCTGGGCAGGCTATATCGGGAGGTTAGCCCTCTCCTGCACGGCAAATGGGCTTCACGGCCGGATTAGGTCCTGATTGAGGCATAAGTCATAAGCATTGGTCTTGGCTTGGCCGATGAAATTCTGTCCTGTAGGATCGATGCTTTAGGGAAATGTGTCAGGTTCGGAAGAAAGCAGCACTAACTTTTAGCATTGGTGCTTATGGGGTAGCGGAATGGAGAAGAAGTCAAGGTTAACTGGTGCTTGTGGCTTATCTCGATTTCAGGATGCCTGCCCGCTTATGCTCTCCCATATTCTAAAGATTTTTAACAATGCTTTTCGCAAGACCGTTTTTCGCAAGATTTATATATAAAATGGGATAACCCCCTAAACATGAAACCAAAGGCCACTATAAGCATTGCACTTGTCTTGGTAGTCCTAGTTCTAGTACTCTTGGTTTAATTGAACCAAGGCTTTGTTTTTATCAAAAATCGAGATGATGACAAGGCCATGACAGAGTGCTAGACTCGGATGGATTGGGCGGTTTCAGGGAATAAGATAAGGAAACAAAATAATGAAAAGAGTAGAATGATAAAAGGAAACAAGGGAAACAATGGAAAAGCTTGAAGGGATATTAAGGAGAACGAATGTGATGAGGTTCAACAACTCAGGCACACCTGCTGCAGTCGTCATACCTATGGGGGTAAATGCAGTCTATGGCATTGGAGGGGTTTCCGAATTTGAGGGGGATGTCGCTAATTTCAATGCCTGCAATGGTTTCATTGCGGAGATGGAAGGGATAACGGACGGCAAAGAGGAAGAGATGGAGGAATCCATCAAGGCAGCAGCCAAAGTTGAAGGATTGTACATCCATAGCATCTATTTCCAGAGTAATCCCCAGCATAACGGCGGGCCTAAGATAATAGTGCCTTTCCATTCAGGATTTCTGACATACAAATATGATGAAGTGCTGGCAGCACAATTGAATGAAGAAGGATACAAGATAAAAACTCTGGGTGAAAAATGGCAAAGCAGATGAAAAACCTGCCTGAATCTAGACAGGGTTCAATGGCAGCGTTAAAAGAAGGATCAGATGCCCACTATTGGATATCGCGGATATCGTTTTTGCCAGCTTTGCTTATATCACTTCTATCACCATTGTTATTGCTTCTGTGAGCCGCAATCAACCTCGGCTCCTGATTCTTAAAAAACTAAAGCGAGGGATAAAATGACGCAAGGAAAAAAACCAAACAAAAAGGCAGAGAGGATTTACATATTTGACACCACATTGAGGGACGGCAACCAGACAGACAGGAACAAGATGACTGTGGAGCAGAAAGTCACGTTAGCCCATCAACTTGCAAAGCTCGGCGTGGACGCTATCGAGGCAGGTTTCCCAGAGTCAAATGAGACAGACCTTGTTTCTATGGAAAAGATCGCAAGGGAAGTTGAAGGCCCAATAATCTACGGTCTTGCAAGAACGACAATAAGGGACATTGAAGCAGTGCACAATGTCATCCAATACTCGAAAAGACCAGGCATACACACATTCATAGCTACCAGCGAAGAGCATATGAAGAAGAAACTGCATATGAGCGCCGAGCAGGTCATGAAGGAAGCGGTCAAGGCAGTGAAAATCTCAAAAAATTATGTGCCTAACGTGATATTCTCTCCTGAGGATGCGACAAGAAGCAACAGGGATTTTCTCGTTGAAATACTGGGCAGGGTGATCAAAGCAGGAGCCACAGTGATAAACATACCGGATACTGTCGGGTTGTCGACCCCTGAGACGTATGAAGGCCTGATAGCTTCCCTGATAAAAAATGTAGAAGGCATAGGCAATGTAAGGTTAAGCACGCATATCCATAACGACCGCGGGCTGGCAACAGCAGTCACTCTTGCAGGGATAAGGGCAGGAGCACGGGAAGTCCAGTGCACAATAAACGGGATCGGAGAAAGGGCAGGAAATGCCTCTCTTGAAGAGGTTGTTATCAATCTAAAAGATACGAGATTCAGGATGCCGAGGAGCATGAAAGGAGATTGCTACGGGAATGACTTTTATACCAACATCAAAACTGAACTCATCTATCAGACGAGCAGGATGCTTGTGAGCTTTACCGGGAATGAGCCGGGCCACCACAAGCCGATTGTCGGCAAGAACACATTCCAACACGAGGCAGGGATACACCAGATAAAACCCGGGATCTATGAGATCATACCTGCGGAGATCATCGGAAGGAAGGGAGGCATATTGGTCATAGGCGCCCACAGCGGCAAGAACGGGGTGGTCCAGGCGGCAAAACAGCTGGGTTACCACTTAACGCCAAGCCAGGTGAAGATGGTGCTTTCGAATGTGAAAAGCCTTGAGGAAGTGAGGACAGAAGTCACTGGAGAAGACCTTGCAGCATTGATCGAAGAAGCCGCGATAACGGTTCCTGAGAGATATAAGCTTATCGATGTGATATACAGCGGCGGAGGCAAGCATAAAAAACACGCTACTGTGATCATGCATATTGACGGAAAACAAGTCACAGAAATGGCGTATGGAGACGGGCCAGTGGACGCAGCATGCAATGCGATAAAGGGGATAACGGGCCTAGATATCAATATGCACGTTGAGAAATATGATCCGCTTGGCGCCGGCAGCGGAGTGCAGCTTAAGGTAAAAGCCTCAATACCGCTTGATGGAAGGAGGTTTTTTGGCATAGGTGTGGACACAGATTCCGTGATTGCGCAGGTCAAGGCTTATGTAAGCTGTCTCAACAGGGCAGCATACCTGGCGAGAAACGGCAATTCAAGGCATTGACTCGTATAATCTCTCATCAGGGTGATGCGCCAATGGACCAAAACTTTTATATACCCCCTGTCCATACCCTGCACAGGATGAAATCAGGCAAAAATACAGGATATATGATCTCTTCTAGCCTGATCTCTATTATTATAGGATAAGGCCCTTCATCTATCAGGGCTGTGCAACGTCTTAAGATAGATTTCTAGAAAAAATTTCGGAGGAATTGAAATGGAATTTGCAAACATGGAGAATAATGGAACAGGGAACCAAAAGAAAGGCTTAAACCCAGATACGCATGCTTCTCTTATGGAAGCCCTGGGTAGCGGCCGCCTTCTGCACGAGGCGATGAAGGTAAGCAGAAATGAACCTGTTTTTGATGATAAATTTTTCGGGCCGATAGTGAACCAGTATCTGCTTGCTGCAATGGGAAGTGCCTTCGAAGGTGATTACCACCCATGAGCAGGAGGGGTTAAAATTTACAAGGGCGCAAAATACAAACTGTTCAGGAAAGAGGAGGGCATTTCGAAGGAATCAGACTTTGTCAGAGGAGGCCCTGAAAACCCTAATGAAGTGCATCACCCATCTTTCGACTATGCCCTGAGCGCAATAATCGACGCGGCAATAAGGCATGCAAAAAATAACGGCCATCAGTATTGGGTGCCGTATCATATTGAAGAATGGGCCGGAAGGGAGAAATGGTCAAGATTGGGAGAGGATGAGCTCAATATGGCCAAAAAGCAGATCAAAAAAGCAAGCGAAGAAGAGAAGGAGAGGGTGCTGCTGATGTATATCGGGACAACAACTGACCCAGGGATAAAACGGCCTGCCACTTAATAACTCATTTTACCAATATCGCCACTTTTCCAGGCATGGCGCTTTTCGCCTTCGGGTCCTTGGCATCCTCTGCCCTGATTACCTCAATGTCTGCCTTGAACTCTTCTGCTATCCTGTTCTTGTAATCTTTCAGGGTTTTGAATTCCTCATCCTGGCTCAGGATTATGTCAGGTATCTTGCTCATGTCTGAAACAAGCTTTGGGGTCAGTTTGGATACCTCCTGGCCGTGTTTTTTGAGGTCTGTTGCCATAAGGATTTTCATTATCTCACCGGCATTCTTTGTGTTCTGCAGTTCTGCCTTCAGTTTTTTCATGTAATCATATCTCCACTTCTCTGAAACGAACAATGTTATCTTCTCAGCTTTGTTTATCTTGACAAGGCCCAATATCATCTTTATGTCTGAAATGGTGTTCTCTACAAGGTCTTCAGCCGCTTCTGCCTCATCATCGACCTTTTTTGGGTCATGGACAGGCCATTTCTGCACAGAAGCGAAAGGCTTATGCCCCATCATCTCCCAGCATTCCTCGCATGTATGCGGGATGAAAGGCGAGAACAGGATGCAGATGTCCTTCAATGCCTCTTTCCATGCCTCGCTGCTGAAATTGCCTCTGTGCTTATGCATATAATTGACAAGCTCCATCAAAGAGACCAAAGCGGCGTTCTGCCTGAAATTCTCTATGCTCACTGTTACTTTCTTTATCGTCCTGTTCAGCTTGCTCATCAATATCTTGTCTTTTATCTTGTTCTCCGACTTATATTTCTCGAATAGGGAATATAACCTGTTTATGAACTTAAACGAGCCTTCAACGCCTGTAGCGCTCCATTCAAGCTCTTTTTCAGGAGAAGCCGCGAAAAGTATGAATAATCTTGCAGTATCAGGGCCGAATTTTCCCATTATCTCCCCTGGGTCTACTACATTCCCCTTGGACTTCGACATCGCCTCTCCGCCCAATGTGACCATACCCTGGCACAGAAGCTTTGTGAATGGCTCGTCGATGTCCGTCAGCTTCAGGTCCCCCAGGACTTTCGTGAAGAACCTCGAGTAGAGCAGATGGAGGATCGCGTGCTCTATGCCGCCGATGTACTGGTCAACAGGCATCCAGTATTCTGCAGGATTGCCGAAAGGAAGCTTTTTGTTCTTCGGATCGCAGAACCTGAAGAAATACCATGAGCTGTCGACGAAAGTGTCCATCGTGTCAGTCTCCCTCACAGCGTCGCCTTTGCACTTATGGCATTTTACATTGACAAAATCATCATTCTTGTCCAGGGGATTGCCTTCTCCTGTGAATTTCACATTGTAAGGAAGCTCAACAGGAAGGTCTTTCTCAGGAACAGGGATGAGGCCGCACTTCTTGCAGTAGATGAATGGGATAGGGGTGCCCCAGTACCTCTGCCTCGAGATGAGCCAGTCGCGGAGCTTGAATTCCACTGTTTTCCGCCCTAATCTTTTCTTTTCAAACCAATCTGCCATGAGTGGCAGAGCTTCCCTGTTGTGCATGCCTGAAAACTCCCCTGAATTGAACAGTATGCCGTCGCTCAGTAAGGCCCTGGACGCCTTATTTGCATCAATGGGCCCGCCATCCTCTGATATGACAAATTTTAACGGGATATTGTACTTTTTAGCAAATTCAAAATCCCTCTGGTCATGCGCATCAGCCATTACAATCCCTGTGCCATACATCAGCACAAAATTTGCAAGATAGATCGGTATTTTCTCGCCATTTGCTGGGTTTATCGCATATTTTCCTATGAATATCCCTTCCTTCTCCTTGTCTTCTGCTGTCCGTGTGAATTTTTCTTCAATGACAATCCTGTTGATGAATTTTTTCACATCTGCCTCATATTTTGTCCCTTTAACCAACTCAAGCGCTTTGGGATGTTCCGGAGCCATTACAAGGAAAGTGACGCTGTGTATTGTGTCGCATCTTGTCGTGAAAGCGGGCAGTACCTCGTTGGTATCAGCCAATCTGAAGAATATCTCTACTCCTTCGCTCCTGCCTATCCAGTTCTTCTGCATCAGCTTAACCCTCTCAGGCCAGAAGGTCAGTTTTTCAATGTCATTCAGAAGCTCATCTGCGTAATCGGTGATCTTCAGGAACCACTGCTCAAGGTCTTTTATCTCGACCTCTGTCGAGCATCTCCAGCATTTCCTGTCTATCACCTGTTCGTTTGCCAGCACTGTGCCGCATTTATTGCACCAGTTTATCGGCGATTTTTTCCTGTACACCAGCCCTTTCTCCCAGAATTTGATGAACATCCATTGGTTCCACATGTAATAATCAGGGTCGCATGTCGCGATCTCCCTGCTCCAGTCATAGCTCAATCCAAGCTGTTTCTGCTGTTCCTTCATCATCTCTATGCACTTGTATGTCCAATCCTTAGGGTGCGTTTTCCCCTTTATCGCGGCGTTCTCTGCAGGCATGCCCAAAGCATCATAGCCCATGGGATAAAGGACATTGAATCCGTTCATCCTCTTGAAACGTGCATAAGAATCCCCGATCACATAATTCCTCACATGGCCCATGTGCAGCTTTCCCGAAGGATAAGGGTACATCTCTAAGCAGTAGAACTTGGGTTTTTTAGAATTATCATCTACTTTGAATATCCTGGCCTTTTCCCAGGCCTTCTGCCATTTTGAGGCTATTTTGCTGTAATCTGGCATAATGGCTTACTGAATGGGTTTTATATTTAAAGTTAATGTGTTCAGAAAGATTTTTATACCTTAAATATGCAATATTCCTTATGGGGCTTGAGACACTCTGTTATTTGAGGGATAATGGCAGGACTTTGATGATCCTCCACAATGGGGGGCCAGAGCAGTTTTTTTATGGGGTCTGGAATGGTCTTGGAGGCAAGATTGAACAAGGAGAGGCTCCTCTTGATAATGTGATAAGAGAAGTGAAAGAGGAATCCGGATTAATCATAAAGAATCCGAAGCTTAAAGGCATGATGATACATATAAACCTTTTCGGCGTTGATCATTATGTTTTCAATTATGTTGCGACTGAATTTGAAGGCACATTGCGTGAGAATAAGCGTGAAGGCATCTTGAGATGGGTTGATGATATCTGCACATTAAACTTATGGAAATCAGACAGGCTATGGCTTCCGCTTCTTGACCAAGACAGGTTTTTTATTGCAGAATTCAGGTATGATGAAAAGGCTGAGATAATAAAGCATGATATAACCTTATATTAGGAAATAATGTGATTTTCAATAATCACTTTTCTTATTGGATCGCATCACGCCTTCTTGAATCTTGCCACAGTGTCTATCAGGTCAACATGGCCCAAGAACAATGCCCTGCAGCAATACCTGTCCATCCCCATCCCATCAAGTATCTTTTTCCTGTCCTCGCCCTTTGCGACCCTCTCCTTGAAGGCTTCCCAAAGGTGTCCGACCGGTTTGCCGCAGCTGTAGCATCTTACTGGAATTATCATTTTGCACCTCACCTGTATGATTTCTGACGTTTTGCTCTTGCCTTGGAATCGTTAGGTTTGCATGTCTCTTTGAATCTTACGTCCTGGACAAGCAATGTCCTGTCATATTTGATGAATTTCTCTCTCAACGGGCCTCTGCCGGAGAACTCGACCAGAGCACGAGCAACTGCAAGCCTTGCAGCATCCGCTCCTGACATTATCCCTCCTCCGTTTATTATTATGTCAATATCAACCTTATCGGCAATGTCCTTTGCGAGCATCAACGGCTCCCTTATCTTCAATCTTGCCATCTCAGGCTGGAATACATCCAGCATTATTCCATTGACCCTCACTTCCCCTTTCCCTTCTGTCAACGAAGCCCTTGCGATTGAGCTTTTCCTTTTTCCTGAAGTATTGATTAATTTTGCCATTTTCCACCTATTGATTTTGATATCTCTCCCACAGTGATATATTTCAGATTAGGCATCTTCGAGACATTTGCCTCTTTGATAGTCTCTATCTTCTTGTCCTTGAACTCGTCAGGGACGCCGATATAGCACATAACCCTCTTGAAAGCCTCTTTGCCTCTTGTCCTCTTCCATGGGAGCATGCCTCTGACTGTCCTCCTTATGATCCTGTCAGGCATCCTCGGGTAATAAGGGCCTTTCAACGGGATACCCAAATCGACTTTCCTCTTGAACTGTGAGAGTATCATTGCGCGATTGCCTGTGACAACTGCCTTTTCACAGTTTACTATGTCCACCTTTTCCCCTAAGAGGACCTTCTTCGCAGAGATTGTCGCCAATCTCCCCAATATCAAGTTAGTTGCATCGATTATCATTTTAACCAATTATCCTCAAGTTTTTTCCTTTCGGGTTCTTTTGGAGCATGTCTGCTATCGACATGCAGCTCCCCTTTGCACCGTTTATCTTCTTGACTGCGCTGTCTGAAAATGACCATGCGGCTATGACAACCTTGTGGTTTAGCGCGCCTGTGCCTAGGACTTTGCCTGGCACAATCACCGCCTCATTGTCCTTTGTGAACCTGTCTATCCTGTAAAGATTGACCTCTCTCCTCTTTCTTGTAGGCTTCTCGAGATCTTCAGCTATCCTTTTCCATACCCCTGATTTCTGCTCGATAGAGATCTTTTTAAGCAGATTGATCAAACCTTCCATCTGGATATTTGTCGGACCTGTTCTTTTCATTTTCTTCTCTGTTCTTATCTTCCTGTTTTCCTTATCTTTTGAAATCGTTTAACTTTGTAAAAAAACTGCGGGAGACGGGGTTCGAACCCGCGTAAGCACTAAGCTACTAGGCTTTTGATTTCCTATCCTCAACCTAGCCCGTTTGACCACTCCGGCACCCCCGCATGGGGAATAGTGCTATGCTTTTTCTACCTTCTCTGCGAATTCATCCAATTTTTTGTCGAATATGTCGAATGCCTCTGAGACCATCTGTTTGACAGTCAACTGGCCCCATGGCTCTATATAAAATACGAAATCAGCATTTGATTCATTCAGCTTTATGGCCCCTGGATCAAGATCAACGCAAGCGCCGCAGAGATGGCAGTTCATGAGCTTGTCCTTGTTCACGACAAGCTTTCCGTTTTTAGCATCAAAAATCTTCTGAGGGCAGACCCTTGCGAATTCCTCGGCATCCTTCGGCTGCCTTATTATCTCAACGACAGGCATGTATTTGTAGAAGACATGCCCTGGAGACCATTTCATGTGCTCTTTGCCTTTGCCCAGTCTTGCAGTCGCCTCAAGCTCTATGTTCTGGCCTTTCAGCAGTTTTACGACAGGCATCTCGTCATGGACCGGTACAACCTTTGGGTCTTTTGATTTCAATTCCTCTGCAGTTATCACCTGGTCGGATCTTGCCGTGACTTTCATAGTGAGCTTCAATGTGCATTTTGCGCAGCCTTCGCCATTGCATTTGCATTCTGATGTCATATCATATGTCTTCAGATCAGTCTTCAGCGGGATAAGGCCGAGCCTATGCGCAAGCATCTCATCATAGAGTATCGAGTTGTTCTTCCTTATCTCAACATCCTCTATCGCCATGGTTGGCACTTCGCTTATCATTATCCTCCTGAGGACATTCACGAACATAGGCGAGGATTCCTCTATCAAGAAGGAAACTCTGCCTGTTTTCTTGTCCTTTTCAAGATGACTGATTTTCATTTTGCACCTCTAGACACGCCTTCCTCTCTTGCCGCCTTTCTTCCTGCAAGAATCATGAGGAGTCGTAGTAACATCCTGGATCATGCCTATTCTAAGGCCCATCCTTGACAAGGCCCTTACTGCTGCCTGTGCCCCTGGACCGGGGTTATGGGGTCCGTTATGCCCTCCTGGCGCCCTTATCCTCACATGTATCCCCGTTATGCCCTTCTCGAACGCCTCTTCAGCAGCCTTCTTTGCAGCCATCATAGCTGCAGTAGGGGAAGATTCCATCCTGTGGGCTTTGACAACCATCCCGCCAGAGCCTTTCGATATGGTCTCCCTGCCGGTTATGTCTGTGATATGGATTATCGTATTGTTGTATGAAGAGTAGATGTGTGCGATTCCCCATTTGATAGGTTTTCTTTCCATCATTGTTTGTTCCCCTTCTCTTCTTTCTTCGGCTTCTCTGTCTTTTCAGCTGCCTGGCTCTTTTTTGCATCTCTGCGGGGCTGCCTTGAAAAACTTCTCTTGTCCCTTCCCCTCCTGTTCTCTAACTGCTTCCTCTCTTCCATCTTCTTTGCCTTCTTCTTCGCAGCCGATTCAGATATCATGACTCTCTCAGGATGCTCTGGGTCGTTCAATTTTGATTTTGACGTGAACCTTATCAACCCCTCTTCTTTGATGCTGACTATGTAGGAAGGCGAATTTATTTTCTTATCCCCCACCATAACATGGCCGTGGACTATGAATTGCCTTGCCTGTTTCATGGACCTTGCAAGATTTTTTTTATAGATGAGCGTTTCGAGCCTTCTCTCCATTATGTCCCTCAATGTAAGGCTTAAGACACCGTCAAGGCCCGCTTCCAATGATATGAGGCCCATCGACTGGAGTTTCAAGAGCAGTTCTTTCTTCTCCTTCTCTGCCTGAGGTGTTTTTGCCGCAATGAGCCTTTTTGCCCTGTCAGAGAAATCCCTCAGTTTCGACTGCATCTTCCATATCTCTTTCTTGTTCTTTGTCCCGTACTCCTTTAGCAGGCTCCCTTCTTCCTCAATCCTGGCTTTCTGCCATGGGTGTCTCGGAGTCTGGTATTTTTTCCTGATTTTTTTTGGATCTCCCATGTTATTCCTCTGATCTGATTGTCCTTAATGAATTATTTACGGATCATTTCATTATTTCATTGTTTGCGGGCCTAAACCTTTCCTGTCTTCTTGGCTCTCTTCACACCAAGGACATTCCCTTTGTTCTTTCTGAAGTTTGATCTTGTTTTCTGTCCCCTTACAGGCAGCCCAAGGGAATGCCTTATCCCCCTGTATGATTTTATCATCCTCAATCTCTTCACATCATTCTCGACAGTGAATTTGATGTCGGATGTTATCAGGTGCTTGCTCTCTCCAGAATCATAATCATTCCTCCTGTTGAAAAGCCATACCGGGAGATTGTATCTTTCAGGATTCCTTATTATCTCATCAATCTTCTTTATGTCTGCTTCTGTGAGGTTTCCTGTTCTTTTGTTCCTGTCTATCCCTGTAGAATTGCAAATCGCATTTGCGAACATGAAGCCTATGCCTTTTATCTTCATCAGCGCATGGCCTATCGGCTTATTGCCCTCTAGGTCTGTGTTCGCTATCCTTACAATGTGCCTGAAGTCTGTTTCTGCCATTTTTATTATTTCATCCTTATTCTGCATCATGGCCTTATTGTGCATCAAAAGGGCCATTAAAGCGTTTATAAGCCTTATTACCCCTTATTAGCCTAATCATAGCCGTTAGAATCAAAAGGTTTGATTAAACCCTCTAATCGCTCAAAAACCCTTTATGGGCCTCGAACTCGGGCTTATTATTAGGTATAAGGGCTGGATAAGGGGTAATTTATAAAGGTTACGAAAATGCAGGGGCATTTTCGTAGGTTGCTGTTTTTTGCAGATGACTTTGGTATGAGGCATATTGAAGAAAATATCAAAGGCGGCAACTGGGAGTTGAACCCAGACCTGGGGATCCACAGTCCCCCATACTACCGCTATACTATTGCCGCCATAAAAGAAAAACTATCCAAGAGGGTATATAAATTTTATGGGGATTTACTTTGCAATACATTATTATTTCTGCTGAGAAATTCCCTGAGCATGTTCAATCCGTAAGGCAACAGAAACATCACCACATATATCAGGCTGACAAAGATGGGGTTCTGGGCAAGGGGTATCTTTATCCTTGCTGTTATAGCATTTGCGACATTGACCACGACAAAGATGTTTATTATGGCTATTGCAGGGATAAAAACTGCTGCAGCAAGATGGTGCTTGGTCTCTATGTGCTCTATATCCCTTATCACAAGGTTGAACAGGAGACCGAATACCAGGCCCATCACGCCGACAATGATCTCTACAAGGAATGGCTTCATCACAAGGAGGAATGGGATCAGCATTATAGATACAAGGAAATTTGCTATCGTAAGGACAAGGAGCACAGCCCAATAGACGACGAAGTTTGTGCCGACATTATATCTTATATGCTTTAACCTTTTCTCCTCAGAATTCATTATGTTCATCGCTCTGTCTACTTCTTCTTTCGCCCATCCCCTCTTAAGAAGATTATTCCTCAGATCAGGCATGCTTACCTCTTTTTTATTTTTTAAGCCTACTATCTTATTTAGGACCTAACTTTTCAACATACTCCTGGCCCATTATCTTTGCTGCCAGCTTCTTGAAACCTATCGAAGCAGACGAGTCAGGATGAGTATACACTACAGGATGCTTCAATGCCAGCGACCTCAAGACGGAGTTGTCCTCAGGTATCATCCCTATCACTGGCTTGTCGAGCAGCGCTTCAATGTTTTTTTTGGAGATCTCGAACTTGTCTCCTTTCACCCTGTTGATCACAACGCCGCTGACCTTTATGCCCCTGTCCTCTGATATCTTTATCGTCTTCATGGCATCTGCCACAGAAAGCATTTCAGGGTTCACAACGACGATGACTTCATCAGCAGACCTTATCGCCGCTCTTGTCTCTTCGCCTATCCCTCCTGCTGTGTCGAGCAGGACAAGCTCTGTTGCGCCGACAAGGCCGAGCAATGTTTCATGCATGGAATTATGGTTTACCCCTTCCATATCATCCATCGATATGCTTGAGGGGATAACTCTCACGCCGGAAGGATGGAGGTAGACAGCATCCTTTATGTCAATCCTGCCCCTCATCGAATCATTGAGTGTCGCACCAAGCTTGGGAGAACCCAGATGGAGGGATATGTTAGGAGTAGAAAGGTTTGCATCAACTATCACTACATCCTTGCCGAAATTACTTAAAGCAGTCCCAAGGTTCAGGGCAGTAGTCGTCTTGCCCACGCCCCCTTTGCCCGAAGCAATCGCAATGAATTTTGTCATCTTAATCCCTTCATCCTGTCATGATGGTCGTTTCATCCATGCATTCGTCAAATCATTCCTTCCCATGGACTATCTTTTCGATTATATCATAAAAAACTTTTGTTTTCTTGTAGTAGGCAGTTATGTTATCTATATCTACCTCATGTTTCTTGCCGCCTATATTCACTGTCATCGTCACATGCCTCCTGTATTCCCTGTCCCTTGTGAACGGCGCCTGGTCGATCTGCCTGAGCAGGAGATAAAAGTTGCACATCTCCTTGAGCTCTTCATGCTCAAGGTTCTCTGCCAGGAGGAGGCATTTTGCTCTCGGCTGGGGAGGGAAATTTGCGAGTTTCTTGTCCTCCTTCGCCTTCTTAAGCATGGATTCAATCATGAAATCAATAGCATTTATCAACCTTTCTATTATGCTCTTGAAGACATCGCAGGTCCTTGTGTACTTCAGGCTCACATAGATGAGGTGATCGACCCTCTTCAGCTCTTCTTTTGCTTTCTCAAGAGATTCTTTCATTTTGGCTTGTTATATTCTGCATATCCTGGAGGAATCCTTTTGTCTTCTCGATATATGCCTTCATCTCTTTTTCAGTCAATGTCTTCATGTCATACCCGTCTGAGCATATAACAAATGCATCTTTCCTGCTGAACTCAACAGGGCTCTTCTTGTGGTTGACAAGTATGCTTTTTATCGTGCTTATGAGCGTTATATATTCCTTGTTTATCCTGTACCTTCCTGCGACATTAAGCTTGAACAAGTCAAATTTCGAGTTGAAATTCTCATCAAAGCCCGGGATCCTCTTGTTATGGTATTCATAATAGAGGATTGCCGCCATGCTGTTCGTCAATGCAAGAAACACATTCTCAAGCACGCTGAGGAGTATCTTCGGGTCCTTGACAGAAGGGTATGTCTGGGTAAGCATATGGTCTGCGATCTTAAGGTTCCTCACAGCCTTGTCCCTGGCCTCATAAACTCTGTCCATAACATATAATATATGCCCTTTATATATAAAACTTTTGCTCAATAATAGTAGTTAAATGGGGGCTTAAGTTTTAAAGGATTAGGGGCTTTGACAAGACATATATCGGGGTAATTATCGCAAATCAACAATCCATTCGCCTCCACCGCTGGACTTCCCGATACTGAAAATGCTTTACATTTTCAGGCCTGTCAAACGAAGTTTGACAGTAGGGCTCATGGTCGCTTCTTTATCTTGCCCAACTGACTTGCAGCTGCGCAGTCGCCAAGCACAATGTAGGAAGGGGACGAGAGCAGTGGTTTCGTCCATTGACACCGACAGCTAGAACCATTTCGCTGCGCTCAATGGTCCGAACTGAATGAATTATTCGAACCACTCCGAACGAAGTGAGGATGTGGTCCTTGCTGTTGCGTATCAAATGCGCGTAACCATTTGGGGCTGGAAACCTCGGTTTCCCCGTAAACATTGATGATATATTCCACTAAATAAGAACCTATACCCAAAAAATGGATTTAAATAAAATTTAAACACAAATCTAGAATCTATTCCCCTTTCAGCTTCAATATCGCTTCAGCAAGGTCCCCGTTTGTCTCCTTCAGCGCTTTCTGCGCCTTTGCCTCGCTGACTCCTGCCTGTTCTGCGACAGTCTTTATGTCATCCTTGCTTATCTCTGCTTCAGAGCTCCTCTCCCTGACGTGGGCATTCCCGACGACCTGGTAGGTCTCCTGGCCCATCATGTTGACCTTGGAAACCTGCGGCTCTGTTATGACTATCTCGCTTTCAGGCGTCTTTATGATCACCTCTGTTGCGTCGATCTCCTGCTGCTGGATACCCATCCTTTTCATCGCCTGTTTCATGAGGCGGGGGTTGATGTTTGGCATCATTTTCACACCTGGCACGCAACTATGCCAATCCAAGCAAAGAAGCGCCTTTCCAATTCAGAAATATCTCGAGGATTATGATTATCACTATGAAGACCACTATGTGTCCAGGCTTGAATTCTATCTTTGATTTGTATTCATCAAAATACCTTACAAGCCCTCCCATCGAGCTGGGCATCGAAACTCTTTCCTGTGCCATATCGATATATGGAATTGCCGGCCCTTTATAAAACTTTTTGTTGGGCCTTGTTCTTGAGCTCCTGTTTCGGGCCCACTTTTTACCCGACCAGGCATCAGTTTATATACCAAAATTTATATACAAAAACACCTGCCTCCAGGTCATGGACATCAGGAGCATAGATGATAAAAGAGCCTTTATCGAGGAATTCCAGAGAAAGGCAGAGCAGTGCATGAAGATAAGGGTGAGGATTGCCATGAAGAAGGCAGAGGCAATAGGCAGGCTCAAGAAAAATCTCATGGATGAGGAAGGTATAAGGATGCTCTCTGTGAGCCTGGGCCATGACAAGAAGCTATTGGAGATCATTGAAGAGGGGCTTTCCAGGTCCTATGGCTTACTTGATGAATCATGTTCTTGGATAAGGAAAAATGTCCGGGAAAAAGATGTTGCCAGGAACTCAGAATCCCTGTTCTACCTCGTGAAAACATTTTATAAGAATATCTGCAAGATAAAGAAGAGGATAGCCAAAGAGGAATATTTCCTGAATGCAAGGACAAGGGGAAGCTTTGATGACTTCATCAGGCATTGGAAAAAAGAGATCAAGATCAACAGGGAAATGCTCAAAAAGACAGTTGGCTTAAGCCCGATAAACGAGTTCTTCACGAAGACCAAGATCATGCTTGAACAGGCGAAACTCGGCCTCATTGGGGGGACAGTTGGCCCGTTCGCCCTCACATTCTTTTATACCAAGGTGAGCGGCGAGGAACTGAACGAGAAGATGGCGATAGCCATAGGGTTGACTGCTATGATATCCATAGCAGGCCTGACGCTGGCCATGATAGCCTACCTCGAGGATGAGATAGAGAAGATAAATCTTAAGGAATTGGGGATGGTTCAATAGGGAAAATATAGATATGTTCATAAAAAGGCCAACCATAAAAAAGATGTAGGGTCAGATTAAGCCGCCTTTTGTCAGGCCCAAACAGCCAACATGGTTGGTTGCGATGACCCATTGTGGCATTCTACTAAGCCCCTTAAAGGGTTGCACAAGCCGGGACTCGCCGTTTCATCCATTCCTGCTGACAGGCTCGGTCGGTTATTGAAAATCGCAGATAAGCGATTTTCAAGCCCAAAAACCCGTTGGGTTTTTGGTATCTTGCCTTTGTTGCCAAAGGTTTCGCGGACCTCATCGCATTCAGCAGGTGGTCTCGTTTCTGAGCGGTTGCCTTCCGTTTCCGGAACTTATGCCCTGTTCATTTTCATGAAGGACTAAAGCAGCCGATTCGTTGTGGGCGGACTTTCCTCAGCGGATATCACTGCAAGCAGCAAGATCCACCGTCAGCCACATTCTGACCCTACAATATATAAGAATTAATGGGGGTTTATAAGGTTTTTGATTAGCATATGTATCTTACCATCTATATCATCTTTCTTTTTTCCTCAAAAAATAACCCAAAACGCTTCCAACCTACTTGTTCCACCCTCCCTTAAACACGAAGGTGCTCATTGTTGCAACCCTCTTGCACAAAAATCAGAATATATGCCTACTTCCTCCTCACTTCCTCCCTCAGCAGCCTTATCTCCTGCAGCTGCAGTTCAATTATGTGCTTTGTCTCCTCTTTTATGTTCTCATTCGCTGCAGCGATTATTATCAGCGCGACAAGCATGAGCCAGAGGAATATCGCCATGATTATGTCTATCGTGAATCCTATCAAAGATATCTGCCAATGTATCAGGCCATAACCGACCATCAGCACAGCCACCCCGACAACAAGCAGTATCTTTTCAAATGTATTGGGCTTCCTTTCCCTCATTTAAGAAAAAGATATCAGGAACGTATTTAAACTTTAGTGCTTACTTTTGAATAGCGAAAATCTGGAGCTCCTTCTTCCCCTGCATAGCCTTTGTCTTATTTTTTATGCTGAAGCCGTATTCTTTGGAGTATTTTTCGACCAATCCGCCTGCATTCGTTATCAGCACTATCAATCCCTTCTTCTTTATGGAATACTCTGTCTGGTAGAAGAATTCCTTGTAGGCCTTTTCCATAATCTTTTCATTCCTTTCTGTTATCTCAGGCATGTTCGTGACTATCTTGTCTGCCTCGCCTTCCCTCATCTTTATGTCCATCCAGTCCACATCCATCCTGCTTATGCTTACCTTCTTGTTTATGCCTGCTATCTTGGAGTTTTTCTGCGCGGCCTTCACATAGCCAAGCATGGCATCATACCCACATATCCTGGTTTTCTCTTTGAGGTTTATCTTCCTGTCGATGGCCTCAAAGAATTTTTTAAAGTCGATCTTTCTCTTTTTCAGGAAGCCGAAATTCTGGAACATCAGCTTGTCCTTGTTGTAGAAATTTACCGGGAAATTACACGCATAAAGCGCAGCCTCTATCACTATGACGCCCGAACCGCAGAACGGGTCAAGTAAGAAATCGCCTTTTTTGTAGCCCGCAATCCTCAGCAGTGAGTACGCGAATGTGCCTTTAAGGGCATCCTTGTAGTTGAATATCCTATACTGCCTCTTGCTCAGGTCAAATCCTGCGAAATCTATTCCGAGATGGCATTTTTGGTGGTAGATATAGGCATATACCACTACCTCTGGCGTTTTGAGGTTGACCTGGCCGTCTATGCCTTTGCCGATGCCCTGCTCTATCTCTATGCTGCTGAAACCATGTTCGCCTATCCTTGTGCATTTGACCATGAAGCTCGTCTTTTTGCCGACTATATCCTTGAATTCTTCTGTTTTTGCCGTCCTTTCAGCCCTGGAGAAGATCTCATCCTCGTCCTTAAAACTGAAGCTGTCCAGCAGCATGAGGACCTTTATTGCGGATTGGGACTTATAGCACAATAAGCACAGGTCAAGGTGATCCTTTGCATCGAATATCACTGCAGAATCCTCTGTCCTTACATTGGCTGCATTCTTCCCAAGCAGCTCTTTCACTTCATCTGCTGCAGCATGCTCAATGCCAGGATGAGTTATCATCAATCCTGTTATGGCTCTGCCCTTTGTCTTTTTTTCTGCTGCTTTGACGGATCTTGCCATACCAATGAGAAAAAGAACATCTTATTTAAAGGTGGCGGTTATTGCGCATCTTCTTTTAGCGCATATGCTTCATACGCTTCCTTCAGTTTTGTAACATTATTCATCCTTGAAACCCCGTCAAGCTGTCCGATCCCTTCCAGGAATGGTTTGACCTTGTCTAAGAAGTTCCCGACGAATATTCCTGTGTCTACGCTCTGTTCTTTCGAAGCGATGTCGCAGCTAAGGAGGAAGTACTTGCTGAGGATACCCACATCTTTGTCAGAAAGCCCGAAGTCAGCTGGGTCTATCATTGCGAACTCGTGCGCTATCTTGCCTATCTCATCGAGCGCAGTGTTAATATCGCACTTATCTTTCATATACAAGCGGAACATGACATATCTTGCCGAATTTGCCAATTCCTCGCTTATGGCCTTGCATTGGACTTTTTGCCCATTTATCGGATACATCCCCTCAGGAGTTGTTTCCTGCTCCCCTACTTTCTCCCCGCTATCCCCCTTATATTCTGAAGCGCCTGGGCCATCAGCAGGGCGAGAACCGTTTATAATATGATTATTATGTTCCATATACTGTTTCACTTCGTTTTCAAGGCTTTCTACCCTCTTGAGAAGACCCGACCTTTCTTTGACCATATCTTCTATAGTTTCGGCCATCTCCTTCGTAGTAGCCTTGCCCCCAAGGCCTGAGAGTTTACGCAGCCAGAGGTAGACATTATCCATCCTTTCCTTCCCCTCCTTTATCATAGTATTAAGCCCTTCTGTATCTTTTTCATATTTTCTTTTAGTCTCTATTAATTTATCTTCTGTCGTGTTCTCAAGTTCTGCATACTTTTTCTCAAGCTCCATCCTGGCTTCGTTGATCTGTTTGGACTGTTCAACAATCTCATCCATAACTTCTTCAAGCCCTTTTTTATCAGCGCTAATAACATCTTTGTCCAATGAAATCCTCTCATTATCCTTCTTGTAATCTTCAGCGATCCTGCTATTCTCAGCAGCAAGCTCCTTGGATTCCTGGGCTTCTCTCTTCGCCAGGGAAACATCATCTTTCAGCTGATTCACCGCCTTTTCATAATTTTCTATTTTATTGCTGTAATCATTGTTCATCTCGTGGAGAATTTTTGCCTGGGCTTTCTTTTTTTCCAATTCCTCATTGAGATATGCGAGTTTTTCTGCTGCCGTTGCGTAAATCGCAGCAATGAGCCAGTTGACACACCTGCCTATCTTTCTGCCTTCTTCAATATTTTTTCTCAGTTCCTCTGAGGACGTTTTTGCTTTGTTTTCAGAATCCTGCAGTCTTTTTTCAAAACCTTTTTTAAGATCCCCTATCTCATCACGCGCTTTTTTATATCCCCTTTCATGCCCCTCATCATGCGCATGATTAATCGCTTCAATGAGAACCCTGATCTGCTCAATATACGCTTCCTTATTGTGGGACTCTTTTACAGCAGTTTCAATGGCATCCGTCAATGAGCATGATTCTTGCTGGGGGCGTTCCTGGTTTTGTTCAGAAGGAGCATGTATGCATGCCTTATTTTCTATTCCACTTGCATATCTCTTTAACTTTTTTCCGCCAAGAACGACATGGTCAGGGGGATTGTTTCCAAAGATGTTCCCTCCTTCAGTGTCAATCCTGTATTTTATCGCAGGCATCTTATTTCCAGGGGTGCAATCGCCCGCACCGTAGATTTCATTGTCTATACTTACTGCCACTTCGTCATCCTCATTGATCCTGTGGGCTATGCCTCCATCAACTACAAGCACATTGCCTTCAATAGTCATGCTCTTTTTCAAAGGGGGGCTTTTATTGCCTTCTATCCCAAAATTAAAATTGACCTGTTTTTGTGGACTCATTTTATTTTGATCGTATCTCCTTCTTCATACTTATATCTTTCTTCGAAAACAAACGTTCTTTCAGGCGAAAAAAGCCTGTATAAACTCGTTTAAAGTTCAAAAACATTCATCAGAACCTCTTTTTTGCAAAAAAGCCGCCTAAACACCCAAAATCCCTACTGTCGCCTGTAATATCCTTGGTTGTGCTGGTGAGGGTTTTGATGGGGCGGATAATGGCCCTGGCCGGCCTGGTAGGGGCGATACTGCTGCTCATATGGGCTTCTGTTGACCATCATCTGCTCCCTCTTGCCTTCTACTATGGCCATCCTTCTCTTTCTCCTGATCTCAGTCTTCCCATACTTGTATAATGTGAATCCGAGAGCGAACATGCAGACTGCTGTTATGAATGTCCCTCTTGACATATACCACACGAAAACGAAAAGCTTGAGTATATTGCCCCCGTAAAGGCTTTCTGCGACGATATTGATTGCAAGCAGCCTCATTATCAGATAGTATCCAAGGAAAAACCATCCTATCAAGGCAAGGAAATTCCCCGTTATCTTCAGGAAAAGAAGCTTCTCTTTCAATGCCTTCACTATGAAAACGAGCATTGAGCCGAATATGAGCGAGAATATGCCTGTCATGAATATTATGCCCATCATGTTCCATATGAGCATCCCTGAACTTGTCTTGTCCAGGGCAAGCTCCATCGTCGCAAGGTTCGACCTTACGAACAGGTCATTCAAAGAGCTTACAGTCAGTATCTGGATGAGCACTATGGCAAGCACTCCCACCAATCCTGGCACGAGTATTACCTTGCCCATGTCTTTTATGAACTCTTCCTTTGACTTGAGCGTGAGTATCTTGAAGGTTATTCCGCCAATGCACAGGAGTATCGCTACAACTATCGAAAGAAGGAAATGGTTCTTGAAGAACAGGAATATCGAGCCATTCACGACGCTATTATACATCATGCTGACTTCGCTCTCTACGCTGACAAGGCCTACCCTGTCTGCAAGAAGGCCGGCAGCATGCGTCCAGTTGTTCTCAAGATTGAAATAAGAGACCCCTGCTAAGACAAGGAGGATTGCAAGGCCTGCCTCGAGAAGCTCATCCACTATCTCTTCGCCTATCCTCTCTGTCAGCGATGGTTTGTTTTGTATGTCCATATTAGTTGAAAAGAGAATTCCTCCTTTAAATAATTATCTTTCTTCAGCAACAATTATCTTTTCCTGGCCCCGCTCATGGTCTAATTTGTGGGCGACTGGAATCCCCCTGGCAAGCATATCTATCCCTTCAGCTGTCTCGTGGCATCTTGGGTTGTCCACTGGATCCCCAAGGTTGTACTTTTTTATAGCGTACATGGGGCTTTGCGTAGCAAATGCAGCCCCGTATGGCTGGAAGTTTATCGGCATCCTCTCCTCACCTATTGTCAGCCATGCAGACGGCCCTGAAGTTTGGTAGACCTCAAAACCCAGCGTGACATACGCTTTTCCGTCCTTGATCATTTTTGAAGGGAATGCCTTCATATCAATCCCTTTTCTTGCGCCATTCTTGAGGTCCATATTGGTGAATACTGCTGCAGAATTGACAGGGATGATAATCTTTTTGTCCGGAGATATGATCTCATTTTTTCTGCTTGGATCCACTTTCACGACAAGGAGCTCAGGATAGTATTCCTCCTCCCCAAGCCCATCACCTCTGGGTGAAAGGCTTTCCAGAACAGGGAATCCGAGATAAGTGGAGTTTTTGATGTCTTCTACAGCCAATTCGAAGCCGTTCCTGGTGAAATCCTCAAATGTCATGGAGTTCCTATACAGATGCGCAGGAGACACCAGATTTTTGTTGCCATATATGGTGCTTCCGAATCCCCATACCTTCTTGAAACTGAGAAGCTCATCATCAAGATCAGCAAGATGTATCCTGACTTTCTCGGGGGCTTTCACTTCCACTTTCTTCTCCAGAGCCTTCTTTTTCCCGTTTATGTAATCCTGCGTTGTGAAGACCATTGTGCAGCTGTCAGTGACATCTATCTCGAAACCCCTCACACCATTATCTTTACCCAGATCTAAGCGTTTCCCATCCCTTATTATATGCTGATTAAAATTATCAAGTTCAACGTGGTATTTTGCATTATCAGTCGCTATGAGCCCGCTATCATCGCTGAATATATGGTATCTTATTGTCCCATTCCTGCCCACAGGGAGGAAAAGCACAATAGGCAGTTTCTCTGCACCAAGATTGTACTTATTCACAAGATCCTCATTATAATCATTTATCCTTACAAGCTTTCTTGCAGCGGCATATTTAAGCACTTCCTGTGGATCCATCTTTGTTGCTATCAGCATCTTTTCGTTCTGTTCTCTTGCATTAGGGTCTTCATGGTCTATGATCTTCTCATATTCCTTATACCCTCTATTCAGGAAATATCCATAATCGACTGACTGAAGACTCTCTTCCGGGACTCCAAGTTTTTCCTTTAATTGGCCTCTCAGCTTTTCAAAAAGAGCCAAGAACCTCTGCTCTGCAGTCACAGCCTGTGTAACATTGCCATCTACATGCCCCAGGTGCTCCAATGGGTCTATTATCTTGCTGACAGCGTCATAATGGGCTGCTGAAAATATGATGCCATTATATTTTACTCCAAGCTCAAGGAAACTGCTGATGTTATCTGCGATGACCTTCTTGTCTCCGGGAGCGTTCTTTATATTTTTGAATATCTTCTTGCCAAGATTAAAGAGATTCTCGTGTGCAACATCAGTAATGAGGGAGATTATCTCTTCAGATGATATGCCTGAATATTTCTCTGCATCTTTCAGTATGTCTCTCCATTCCCCCGACTCGAGTACCCCGTCTACTAATGTCGGTTGTATGGTGATCTTCTTGAACTCTTCTATATCCTCTTGGCTGTGTTTTTCGTCTTTAAGATGATGATACCACTCCTCTCTCACCCCAAGTATTTCGCCTATCTTTGCCAGTGAATTATCCGTTGATCTGTTTGTCTTATCGCGGGGTATGCATGCATAAATCTCGACTGCCGCTTCAAACGCCCTGTGTCTCATCTCATTCTTCTCTTCAGGAGAATATTGATGATTGTAATCTGCCTTGAATCCTTTTGTTTTGGCCCTTCTCATCAGGGAGAAAAGAGTATCTTTCTGCATCATCCTCTGGTCCTCATTGCCATAGGGACCCAGGACTTGCACTGATTTTTGATAGATGATATCAGTCAATGTCCTCATGACATCTTCAGGATTGTATGAATCGACTATGCTTTTCACTTTAAGAATATCGCCTTCACTCAACCCGAAATCAGTCCATTGCCTTGACTGGCCAGGATCATCGTTCATCAATATCTGGTCAAGCGTATTTCCCAGCCTTTCAAGGCTTTTGCTTGGGACAGGCCCTTGCGGGATGTAAGGTATCAGGTGAAGATGAAGGTCATCTATCCTATTTGGATCCAGCGGTGGCAATTGGGTAGTTTCCTCCTCCTCTGCTGAAGAATCAGCTCTGCTCTGGGAACTGGCTCCAGAATTTCCAATCTCCCATGGGGTTTCAGTTCCTCCCATCTCTTCCTTTAATACTCCATTTTTTAATGAATCACTCAACTGTCTTTTTAGAGTTTCATCTTTCTCTGGCATGGTTTCATCATCGCCCAATGCACTATACCCTTTATTTTTATTATTATCCTTGTCTGCCATATTGCTTCTGTCCTTCTTATTCTCGTTTTTTGTTGTTTATAGGGCCATTAGTATGCCCCAACCTTGATTATGTTTAGCTTATATTTAAATCTTTCGGTTTTTTAATCACTTACCGGTGGTAACTTTTTACCTCTTTTAATAAAATCTTATTTGAGACGTATATAAGCATTGTGAAAGATACATCCACATATATCTTACCCATCAAACAATGCCTCAAAAAGGCAAAATAAGGCCAAATATGGCTTTTTATGGTTCATTATTGTTTTTTAACCTAAATCAGCAGAAAAAAAGGGATTATCACTCTTTTACGATGCTTGCAGCGTCTATTACATTGTCTCCGGCCTCAAGCTTCATTAATCTGACTCCTTGGGTATTCCTGCCTATCACAGATATGCCTTTCACAGGGGACCTTATAGTGATGCCGTTCTTGCTTATCAGCATGATATCATCTTCATCATCAACTGTCTTCACAGCGACGACCTTACCGTTCCTTTCAGTGCATTGGATGTTTATCACACCTATGCCTCCTCTTGCAATGATCCTATATTTCGAGATCATCGTCCTCTTGCCATAGCCATTCTCGGTCACAGTAAGCAAAGTCTTGTCATCAATAGCCTTGACCATGCCTACCACAACATCATCCCCTTTCAGGGTGATGCCTCTCACGCCTTTAGAAGTCCTGCCTATGGGCCTTGCATCCTGCTCATGGAACTTTACTGCCATGCCGTCGCTTGTCGCAAGCATCACCTGGCTTTCGCCGTCAGTCAGCAGCGCATTCACAAGGTTATCGCCTTCTTCAAGCGTTATCCCTATTATCCCTGTCTGCCTCGGCCTCGAGTATTCCATCATGTTCGTTTTCTTGACAAGCCCCTTCCTTGTCGCCAGCATTAGATAATGCTTGTCATCGAATTCTTTTACAGGGACAAAGGCCGCTATCTTCTCGCCGTTCTCAAGCTGCATCAGGTTGACTATGGCTTTGCCTTTTGCCTGCCTTGAAGTCTCTGGGATCTTATGGACCTTGAGCCAGTACACCATGCCCTTGTTCGTGAAGAATAGGATGTAAGAATGTGTTGAAGTTATGAATATGTGCTCTACAAAATCCTCCTCTTTCGTGCCTGCAGCTATCACTCCCTTGCCCCCTCTCAGCTGCTGCTTGTACTCTGAAAGCTTTGTCCTCTTTATGTAGCCCTGATGGCTTATCGTGACGACGACATCCTCATCTTTTATCAGGTCCTCTATCACAAGGTCTTCTTCCTGTATGCTCTCTATCGCCGTACGTCTCTCATCGCCGTATTTTTCCCTGATCTCGACAGCCTCTTCCTTTATTATCCCAAGTATCCTCTCTTCGGATGCGAGTATGGATTTCAGCTCTTCCATCATCTTCAGCAGGCCTTTATGCTCTTCCCTTATCTTCTCCTGCTCCAACGAGGAAAGCTTCTGCAGTTTCATGTCAAGGATGGCCTTTGCCTGCGTCTCGCTCAGTTTGTAATCATCCATCAGCATGTCCTTTGCATTATCCACTGTCTTTGAGGCCTTTATCTTCCTGACGACATCATCTATGTTGTTCAGCGCTATTATCAATCCCTCGATGATATGGGCCCTCTCTTCGGCTTTCTTGAGGTCAAACTGCGTCCTTCTCCTTACGACCACCTGCCTATGCAGCACATAATTCTGCAGCATCTGCTTAAGGTTCAGGTACTTAGGCTCATTGTTCACAAGGGCGAGCATTATCGCACCGAAGGTGTATGTCATCCTCGTGTAATTGAAAAGCTGGTTCAATGTGACATTTGAGTTTGCATCCCTCTTCAGTTCTATCACGACCCTTATGCCATCCCTGTCTGATTCATCCCTTATATCGCTGACTCCTTCAATCCTCTTCTCTTTGACATTGTCTGCAATCTCTTCTATGAGCATTGCCTTGTTGACCTGGTAAGGCATTTCAGTGAGTATTATCCTCTCCCTATCCTTGTGTTTCTCTATCTCTGCTTTTGCCTTGACTGTTATCTTGCCCCTTCCAGTGAGGTAAGTCTCTTTTATTCCGTTCATGCCGGAGATTATCCCTGCAGTCGGGAAATCCGGGCCTTTGATGTATTTCATGAGCTCTTCAATGCTTATGTCAGGATTGTCTATCAGTGCCATTATTCCTTCTATTATCTCCTTTATGTTGTGAGGGGGGATATTCGTCGCCATGCCTACAGCGATCCCAGAGCTGCCGTTTATCATGAGATTTGGGAGTTTTGAAGGCAGCACCAAAGGCTCATTCAGGCTCCCGTCAAAATTCGGCGTGAAATTCACAGTCTCTTTGTCAATATCCGTCAGGATCTCTTCGGCTATCTTTGCCAGGCGCGCTTCCGTATATCTCATCGCTGCAGCATTATCGCCGTCAATGCTTCCGAAATTCCCCTGGCCCTGTATCAAAGGGTACCTCAATGAGAAATCCTGCGCCATCCTCACCAATGCGTCATACACTGCAGTGTCCCCATGAGGATGATACTTACCAAGAACTTCTCCTACGATCCTTGCAGATTTCTTGAAAGGCTTGTTGTGCTGCATGCCCATATCATTCATTGCGAAAAGGATCCTTCTATGGACAGGCTTCAATCCGTCCCTTGCATCCGGCAGAGCCCTGCCTACAATAACCGACATGGAATAATCCAGATAAGAAGTCTTCATCTCATCCTCTATCATGCTCTGGATGATCCTTTCCTTTATTTCTCCATCCTTTTCAGGGCCTTTTTGGGGCTCGTTTTCAGGCTTTTCAGGGTTCATTTTCAGATTGAAATCATGCTAGATATTATCTCAAAATAAAGCACTTTTATTTATAAATCTTTTGTTTGTAAAATGGGTTTATAGGTCGTATAAATGCAGAATATACTGTTTTTAGGGGTTTCGTTTCTTACTGTTTCTGCTGCTCAGCCTCTTCGATGATATTCTCCTTGACCTTGAAGCTTATGCCGCAGTAAACGCAGGCTTTTCTCTTATTCCCGAGCAGGAATGTCCTCCCGCCATATTTCATCTTGTTCTTGCACTTTGGGCATCTTAGAAGCAGCAATCTAGTCACCTTCACCAGCTTCCTTGTCTTTTTTATCTTCGTCTTCTATTCCTGCAAACTCCTCAAGCTCTTTCGGAAGCCTTTTCTTTTTCGGCTTTTCATCATCCTCTTCTTCATTCTTTTCTGATCCTTTCTCCTCTTCATCACTATCATTATCTTCAACATCCTCTCCCGCAAGCTTATGTATGGCTCTTCTCGCCTTCTCTTCATCACCCTCTTCTGATTCTTCTTCGCTCCCTTTGTCTTCTGCTTCTTCTGTCTCCTTTTTATCCTCTTGAGGCTCATCTTCGCTTTCAGCCTGTTCAGAAACTTCTGTTTCTGGCTCTGTGAATACATCAAGCTTGCCAAGCTTTTCTTTAGGCTCTTCCCCTTCCTCATCTTTCTTTTCGCTCTCTTGCGCAGGTTTTTCAGCATCATCATACACTTCAAGATTGTCGAGCTTTTCCTGGGTCTCGGGCTCCACATCCTTCACATTCTTGAATATCTCCTTTACAGCATCTTTGTTAGGGAGATCGAAATACTCGAAGAATTTGCCTGTCGCCTTGAGGATGAAGCTCCTGCCATGCTTTTCCTTGGACACAAAACCCATCTCAACAAGGTCCCTTATATCCTCATATGCCTTGCTGGTCCTTATCTTGATCACATCAGACTGCATCGCAGGGTGTTTCCAGGCGATCACTGCAAGTGTCTCGAGCATAGCCTTATTAAGCTCTGTGTGGGGGGTGACCTCCTTGACTATAGAGAGATATTTTTCCCTGACAGTGAGCTTATAGCCGTCCACTTCCTCTGTCAGGAGCAGAGGCGAAGAATTCTTCTCATAATCCTGCTTCAGCTCTTTTACAGCATCATCTATCTCTTTCTTATCAGCCCTGCACAATTTTGCCAATTCGTCAAGGGTGATCTTCCTGCCTGCTGCGAACAGCACGGCCTCAATCTCTTTTTTCAGCTCCTCTTTTTCCTTCATCCGATATGCACTGGTTTTTTATTTTTTGGCCCTTGAATACTTGCCTTTTTTCTCCTTAAGCCATCCTTCGCTTATTAACTTTTCTAAAAATGGAACCAATTGCTGCTGGGGGATGCCTGAACTTCTAGAGAGCTCGTTAAGATCCTTGTCCTTCTCCTTCAGCACTATCAGTATGTTGTTTCTCAGGAGCAGGCCGGCGTTCCTCTCGAGGACAGTTGTCTTTGCCGTGAGATTCTTTATGACCATGTCCAGCCTATGGAGCCTTGCCTGCATATCATTGAAGAAAGCCGCGAAATCCGGCGCCTTATAGCTGAAAGTCTGCGGCTCCATTATCTCTATCGATGAGGGCATGTAATCGAAGCAGAAGAATGCCAATGTCGAAGCGTTCTTGACAAGTATCTCGAGCTCTACAAACAAGCTGAACAGTTCTTCCTGTTTCTTCGGCTTTGCATATTTTTCGCTGAGGAGGATTATATCCTTGTCTTGGCCTATCTTATCCACATACATCTTCAGCGTCTTGACTATGTAATCCTTCGGGGCGCCCATCATCTCTACGATGGTCCTCACCCGCATATAGCCCTGTTCTATCTTGTCTGAGATCTCCTCTTTGCTGAGTTTTTTTGCCATTAAGGCAGAATAAGGAGGGGGATTTTTAAATGTTTTCCTTCATCTTAATGGCTTTATCTGCCTGTTTTCGGCCTTTTTTAGCCCTTGCATTGTCTATCCAGTTCCTCAGGCCCATGATCGAGATGAGGAATATTGAGGCGATGAGGAATATGAAGCTCAACTTTTTTGATTTTGCCGCTGAACCCTCATATACCACATTCCCTGCAAGGCCGGTCCTGTTCTCCATCAGCCCTTTCAGCTCGCCGTTTATCGCGCCCTGGGCAGTCTGGTTGTGAGTTTCAGTATTATTCACTATCTCGACATCCTCCGTCATCTCATAATTCGTCTTCTGGTTGTCTTTTTTCACCTTCACTTTGAGATTATATTCCCCAGGATTGGCGTTTTCTATGGAATTCTCCAGCTCTACGACTGCGGATTCATAAGGCGAAAGCTCTATGCTCTGCTTATTGCCTTCTCTTTCGCCTGAATAGGATTTCGAGCCCCTGTAGACATAGCTCCAGACATCGAAGACATGGGTCTCATCGTCATTCTGTATGAGCAGTTCATTGATGACCTGTTCCTTCGGCTCGAGCTTGTTCTTGAAATTCAACAGCTGATAGCTGATTTTTGTCTCTGTCTTTGATGGGCCTGAAGTCTCTTTCTCTGCAGATGCTGAAGCTGCTGATGTTCCAGAGGCAGAGGATGAGATCGGGCATAATGATTTTGTGATGCCGCTGATATCAACCGGTTTTTCATCCCTTGCATCAAATCCTTCTGCCACAACAGTGTATGTACCGGACCTGTATGCGTTGTTGCAATTAGGTTTCAGCTGCAGTGGCATAGTGATGTCATATTTTGTGAACTTATTGTAGAACAATGCAGATGTCGCCTGGCTCACCTTCTCCCCTTCATCATTTTCGACCCAGAAGCTGACTGTGCTGCTGGATTCATCACCTTTGTAGACCTCTGCCTTTATCTTCAGGACCTGGCCGAATTCTATCTTGTTGTCTGAGCCAGTGTAGACCTCTTCAATGCTTAGTGAGGAATCTGTCATCCTTACAGCCCCATCGTTGAGGACAATGAACATGCTTTCAGCATCCGCTGTTTTAGTCTCATTCCCGCAGTCAAGATATAAGCCTGATTTCAGGTAGAAGATTCCGTCCTTCTCATCAAGCTCAGGAGTCCATGTCTTTGTGTTCGTGTTCGTAGTGTTGTACTTGCTTTTCACGATATTGCCAATGGAATCCTCTATCCAATATTCTATCTTGTATGGGAAAGAATCATTATAGAGGGCGAAATGGATGCTCACTTTATCCGTAATATTGTACATCTCTTTGTCTGTGTATGCGACTATGAAAGCTTTGCATTCTTCTGATGAGGGTATAGTCTCATTTGTCTGATTTTCAGGCGTTTGATTTTGGGGTGGGTCAGTCTGATTGATTATTATCTCGCAATTCTGCATTCCGGGAGAGCCTCCGATATAGCAGCTTTCGTGCCATTCGTCATTTTCATTGTCATATTCAACCGATCTGCCGTTGCCGTTCGCCAATGCGCCATCATAAGAGGCGCTTACGACCAATGCTTTATTGCTGTCATAAAGGTAGACTGAATCTGCACTGTTGTCAAGGTTGTTTCCGATCGTAGCGCCTGCTGAATATACTGTTGCATCAATGCCTGAGAGATTGAAGCCTTCCTCTGCTATCAGGGCATAGTTTGTGTTTGCCTGGCTATAATATAATATGGTTAAAGTGTCATTAGAGCTTGAATCTCCTATGGTCCATCCAGAAAGGTTTGTCCATTGTTCCATATAGACTTCGATGAATTCCTTGTTGTTGTCATCTCCTGCAGGATTGTACATAATCTCGTTTATCTTTATGGCTGAGCAGAGGAACGGTTCTAGAAGAAATATTGCGAGCAATGCGGCAGCAAAAAAACCTTTTTTTCCCATGAGGGGATATGGTGCAGAAGTTTTTATATGCCTTTCTTGGAAAAAACCTTTGTTTTTCCGTCGGAATCGGAGGCTTTTCGGTTGCAGCGGAAGTTTTTCGGATCGTTTTTAAGGATGGCGGAGAATTTGCGGATTTGGCGGAAGGGGGTATTTTTATGCGTTTATGGCGCTAATATGGTTGTTTTTTGATTTCTTAATTTTTCTTCAATATTCTTACAATGCCCATATTAGCATCAACCTCTATCTCATCGCCATCTTTGATAATCTTAGTGGCATTTTCAGTTGCTAAAACACAAGGTTTCTTAAGTTCTCTGGCTACGATGGCTGCATGGGAAAGCATACCTCCTGCATCAGTTACAAATGCCGAAGCTTTTTCCATCAAAGGTAAGAATTCTGGTCTTGTCATCCCCGTGATTAAAATATCCCCTTTATTGAATTCTTTGATTTTTTTTGGGTCAAAGACTATTCTTGCTTTTCCCTTAGCAATGCCATGATATCCTACAGTTCCTTTAAACTCGGTTTTGTCGGTATCCACTAAAATTCTCTGAAACTGCACATATTCCTTCCCAAAAATCAAGGAAAATCTATCTCCTTTATAAAAAATAGCCATCCCATGGGAACGTTCAATCAATTCTTTTTTACTTGGCAGCATATTTTTTTCTATAAATGTCAATATTTCATCGACTGTCAAAAATTCTGTCAAATCAAGGGGATAACCTACTTTTTTTGCAATTAGGTTTGTATACTTCTTTAATATCGAATCGACACGGTTGAAAATATCAAGTTCTTCTGTTTTTATGCGCACTTCGGTGAACATTGAAGAAAATCTTTTTTGTAGACCAACGGGCAAATAGTCAATAACTTTTTTTATAGAAAAATGGGGAGGGATATGTTCATAGAATCTCTTCTTCAACTCTAAGAGATTGTTTCCAGTAAAGTTATCCTTGTTTTTTAGCAGCGTTATGGTCTCAAACAATTTATCTGCACTTACTAACGAATCTTTTACTAATCTATCTGCTAATTTATTGTCTTTTATTATAAGATTAGCAACATAATGCCCGAAATCATCCAAATCTCCTTTTGCAACGCAATTTGAACTAACTCCTTTTTCACATATCACTAAATTTGTTTTTAGTGCGAGGGGCGGCAAGAACCCTCGCGCGGTTGAGCGGAGCGAAACCCGCAGTGAATTGCCTATAAGACCCCCGAGCAAGGTATATTTTTATTCTCTGAGTTCTTAAAGAAAAAATTGAGCAC
>Ga0210057_1001636_pt1 | contig 33466 bp, 35 predicted proteins | sample CryGeyCG2114_010_2_FD_183968 | JGI IMG/M metagenome (GOLD analysis project Ga0210057, IMG submission 183968) | Groundwater microbial communities from aquifer - Crystal Geyser CG10_big_fil_rev_8/21/14_0.10 (SPAdes) (version 2) | ecosystem: Environmental > Aquatic > Deep subsurface > Groundwater ... | reverse complement strand
CTGCCAATTCTTCTTCCGCTAATTTTTTCCACTTGCCGATTTGATTGGGATGGACTTGGCAATCACTGGACAGCTTGGAAATCTTTTCGCCCCGCAGGGCGGCTAAAGCGATGGACGCTTTCTGTTTGGGTGATAGATGTTTCATATGTTTTCATTCTACCATATCCACCTAATATAGTTGTCCAGTATATGGGTACATTATAAATAACAACATTTGATTTATTATTAAGGGCGGTTGGAGATTCTTTTGAAGCCTGGGATATTTTGCAAAGATTAATGATAATAAGAGGCATTAATCAAAAAAACACCCTAAAAGATATTAAAGTGAGTAAATTTTATAATATTATAATCTCATTGTTCAAAGATCCAAGATTTTTTTATTTTCAGAAATTACAGGACGAAAGGTTAATTAAGGAGATTGTTAAAATAAATATTTTTTTAATACATGAATTACAAAAAAATAAATTTTCATTAATGTTTTCAGTAAGAAAAATTTTGCCTTATTATATAATTTTTATTTTTAATATGCTTTTAATTTCAGAATTAGAACAAAAAGAAATTATCAAGCTTTTGTCGTTTTTCTCTAATCCAGGGAAGTATAAATAGTTCTGATGTGCATACATTGTATTTAAACTAATAATCCGAGGAGAACCCCGGATTATTAGTTTATACTCGAGTATAAACTAAATTAGTGGCCAGACTGCGAGCAGGAAGTGCTATTTACTTTTTCATAAATAACCTTCATATTTACTTCAAGCTCTTTCTCGAGATTTTGTTCTTGCTTTTTTGCTTCTTTTTTCATAATCCTATAGTCTTATTATTTTTTTAATTATACTCGACCTTTACTCAAAGTATACAGTAAAAACTTAGGTTTTGTCAAATTATTGCACTCAACCATGATATACTTGACAGTGGATAGTGGCAAAATGTGGATAAGTATATTAACATCAATAGAATTAGTAAATCTATAGCAACTAACTCTATTAATATGAAACAAACAATAGCCGAAAATCTTTTAAACAAGAAAAAATATTATTTATCACTAGAAGCAAAAAAAAGATTAAAATGGATGTATATTATCCATTACGAATGCGACGGGAATATTACACAAGCAGCTAGAAAAATTGGTGTCTCAAGACAATGGCTTTCAGCCATAACGATGAACAATGGCTGGTAAATTACGATTAATTTCTCGGCTGACTGAGGAAGGAGGCCGACCTAGTTCTCCGGCAATGACCCTAAGTGATTTTTTCTCCCACAGCCTTAATTGAATTAATTCTTGCTCTTCAATTGTTAAATGTTTGTATTTTATACACTTCTATTATACATAGAAGTGTTGCACTTACTTGTTGAACTTAATGGTGCAATTAGGCAGTGCACCGATGGAATTGGCACGCTAAACAAAACCGGTCGAAAAAAGGCCAGCCCAAGCGAGGGCGAGGCGGAAGGGGGGTGTGGGGGCCCCGAAGCAGAACAAGTTCGCTATGGGGTAAAAATTTCGCCTCGCACGAGCCGATGTCCCGCAGTTGCGGGATAAACTCCGCTCCCGCCGTCCTGCTCGCCAAGAGCAGAATCCCGCAAAAAAGTTTTCTTTTTCTTTTACCCACCACACCAAAATTTGGTGTGGTGGTTTAGAAGAAAAAATCGGGCGCGCGCAAATTAAAAAATGCGAAGAAAACTTTTTTGCTGGGTGGCGAGCGTCAGCGAGCGGCGGCGGGGCGGAACGTCAAAATTCAGCGTTCGGATTTTCACTAAAAAAAGTTCGGATTTCGTTCAGCGTTCGGAGCATTGTTTAACGAAACCACTCTTTTTTTACTGAAGAGTGGTTTTAATTTTAAAATCATGTTAAAATTAAATCAATATGTTCAGCTCAAATAAATTTTTAAAAGTCGGCGCGATGTTTTTAATGGTGGTTTTTTTATTTGGCGGTAAAATTACTAAAGCGGCGGAAACTTATTATGATTTATCGCCGGCGGAGATATTAATCACTCCCGACAATCCGGTAATTGATAAAAATTTTACCATTACCGTCAAGGTAAAAAATGCCGGAACCAAAAATATTGATTCTTTAATAGGGTTAACGGATTTTAAATATAAATTTAATAATTTTTCCGTAGTTAAATCCACTCTGCCCGCGCCAACGCTTACGAGCGTAACCAAGCCCGGCGAGTATTTGTATTATTATTTTGAAGGCGGTTTTAACGCTTCCGGCGAAGCAGTTCTGGAGTTTACGGCGGATAATAATAACGAACTCGCGGAAAGCAACGAAAATAACAATGCCATCACCAAAAAAATTAACGTGCTTTTAAGCAGGTATGACTTGTTGTTGGAAGATATTATCGTCAGTCCGGCTGGCCCGGCCGTTAATCAAAAATCAATTATTACCGTAAAAGCGAAAAATAACGGCGTCGCTGGTTTGTTTGACAATGCCGGTTTAAACAACATCCGCTTTAATTTTGCCAACTTTTCATCAGAAGACACGGTTTATCCTAACGCCACTTTGTCAAACATTATTAAAGCAGGAGAGTATTTTTATTATACTTTTACCGGTAAATTTACCAAAGCCGGAGAAGCGCTTTTAACTTTTTCTTTAGATGATACTGAGCAATTAACGGAGCAAAACGAAACCAATAATTATAAAGAAAAAAAGGCGACAGTCAAAGAAAAAGAAGCGATTGATTTAACGGCGGAAAAAATCAGTCTAAACATCAAAGAGCCGATAATTAATGAAAGAATGGAAATTACCGTTACTGTCGCCAATCGCGGCGGCACGAGTCTTACCAACGCCGCTGGTTTGGAAAGCGATGCGGTCCTGGCAAACTTTCCTTACTTTGAAATAGCCAGTACTACCCATGATATTTATCCAAGTATCGCGAACCCGCTTGATCCCAATGAAATTTTTAAGTACGGGTATATCGGGCAATTTAATCGAGCGGGCGACCACAATCTTATTTTTGGCGTTGATAAAAATATTAAAGTTGCAGAAATTAACAAAAATAACAATTCCACCTCTACTATTATTAAAATTTTTGCCGATAAAACCGAAAGAGATGATTTTAAAATAACCGATATCAGAGCGGAAATTATCAGTTCAACTTCAGTAATGGTTGTCTGGAAGACCGATAAGCCAACCATCGGCAAAGTCAGCTATCGGCAAGGCGCTTATCAAACGGACCAGGAAGCGTCAAGTTCCGGCGAGCAGACAAGCCATGCGGTTACGCTTAGCAAGCTCGCTCCTAATAGAGTGTATGATTATAAAATTATCGCTGCCAAAGCCAGTGTAACTAAAATTTCTAATTACCAAAATTTTTCCACGCCGACCAATGACGCGGTAATAGCAACAACCGAGCCGAAAGTCTTAGTGGAGTTAGAGAAAAAAACACTTGCCGCGAGTTGGTCAACTAATTTAAAGGCAACCGGCGCCATTTATTATCGGCACAGCGGCGAGATTAACTATAAAAAAGCCGCGGTTGAAGTTTTATCTTTACACCACGAAATTAAATTGGAAAATTTAGCCGGCGGTGAATACGATTATTGGCTAAATTCAACCAGCAGCGCTGGCACGGTTTGGTTTTCTCCCGTAAGCGCATTTACCATTCCAATACTAATTGCTTCTACGACCGCTTCCACGACAACTGACAAAGTTCTAATGGTGCCGCCGGCTGTTTCAACTATATCCGGCAATAATCAGCCGAGTTCGGCAATAGACATTAAAAATAATAATTTATACCAATCCTTGCGCGGAAAAATTATTTTAAAAGTGGAATCTGCCGGCGAAGCATATTATGTTAATCCGCAAAATAAGCAGATGTATTTTCTAAACCGGCCGGCCGACGCCTATAAGGTGATGCGCAATCAAGGGACGGGAATCAGTAATAAAAATTTGGCAAAAATTCCGGTTGGCTTAGTTGCCGCGAGCGGCGCTGATACCGATAATGACGGGCTGGCGGACATTTTGGAAGAAGCTTTAGAAACAGATAAAAACAAACAAGATACTGATGGCGACGGTTATACTGATAAACAAGAGTTGCAAAGCGATTATTCGCCGTTTGCGTCCGGAGGAATAAAATTAACGATAGATTCAAATTTTAGTAACGCTCAAAAAGGGAAAATTTTGTTGCAAGTGGAAGGCAGGGGAGAGGCGTGGTATGTTAATCCGGCGGATGGGCGGCGTTATTTTTTAGGCCGTCCGGCTGACGCTTTCCAAGTAATGCGGCTATTAGGAACTGGCGTTTCCAACAATAATTTTTCCGCATTGCAAAGTAAATAAAATCTAAAAACACAAAACCCTCCGCGCAGCGCTTACCCCATAAAATTTAAGCAAAAGCGGGAGGGTTTTATGTTTAGGCCCAATTTACTTCCATACTAAAAAATTTGGGGGTAAATTAGTTATTGTTGCGGCGGCGTTATCAATGTTTCCGGCCGGATTTGAATTGACTGCGCCGTAATACTGCCATCGCTATTAGCCGTGCCATTAGCGGTAATTTGCTTTCCTATCGCCAAATCAGCAAGCGTGCCGTCTGCTTGTTTATTAATGCTGGTAGAAGCGGAAAAGAAAATTATTTTTGTCCCGCTTTGGCTGTTTTGGCCTGCCGGTGCATCTGCACCCGGCGCCATTGGCACGCGATTACTGTTAATTTTAACCGTGACGCTTTTATCGTCTTTAGCGATAATTTCTCCGGTTAAAAATCCGCTTCCCTGGTTGCCTTTTTGATCTGCGTTTATAAATCCCTGCATACGGTTGCGCCCGCCCTGCATTTGCGCAAAACCGGCTTTGCCCTTACTTTGGCCGTACTTCAGGCCGGCGTAAAAAAATCCGCCGCTAACGATGATAATAATTAAAATAACAATAATTGCCTTTGAGCTCATTTTTTGTTTGTCCATAATTTACAATTAGTTATTAATTAATTTTGACGGTAAAATAAATTTTTAGTGGCGGCGACAAACCATCGCCAGTGCAAACTTAAATGAATTAATAGCAAAATTATTAAAATGTTTCCGGTTAATTCATGAATGTCTCGCCAGCGGGCATAAGCCGCTATAATGTTAATGATAAATAAAATTAATAAGCAGACGTCAATAAAATAATTTAAGTTTTGATTAGCCATATTTGAAAATTTATTATTCGTAACGCAAGGCTTCAATTGGATTTAAGTTAGCGGCGCGGCGAGCCGGATAATAGCCAAAAACAATGCCGATGGCGGCCGATACGCCAAAGGCGAGCAGAACGGAAGCAGTAGTTACTTTCGTCTGGGTAAAGCCGAAGTACTCAACGCCGAATGCTACCGCCCAGCCCAAAACAATGCCGATGGCGCCGCCGATAAAAGTAAGCGCGATCGCTTCAATCAGAAACTGCAGGCTGATGTCCAGCCGTTTCGCGCCGATTGCTTTGCGCAAGCCGATTTCGCGCGTTCGTTCCGTTACGGTCGTGAGCATCATATTCATAATGCCAATACCGCCAACGACAAGGGAAATGCCGGCAATGGCCGCGAGCAGAATAGTAAAAGTTTCCGTAACGCTGGACGCGGTTGCTAGTATATCCGCCTGATTCATGATATTAAAGTCCGGATTGGCTGCGTCAGTGATATTATGGCGCGCTAGTAACAAATCAGTAATCTGCTGTTGAATCTCCGACATTGAATCGGAACTTTCCGCTTGCACATTTATGGTAGTCACATAATTTTCTCCAGCTAAAAACTTTTGAGCGCTCGTTAGCGGAATATAAATCATATCGTCCTGGCTGCCAAAACCCGTGCCGCCTTTGGCTACGGTTATGCCGATTACTTTAAATTCCATGCCGTTAATCCTTATTGCCTGCCCAACCATATCTTCCGCGCCTTCGCCAAATAAATCATCGCGCGCCGTCGGACCCAGCACCGCTACTTTGGAAAGCCCGAGGATATTTTGGTCGGAGATAAACGAGCCATGGTCAATCTCTATATTTTTTACGCCCGGATACGATGCGGTAGCACCGGTAATTGAAGTATTAGTATTTTTCCCCTTACTGGTTACTTGGTACCGACCGGAAAATTCCGGTGCGACCGCTTTGGCCAAAGACACTTCTTGCATTATCGCGTCCGCATCAGCTTGCGTGAGCGTACGCGCCGAACCGCGGCCGGAACTCACCTGAAAACCCGGGCCGCGCTGGGCGCCGGGCCTGACTATTATTAAATTTGAGCCGATTGATTCAATGCTGGACTGCACTGAACTTTGTGCGCCTTGCCCGATCGCAACCATCGCGATTACCGAACTAATGCCAATAATAATGCCAAGAATGGTTAGGCCTGAACGGATTTTGTTGGAGGAAATCGCCGCGCACGTTTCTTGCGTTACGTCTGCTATTTTCATAATAATGTTAATTATTTTATCGTTCTTTTAGCGTGAGTTTTAGTATCGCTTAGTATTACGCCGTCGCGGATGTAAATAATTCGGTCCGCGTGTTCAGCCACCTCGTTTTCATGGGTAATTAAAATTATCGTACGGCCTTGCTCGGCGTTGAGTTTTTGGAAAGTCGCGAGCACTATTTCGCCGGTTTTAGTGTCTAAATTTCCCGTCGGTTCATCCGCCAAAATCAATGCCGGATTGTTAACTAAGGCGCGGGCGATGGCGACGCGCTGGACTTGGCCGCCGGAAAGCTGATTGGAAAAATGGCCAAAATGGTCTTTATCCAGTCCGGCTGCCTGCAAGGCGGTTTCCGCTTTTTGTTTCCGCTCTTCTCCTTCTATGCCCGCGTATACTAGCGGCAACATCACGTTGCGCAATACGGTCGTGCGCGGTAATAAATTGAAAGATTGAAAAACAAAACCGATTTTATTTTTTCTGATATCCGCCAATTCGTCTTCGCTCAATTTGGAAACATCCTGGCCGTCCAATGAATAAGCGCCGCTGGTCGGCGTATCCAACGCTCCCAAAATATGCATTAAGGTTGATTTCCCCGAGCCGGACGGTCCCATAATCGCGACAAATTCGCCGTTTTTAATCGTGAAACTAATTCCTTTCAGCACTTGCGACTCCACATCGCCGGTATAATAAGTTTTGGTGACATTTTGAATCTCAATCATAGTGTTCAACAAGTTTATCGTCTGCCGCCCATTATAAAACCGGCGTTTGGAGTCGAACTTTTACTGGAACCGGAGCCGGAACTTTTGGTTGACGATGAAGAAGATGAAGTAACGGTACGAATTACGATTTGGTTGCCTTCTTTCAAACCGGAAATTATTTCCGTGGAGATGTCGTCAGCAATGCCAATTTCTACCGTTTGTTTGCGGGGAGCAATGGACGGGGTAACGCCTTGTTTCATTTCATCCGCCAAATATTCTTGGTCAAATATTTCCACATAGTTTGCATTATTTTGCGTTTTGACAGCGCTGTTAGGCGCAAGCAACGCGTCTTGTTTGGTTTCGGTAATAATCGCGGCGCTAACGCTCATACCGGGTTTTACCCGCTCGTCCTGCGTATCAAAATTAATTTTTATTTTGTAAGTTACCACCCCTTGGCTGACCGTGCCGATTGCGTCTATGTCTACCGTTTTGCCGGTAAGAGTTAAGTCGGTAATGGCGTCAAAGGTCAAAGTCGTTTTTTGGCCAATTTTTATTTTGGCCGCGTCCACCTCGTTGAGCGAAATGGAAGCGATTTTTTGTCTGGTGATAATAGTGGCGATAGCGCCGCCGGAAGAAACGGAGTCGCCTTTTTTAACATCAACGCTGGCTACTACGCCGTCAAAAGGCGCGCGAACGGTATAATCCGCCAATTTTTCCTGCGCGTCCAAAAGCGCGTTTTGTTTTTGCCTTACCGCCAATTCCTGCGATTGCAGGTCAAAAGCATCGGCGCCGGCTTTTAAATTTATTAAAGACAATTCTTTTTCTTTTAATGACGCTTCCGCCACCGCGATATCAAGGGGATTATTTTGATCCATTGCTTTCAAATCTTGTTCAGCGCTCGCCAAAGTGTCGCGATTATTTTTGAGCGTGGTTTGGATAGACAAAAGAGTGGATAGGTGATTATTAGTTTGGCTGGTATAAGTGGCTAAATTTGTTTGGTACTCTTTGACTTTAGAGAAAATACTAACTTTACTTTTAGAGCGAATATCTACCCAAGTATCCAAATAGTTGCTTTCACTTTTAGTGGCTTGAGCGATGAGTTTGGCAGTTTCTAAACTTTCTGCCAATAAAGATTCAATCACGGCTGACTCGGAATAACGAGAAGCGTTTTTGTAATCGGTAAAATTTTTATCATAGGCGGCGCGGGCTGCCCAATAGTCGGCTACCGCTTTTTGCTGGAATAACTGCAAGCTGTCGCGGTCCTCGTAGTTTAAAGCGTTAAGCAAAGCGGATGTGTTATCTTGTCCACCGCTAACGGACGATTCGCTGGAAGAGATATCTTTACCGTATAAAATATTTTCTAATTGGGTGATAATAGTGGGTAAGTTTAAAAAAGCGTTGGCAACGGCGTTAAAAGAATCGTCATACGCTTTGGTGATATTATCCTGCGCCGTTTGTTTGGCGTTCAGCGCGTCTTGATAATTGCTTTGTTGAGTCAGCTTTAACTTAGCCAAATTGTCGCGCGCGCTAGTAAGAGAATTCTCCGCTTGCAAGAGCGAATATGAGTCAACGGGCGCTTTTAATTTTTCCCAAGACAATTTTGCGCTGGCCAGGTTAGTTTGAGCGTCCCGGATGGATTTTAACGCTTCTTGCGCGTTTAATTGCGCCAGAATCTGCCCGTTTTTTACCTCTTGGCCGTTTTTTACCGCCACATTTAAAGCTTCTCCCGCCACTTTGGCTTTAATGTCCACTTGGTTGGACGAATCCACTTGGCCGCTGCCGGAAACGGAAGTTATTAATGTTCCGCGAGTTACGCTCCCTAAAATATAACGAGTCGCAGTTTCTTCAGCGGTTAATTTTTTATAACCGTAATAACCACCGCCCGCTATAATTGCAACGATAATTGCCAGTAAAAATTTTCTTTTTAAAATTTTATAAATTAGATTCATAACTTTTTGTTAGCGCCAAAATTTAAATCGCGCCGGACCGGGCGGTGGGGGAGGCGGCAAATCGTTTGGATTAAACACTCTGATTATTTTGGCGTTAATAGAACCGTCATCTTGAGGCGAGCCGATCACCACAACTGATTCGTCCATTTTTAATTCAGTAGGTGCGATTTCCGTTCGACCCATTTGAATAAGGGTACTAGTCGCTATTTTTACTATTTTTTCTGCCTGTTCTTTGCTTTGGACAATTAAAGTGTCGCCCTCAATTTTGGCAATCGTTCCGGCCGCGCCATGACCGCCGATAAAATCTTTGCCGGCAAAATCAGGCAGAAATCCTTCGCGCGGACCGCCGAAAGCGCGGTGGTAGTTTTCGCCCCAGCGGTAAGAAAAGTTAGCTTTGCGGAAACCAATAAACATGCCTAATTGGAGAACTAACAGGCAGACGATTAGTGCGCCGACAGCGCCAATCAGCCATTTAAACGCTTTAGATTGAAAAAAATTTTTTAAGTCCATATGTTTTATTTTAGATTAATTAGAAAATTTGAATGTCGGCTTAGAAATCAGCGGCGCGCCGTATTTAACGGCGAATTTAAGCGCGACTAAAGTTGCCATTATTGCCAAAAGCAACGCCGCCGCGCTGATTATAGGCAGAGTTTCAAGCAAACTCAGAAGAAAATCCTGCCAGTTGACGGCGACAATTTTTAAATTATAAAACAACAGCGCCAAATATTGGCTAAAGCCGGAACTGGTTATATCCGACCAAAAAGCCTGCCACGCCGGCACGGTTCCGGCTAAAGATAAAAGGAGTAACAAAGCCACTCCGGCAAACCGCCGGCGCAAAATAAGTAATTTTTGTTCGACCGCGATGCGCAATATTATTTTATTGAATAAGCCGTCCGGCACCGGCAAATTTTGATTATTATTAACTTGGTTTATGTTTATGCCCATATATTTTATTATACGAACAAAAGACGCGTTTTGGTGCGCTACTGTTTAATTAGCATTTTTTTAAGTAGAACTAACGCCCGCCGATAGCGGCTTTTAACCGTATTTAGCGGCTCCCGCAAGGATTGCGCGATTTCCCGAAAATTTAATTCCTGATTATGGCGTAAAGACACTACTTCCGCGTATTTTTTAGGAAGTTGTTTCGCCGCCGTTGATAATTTATTCGCCAATAACTTTTTATCAGCCAAAACATCCGGCGCGTCCGCTTCATCAATAAAATTTTCTATCCCCAAATCTTGATTATTAATTTTTTCCCATTCGGAGAAAGAAATCGCCCGTTTTTTCTTTAGCCAATCCAAGCCGGTGTTTTTGGCGATTTGATAAAGCCAAGATTTAAATTTTTTAGTTTGGTCAAATTTTTTTAAGTGGCGCCAAACTTTTACGAAAGTTTCTTGCGCGATATCTTCCGCGTCATCGCTATTTTGCGCGTAGCGAAAAGCCAGCCGGTAAATTGCCGAGAGATGGCGCGCCACTAATGTTTTTAAGGCTTCGTTATTTCCTTTAGCCGCTAAATTGGTTAATTGTTCGTCGTTAAGGTTTTCCATAATAATTTTTACTATAACACAGGCGGCTCTCTTTTCAAGCGCCGATTTTTTGCTTTTATCTAAAAAAAGAAGTATAATAATAAAAACGCTTATTATTTTTAACCATAAAAATATGACCAAACCACGATTAATTTTACAAAGCTTTTTTAACTCGCTTGGAGTGTTCGTTTACGTGAGCGGGATCGCGGCTTTGATTACCAACGGCGAAAAACTATTCGGCAAAATAAACAGCATTTGGGGCCCGATACTTTTTTTAATGCTGTTCGTGGTTTCGGCTTTAATTACTGCTACTCTGGTATTCGGCCGGCCGATTTATTTATATTTTAACGAGAAAAAGCGAGAGGGGATTAAACTGTTTTTTTATACGGTTGGATGGCTGGTAGCGATGACGATAACGGTGCTTTTAATAATAGCGGCAAGCAAATAAATCAAATTTATGGCGATAAAATTCGTTAAGTCAGTGGTAAAATCAGCCGGCAGGGGAGTGTCCGGCGACCCGGAAGTGCGAAAAGTATTAGCGCGTTACCCGCGCTTTTTTGGTTTTATCAAGCGCCGTTTGACGCCAGACGAAAAATTTGGCTTGATTTTGACGCTAGGGACGATTTTTGCTTTAATTTTTATTTTTCTTTTTTTTGCCATTTGCCGGGATTTAATCGGCAACGACCCGTTAGTCGCGGCGGATTTGCGCATTATTAATTTGGTGCAAATTTTCCGCCATCCCGTTTTAAACCAAGTTATGCTGTTTATCACTTATTTAGGCAATTGGCAGACGATTTTGTCCGGTTTAATTTTCGTTTGCTTTTATTTAGTGACGGCAAAGCGGTTTTATTATTTGTTTACCGTGATTTTTTCCACCGGCGGGGCGGTGATTTTTGGAACGGCGATAAAATATATTTTCGCCCGACTGCGGCCGCCGCTGGTCGACACTTTAGCCGCCGCCGACGGTTACAGTTTTCCCAGCGGCCACATCTTCGTTTCTTTGGCGTTTTACGGACTAATAGCTTATTTTATTTTTCACCGCCAAAAAAATTTTTGGGTAAGATTTGCGACCGTATTTATCGCCACGCTGGCAATTTCAGCGATTGGTTTTTCGCGCGTTTATTTGGGAGTGCATTGGCCCTCCGACGTGCTGGCGGGTCTTGTGGCCGGTTTGGCTCTGTTCGCCATTTCCGTCACCGCACTCGAGATGCGCCGGAAATTTAATCTCCGGCCGCGAGGGACTTTGCTGTTTACCCGCCGAACGAGATTAATCGTCAGCGCGTTGCTGTTCGCGCTTTGGCTCGGATATTTAATTTATTTTTTTAACGCCAATCCGCTACTTGCGCGTCAGACCCTGCCGGTGGAACAAAAAGTGCCGTTAGGCGAGACCGATATTCCCGACGGCATATTTTTGCGCGTGCCCAAAAACAGCGAAACCATTACCGGCGTTCCCATGGAGCCGCTTAACGTCATTGTTGTCGGCGGACGGAAAAATTTAGAGCAAATTTTTACGAAAGCCGGCTGGTTTTTAACCGACCCGCTGACGCCGCGGACGCTTTGGCGTTTGGTTAAAGCGTCGATTTACAATCAGCCTTACGAACGCGCGCCGGGCACGCCTACTTTTTGGGACGCGCGGCCCAACGATTTTTCTTTTGCCCAAGAAACAGCCGAACAATCGGTGCGGGAACGAAATCACATTCATTTTTGGAATACTCCTTTTGTTTTGGCGGACGGACGGCAAGTTTGGTTCGCAACGGCGCATTTTGACAAAGAAATTCAGTTGGTAAAAAATATTTTTCCCGCGCACGTGATTGACCCGGCGATTGATAAAGAGCGCGATAAAGTGAAGCGCGATTTGACTGGGGCCGGCGGAGTTGAATCAATCAAAGAGTTTCAAATAGTGGAGCCGACTTTGGGCAAAAACCAAGCGGGTGACTTATTTTTTACCGACGGTAAAGCTGAAATTATTTTTCTTGAGCCGTAAACCCCGTAATAAATTACGCTAAAAGCAACGGCCATGTTTGTTTTACGGTTAAAAAAGCCGTCGGTTATTGTAATTAGCCGCTACTTTGCTACAATATAGCCATGGGCATTAATTTATCCCAAATCTATGGTTTATTGCATTTTAAAGCTCAAAACGCTAAAACCGGCTTGAGTATTTTATGGCGGGACACAGGCGTTAGATTAATGACGCTGGTAAGTTTATTGTTAAACAGCGTTAACTGGAGCATGGCCGTTTTTATTAATTTAAAAATTACCGATGAAATTATAGCTTTGCACCACAACATTTATTTTGGCATTACCTTAATCGGCCCGGCCAAAGAAGTTTATTTTATTCCTTTTTTCGGCCTGCTGATTATAATAATTAATGTTTTTTTAGCTTACCTGGTCAAAGAAGACGACCGATTTTTTATGAGTGTTTTCGGCTTAAGTTCAATTTTAGCGAATGTTTTTTTAACCCTTGGGCTGGCAGCCGTGATGTTGATTAATTTTAGATAAGCTTATGGAAAATTTTTACATTATCAAAATTTTATTTTTAACCGCTCTGTCGGCGATAATGGCGCTTTTATGGACGCCGCTTTTGACTCATTTTTTATATAAATATAAATTAGGCAAAAGCATCAGAAATAACGGCGCAACGCCGGTTTTTACCGCTTTGCATAAAGCTAAAGAGGGTACGCCAACGATGGGCGGACTGATTGTTTGGGTAACGGTTTTAATAGTGGCTTTAGTATTTTTTTACGCGGCTAAATTCGTTGACTTTTACTTTTTCCAGCAAATGAATTTTTTAACTCGCAGCCAGACGCTTTTGCCGCTCGGCTGTTTAGTCGCCGCGGCCGTCGTCGGCTTGTTTGACGATATTTTAGACGTTCGCGGCCAAGGCAAAGGAGGAATGCGGATGCGGCAGCGGATCATATTGTACGCGCTTATCGCGGCGGCAGGGGCGCTTTGGTTTTTTTATAAGCTTGATTGGGATTTGTTGCATGTGCCGTTTGTCGGTAATTTTCAGGTTGGCTTATGGTATGTTCCCATTTTTATTTTTATCATCGTGGCGACTGCTTTTTCGGTCAATGAAATTGACGGGCTGGACGGCCTTGCCGGCGGCACGCTTTTAACCGCTTTTGGCGCTTACGGCGTGATTGCTTTTGTGCAGGGCAAGTACGATTTGGCCGCTTTTTGCGGTGTCATCATCGGCGCACTCGTCGCATTTTTATGGTTTAACATCAAACCGGCTCGTTTTATTATGGGCGATACGGGCGCGATGTCGCTCGGCGTCACGCTCGGCATTATCGCCATGCTGACCAACCAAGCGCTGCTTTTGCCGATTATCGGCGTTCTGTTCGTCGTTGAGTCGCTTTCTTTTTTAATCCAAGTTACTTCCAAAAAATTACGCGGCAAAAAAGTATTTTTGTCTTCGCCGATCCACCATCATCTGGAAGCCATCGGCTGGCCGGAATATAAAATCGTGATGCGTTTTTGGCTTATTTCCGGCGCGTCAGCAGTAATTGGGTTAATTTTATTTTTACTTGATAAGTAATTAATTAAGCCAAAAAAATATGAGAAGAGAAACTTTAGGAAAATTTGAACCAATTAAAACTTTTGATTTAAACGAGGAGGAGGAAAAAAGATTAAAAACAGATTGGATGAATGCCATGGAAGAACACGCAGAGTTTAGGCATAAGGAAAAAGAAGCGGCGCGAGCCGGCAACCATCCGCTTCTTGAAGAAACTACTGCCGCTAACAGAAAGCTTAATGACGCAACGCAAGAAATCAAGCGGCGCGGCGGATTAGTGGAACGAGAAATTTCTCATCGGGCAATGAAAGAAATAGCCGCTAATCCGGAAAATTTTGCTCTCAAATACCCGGAGTTAGTCAAACAGGCGCTGGTTAATGAGATAGTAAGAATTAATAATTTGGAGATAAATATTAAAGAAAAAATAGTGCCATTGCGTCTTTTGGGTCTTGAATTAGCAAATACAAAAAGAAGGGGAAATATAAATAATTCAGAATATAAGGAAAAATTGGCTATATTTCAAAATGCGGAAAAAATGGCAATAGCAGAAAAAAACGAAGTAATGCAAAGATTTATTAAAGTCCTTGAGAGGCCAGAGGCGGAAAGAATATACGCGGAACAAAAGGAAAAAAACAAAGGACAATTTTTTCTGGATTAACTAAATTAATTTATGTTTCAAAGGAGGCTGAATAGGTTCAAATCAATGTTCGCCGGTTTAATCCGCGAGCGGGGAAATTACCACGCTCCCGACCCTTTTATCATTGCCATTATTCTTGTAATAGTTATTTTTGGCCTAGTAATGCTTTCATCCGCCTCTAGCGCGATTTCTTTTATCAAATATCAATCGGCTTACGCTATTTTTTATAAACAGCTTTTCGGCTTGGCAATGGGGCTTGGTTTGTTTTTTTTCTTAAGCCGGTTTGATTACCATAATTATAAAAAAGTGGCGCTCGGACTGTTGGTTTTTTCGTTGCTGTTATTGTTAATAGTTTTTATCCCTACTTTCAGTGCCGGATGGGGCAACGCCAGAAGCTGGGTTAATATTTTTGGCTTTTCGCTTCAGCCCTCGGAAATCGTAAAACTGTCGTTTCTGTTGTATTTGGCCGCCTGGATTGAAAAGCGCGGCAAGGATTTGATTGATTTGCACCACGGCACTATGCCTTTAATAGTTTTATTGGCCGTAATCAGCGTTTTGATGCTCCTGCAGCCGGATACTGGCACGCTTTTTATCATGCTTTTGATTTCGCTTGCGGTATATTTTGTCGGCGGCGGGAACTTAAAGCATATTTTCGTCATCGGCCTCGCGGGCGCGTTTATTTTATTTATTATGATCAAAATCGCGCCGTATCAAATGGATCGCTTTCATTGTTTTTTTGATTCTAATTTCAGCCCGGAAGATAAGTGTTATCAAATCAATCAATCGTTAATCGCCGTCGGCTCCGGCGGATTTTGGGGCAGGGGATTCGGCAATTCACGCCAAAAATTCCGTTATTTGCCGGAAGTGCAAGGAGACGCGATTTTTCCGATTATCGCCGAAGAAGTCGGTTTTGTAATCTCAGCTATTTTAGTAGCGTTGTACGCCTTATTATTTTATCGCGGCTATTTAATTTCCCAAAGCGCGCCGGACATGTACGGCCGCCTGCTCGCCATCGGCATTGTTACCTGGTTTTGCTCGCAGGCGTTTATTAACATCGCCGGCATGATTAATTTAATGCCGATGACCGGCGTGCCCTTGCCTTTTATCAGTTACGGCGGTAGCGCGATGATGGCGGCGCTCGCCGCCGCGGGGATTTTGATTAATGTGTCTAAACAGACAAAGTAATCGCAAATATTAAATTGAACGGAAATTTAACGATACTTAACTAGAGAAATTTAATATGCAACAGAACATTTCCAATGGTATAAAAATGAAAATTTTATTAACTGGCGGCGGCACCGGCGGTTCGGTAACCCCATTGCTTGCCGTATTTGATGAGTTACGCGTTACGCGAGATGCGTTATGCGACTTTGAGTATTTGTGGGTCGGAACAAAAAGCGGACCGGAAAAGGAGATGGTCGCGCGGGAGGGGATTGAATTTAAAGCTATCGCCGCGGGGAAATTCCGGCGGTATTTTTCGGCGCGCAATTTAATTGACCCGTTTTTCGTAATTATTGGTTTTTTTCAATCACTAGTCATTATTTTAAAATTTAAACCGGATTGGATTATTACCGCCGGCGGATTCGTGAGCGTACCGGTTTTTTGGGTCGGCTGGCTAACGCGCAAAAAAATGATTGTGCACCAGCAGGATGTCCGCGCCGGGCTCGCGAATAAATTAATGGCGCCGCTCGCGAAATTCGTAACGGTAACTTTTGAGAAATCACTGCAAGATTACGGGCCGGAAGCGAAATGGATTGGAAACCCTGTTAGAGGTAAGAAGCTAGAAGTAAAAAGTAAAAAGTACTTTAATTTGGCTATAAATATGCCAGTGCTCTTAATTTTGGGCGGGGGGACGGGGTCGGCGTTTATTAATAAACTTGTGCTGGAAAGTTTGCCGCAACTGACTAAAATTTGCCAAATAATCCATGTTACCGGCAAAGGCAAACAGCCAGCTTTAAAGAAAAATTACCCAAATTATTACCCTTACGAATTTTTAAATACGGAGCAAATGGCGGAAGCTTACGCGGCGGCAACAATAGTTGTTTCGCGTTGCGGCCTGGCGACTTTGAGCGAATTGTCTTATTTCGGCAAGCCGGCGATTTTAATATACCTGCCAGGTCATCAAGAATATAACGCGCGCGTTTTTGAAGAATACGGCGCGGCGATTGTTTTGGACCAGCCGGCGTTAGAGAAGAATTTTTTTATTAAAAAAGTGAAAAAGTTATTAGCCGATAAAAAATTACAGGCTGATTTGAGCAAAAACATTTCGGAAGTGATAAAAAAAGGAGCGGCGAAAGAGTTGGCAAAAATTATTTTAAAAAATTAATTATATTTTTGTTTCTTGACATAATACGGTAAAAAGCATATCTTTTATTAACCGTAAATAAGTTCTTTTAATCTTAATAAAAGAGGTGAAAAGATGGACGCAGTGATAACTGGAAATGTTGAAGAAATTCGTTTAGCGGCCGGCACTAAAGTAGCGGTAAGTCAAGATTTCAACCTGCTTTTTAATTTAGGAAGAGTAAAGGAGGGGAAAGTTGGTTTTATAGTTAAGGATTTAGAAAACGGTTGCGCGCTTGTCCAATGGGAAAATACGCAAAATAGCAGCATTTGTAATATTAGCTATCTAAGAATTGTTAACTGACCTTTGGAAGGGAGAAAAAAATGCCACTTGAATTTTTAACCAAAGAACAGATAGATAAGTTATTGAGCGGGTTTGTAGATATATCAGATGGCGCCGAAGAAGATGCTCCTGAAAATGAAGATGATTTTAATTTTGTACCCATGAACCCCTTAAGTTCTTTTTTGTCAGCTAGAACAAACAAGAACGCTAGAATATGTATGTTAACTAGCGATTTTGTTGACAAGCATCATAACAGCGAAGACATGGGAGAGTTGAAAGAAATTTTAAGGTGGTTATTTGTGGGAAAGAACAAAGAGGTCGCCAATACTTTAAAAGAGTTAATTGTAGAAGACGGTTCAGACGCTTCTGTAAAAACGCTGGCGGCAAGATTTTTATTAATAAGCAAGATACTTCTCGAAACGGCAACCGAACAGCTGCAAAAACAGGAAAACACCGTAAAAGATTTGCGCCAACAAAGAGAAGATGCCTATAATTTGTTCATTTTTTAATAAGGCGTATTTCGGAATGCTCTGTAAAGTATAATAAAACAACCCAAAAAATGGGCTGTTTTTCTTTTTGCAGTTATGCTAAAATTATTTTAGAAAGTCAATATAAACGCCATAGAGCAGAGCCAGCGCGGAAAAAACAAAAATCGCGATGTAATTCCACTTTGCTTTGCTTGACTGCAGGCTTTTTAAAACATATACTAACGCGTTGCGGTCGCCGTCGTTCAGCCGCTTGTCGTTATAAATTTTAGAGGTAAGCCGTTTGGCTTTAATTAATTTTTCACGGTTGTTTTCCACGCGGTAGCGGTGGGCGAAATACCAGACAAAACCGATGGTGCCGATGTACCAGGCGACTTGCACCCAAAAGGCGCTGTAGTAATTTAAAACCACGATGACGCGGTAGGCAATGGTCGCGATAATTCCTACCCAGAAAACAAGCAGGCGATAATATTTGTTGCTGGTGCGTGTCTGGTTAGCCATAGAATTTGCAGACCCCGAGCCTCAGAAGTTGTGGGCTTTCTCATCAATTGATGAAAGTTCGATACATTAAGCATACTATAATTTCAAAAAAATGCAAGTACGAGAAAAACAATTAAAACCACTAAGAAATATATACTTTATCGGTATTAAGGGCGTGGGCATGACCGCGTTGGCGCAAATTTTATCCGCACAAGGTAAAAAGGTAAGCGGCTCAGACACGCCTGAAAAGTTTTTTACCGATAAGGTTTTAAAGCGGGCAAAAATCCCTTTTGTTGAAGGTTTTGCCGCTATTAATATCCCGGCAGACGCGGAACTTATTATTCGTTCCGGCGCTTACACGGCGGAAAATAACGCGGAAGTGGCGGAAGCGATTAAGCGCGAATTACCAATCTTAACGCAGGCAGAAGTTCTTGCGGAGCTGTTTAACGATAAATACGGCATCGCGGTCTGCGGTTCGCACGGAAAAACAACGACTTCGGCGCTACTTGCTTTTATTTTGTGGCAAACCGGATTAGACCCGACCGCCGCCATCGGTTCGGCCGTGCCGCAGTTCAGCGGCAACGCTTTAGTCGGCAAAGGAAAAATAATGGTTATTGAGGCGGACGAGTATCAAAACAAATTAAAGTTATATCAGCCAAAAATAGTTGTTTTAAACAATATTGACTATGACCACCCTGATTTTTTTAAAACCCCGCGGGCGTATCGGCAGGCATTCGTTGATTTTGTTAAAAAAATTCCCCGCGACTGTTTTACCGTAGTGAACTTTAATAACCAAGAGGCGAAGTTAGCGGCTAAAAATTGCCGCACTCGTGTTTTTAGCTACGGCTATACAACATTAGACAAATACCGAATTTTACCGGATATAGTATTAAAAAACGGCTGGCAATATTTTTATTTGCAAAAAGGCAAGCAGGATTTAGGTGAGTTTAAAATGCAAATAATTGGCAGACACAACGTGGAAAATGCCACGGCAGTTATCGCGACTTGTTTAGAATTAAAGATTTCTTTAGCGAAAGTCAAACGGGCTTTAGCAAAATTTAAGGGTACGGCGCGGCGCATGGAAATTTTGGGAAAATATAAGGGCGCTTTATTTATTGACGACTACGCCCACCACCCGACCGAAATTCAAGCCACGCTGCTCGCTTTGCGGCAACAGTATCAGCGGCAAAGAATCATTTGCGCTTTTATGCCGCATACTTATACGCGCACGAAAGCTTTATTTGACGATTTTGCCAAAAGTTTTATCAATGCGGATGAGATTATAATTTTACCGATTTACGGCTCGGCGCGGGAAAAACAGGGCGGGGTTTCCAGTGAGGAATTGGCAAAAAAAATAGGCAAAAATACGCTTTATGCGTCTTCTATTCAATCGTGCGCGGCTTATTTAAAACAACGCGTTACCAAAAAAAACATTGTCGTTTTAATGGGCGCCGGCGATGCTTTCCGCGTTTGGCACAACCTCAAACAGTAACATTTTTTTAACTTTTTCGTATATTTAAGCAGCAGAGCGGATAATCCCGCCATTTTTGTGCATTTATTTATGGCAACTTTTTGGAAAAATTTATGGCAGCTGATAGAACCTTCGCAAAAAAGGATAAAGGTTTTGGTTTTTTTATTGGCAATTTACGAACTGATAAAATTAGTCGCCCCGTATTTATTAAAGATTATTATTGATACTTTAAACGCTACCGGCATTGAAGAAATTAAACTTCTGCTTTGGCTGGCAGGGGGAATGCTCGTAGCGGAAGAAATCCAGTCATATCTGGAATGGATAAGCAACCGCTTAATATTAAAAATTACTTTGGACGTTGATTATTATTTGCCCACGAACGCGCAGAAAAAAATGATGTTTTTGTCGCTGGGCTACCATGAGCGGGAAAACACCGGCAATAAAATTACCAAAGTGCAGAGAGGCGTAGAGCACATCGTAAGTTTGTTGGAGAATTTGTTTTGGGAGGTTGTTCCCACCTGTTTGCAGCTGATTTTTACGCTCGGGACTTTATTTTTTATTGATTGGCGCTTTGGTTTGGCGTTTTTGCTTTTTTTCCCAAGCTTTATTTATCTCACTTATCGCGTAAATTATAAACTAAAATCACGCCGGCAGGTTCTGCACCAAAAATGGGAGGAGGCATCCGGGAAAATGGCGCAGTCAATTTTAAACATCAATACCGTCCAGTCTTTTGTGCAAGAAAAGAGGGAAACGCGGGAGTACCAAGGCATTAGAGATAAAATAAAAGAAAACGAAAAATACGTTTGGAATAAAGTGATGGACTTTGTGATGGCGAGGGATTTGATAGTTAATTCCGGCCGGCTGACAATTTTGACGTTAGGAATATGGCTGGTAAGCCGCGGCGCGACCACTATCGGCACTCTGGTGTTTGTCTTTACTATTTCGGAAAAGGCGTTTTTTTCCATGTTTCGCCTGTCGCGATTTTATGACCGCATTGAGCATAGCGTAGAACCGGTTGAACGCTTTATGAAACTTTTTCAAGAAGAATCGGAAATTAAAAATCCGGAGCATGGCTTAAAGCCAAAAGATATTCGCGGTGAAATTGAATTTAAGAACGTAACTTTTATCTACAAGGAAAGCAAGGTTAAAGCTTTAAAAAACGTAAATTTTAAAATAACTGCCGGCAACTCAGCCGCTTTCGTCGGTCCGTCCGGCGGCGGAAAAACAACCATCGCCCGTTTAATTTATCATCATTATAATCCGCGGCAAGGCGCGGCGCTTTTGGACGGTCATGATTTGCGCGAATACGATTTATATTACTTCCGCGAACAAATAGCGATTGTGCCGCAAGAGGCGGAAATTTTTAACGCATCGGTGCGGGATAATATCGCTTACGCCAATCCGCGGGCAAGTTTCGGGGAAATTAAAAAAGCGGCGCGCATCGCGAACGCCGAAGAATTCATTAAGACTTTAAAAAACGGCTACGATACGGACGTGGGGGAGCGGGGCATCCGGCTTTCCGGCGGTCAGCGCCAGCGAATCGGCATCGCTCGCGCGATTCTGGCAAATCCGAAAATTTTAATTTTTGACGAAGCGACCAGTAATTTGGATTCGCAAAGCGAGAAATTAATCCAGGAAGCGATGGAGCGCGTGAGCGAGCGGCGCACCGTGATTATGATTGCCCACCGACTCTCTACCATCCGCCACGCCGACCAAATTTTTGTCTTGGACGGCGGGGAACTTGTGGAGCAAGGCAACCATGAGGAATTGAGCAATGTTAAAGGTGGTTTATATGCGAAGTTATTAAAATTGCAGGGGAGCGGAGATGTGGATTAAAGAGTAACCAGCAATGAGTAACGGGTAACGAGTAATTTGCCATTGACAAAAATAGATTATGTGATAAAGTGCAAAGTCGTTATTTAACAAAAGAATATAACCGAAAAACAAGGAAAGTGAGGATTAGAAGATAATGATAGCCATAGGTCCTTCTACGGGCTGGTTATACGCAAAAGGCATTAATCTAACAAACCAGCAAGAAATAATAATGCAAGCGGCGGGCGCAGACGGTTTTGAAGTCTGCATGTATGGATGGGGAAAAAATGACGAAAGAATTATTTCGTTGCGGCAAGAAAATTTTAATAAGAAAAATTTTTGTTACAGATCCTTGCATCTTCCGGATGTAAATGATGAAGAAATAGAGCGCAAAATCGCCATTACTCAAGAGTTTACGACTCTTATTGGCGCCGTCGCCGCCTTGACGCACCCTCTGAAAGTAAAGGGCGAGTATCCGTTAAATGCCTACGAACGAATGATTGTTAATAATATTCCTTTGGCAGTTGAGAATATGGATAAACAAAAGGACAGCGGATATGACTTAAGAGAGCTAATGAGGCTTACGCATTTCGGATTAAATTTTGTGTTGGATGTCCAGCATGCTTATGAGCATGATTCGGACATGAAATATGCTTTGGATTTATTTAATTCTTTGCGAAACAAATTAGTGCATTTTCATGTATCCGGTGAAACAGAAAGCAACAATCATTCTTTACTGCACAAAGCAAGGAATGCTAAAAAAATAATTGATTTTCTTGGTACGGTTCTTTCTATTAAGAAAGTACCCTTGATTCTTGAGGGAGAATACCGAAACGCTGACGAACTTAAACAAGAAATAAAATTTTTAAGGAAGGAACTTGTGTTAGTTTAGATTTAAAATCTTTTGAAAAAAATTTACAAGGGGAGACACGAGTTTCCCCTTTTTTATTTTAAAAAAAATAACCCGCGGTTTACCGACCTCGGGTTTATTAATTTGATTTTTTATATGTTACTTTCCATATTCTTGATATTCATCGATCGCTTCTAAAACTCTAATTGGTACAGAATCAATATCATCCCTTTCCTCTCTTCGGCAGCTATTTTTTACCGCGAGCGGGGAATTAAAGGACATTTTACATCCAGCGTCTAAACATTCCGAGCATACAGGATTATTATTGTTATTATATGCCACGGCGTGCCTGTCAGGATGAAAAAAACATTTTTCGCCAGTCATTTTACTGTAACGATTAAATATTTTTTTCTCTTGTTTCATTTTTTTCCTCCAAAGAGCGTTTGTTTCAGTTAAGCACAAAGCGAAAAAAACGTCAAGTTTTTAAATTTTTGCAGCTGTGTTAGAATATAACCATGCAAATACCAGTAAAATTAAAGGAAAAATTAGGCGCGGGTATGCAAGAGAATATGCCGCTCGCGCCCTACACTACTTATAAACTCGGCGGACCGGCGCGGTATTTTTTTTCCGCCAACACAGCCGAGGAAATCAAGCGGGCGGTAGAAGTGGCGAAAGAATTAAATTTGCCCATTTTTATTTTGGGCGGCGGTAGCAATATTTTAATAAACGATGACGGTTTTAAGGGTTTAGTGATAAAAACGGAAAATAAACAACTGGAAATATCCGGCAAGGTTATCAAAGCCGGAGCCGGAATATTTTTGGGCTTGGCGGTTTTGCACGCTTGGCAAAATAATTTAAGCGGCTTGGAATGGGCGATTGGCGTTCCTGGTACTATCGGCGGGGCGGTGCGCGGTAATGCCGGCGCTTTTGGCGCTTCAATCAGCGATAACGTCATAAGCGTACATGCGCTTAAAATTACCGGCAAACAAGCGGAAGTAATTACTTTAACCAAAGAACAATGCGGATTTGATTATCGCGAAAGCATTTTTAAAAAAGATAATGATTTAATAATTTTAAGCGCGGAACTGAAATTAAATTCGGGCGCCGGAGCGGAAATAAAAAAACAAATGCTTGAATTTATAAATAAACGCTGTTCCGGCCATCCCAAATTTCCCAGCGCCGGTTGCAGTTTTAAAAATGTTATGGTTACCGACGAAATTAGGGAAAAAATAAAAGCAATTAATCAGGAAGGGGAACAAAAAATAAAAATGGGGAAAATAGGCGCCGGCTGGTTTATAGACCAAGCCGGACTGAAAGGTTATAAAATCGGCGGCGCGCAGGTGTCTGAAGAGCACGCTAATTTTATCGTAAAAGTTGACGATGCCGCCCGCGCGGAACATGTGGTGATGTTAATTTCATACGTCAAACAGCAAGTGCGCGATAAATTCGGCGTGCAACTGCAGGAAGAAGTGCAATATGTTGGATTCTGACGGCACGCGGATAAACACGAATCAAACGGATTTACACGAACATAAATTCGCGTTAATCCGTTTAATCAATAAACTATAATGTCCAAAATAAACATTCTCGGCATCAATATTTCTACCGAGCGCAAACAAGAGATTATAAAAAAAATCTTTGATTTTTTAAATAGCAAAACGCCTCACTACGTTGTTACTCCTAATCCGGAATTTTTGCTCGCGGCGCATAAAAACGAGGAGTTTTTTTATATTTTAAACCAAGCCGACATTGCCGTGCCGGACGGAATCGGTTTAGTTTTCGCCGGTTTGTTTTTAGGAAGAATAATCAGACGGATTTCCGGCATTGATTTGATGCTGGATGTTTGCGCGCTGGCGGAAAAAGAAAATAAATCAATTTTTTTATTGGGCGGGCTTGACGGCGTTGCCAAAGAAGCGGCCGAAAAATTAAAATTAAAATTTCCTAAACTTAAAATCGTCGGTGCTGAAGAAGGATTAAAACCCGGCAGTTGGAAATTGCGCTCCGGAAAATGGCTCAAAGGGAAAATTCAAAATAAGCAGTTAGAAGTAAGAATTAATGAGGTGAGGCCAGATATTTTGTTTGTCGCGTTCGGGCATCCCAGACAAGAAAAATGGATCTACCACTCTATGTTTTCACATTCCTCCGGGTTTAATTCTCCGTACAAACAAGAAAATTCAAACGGTTTTACTCAAAATACCACCTCCTCCTCACCTCCTCCTCTGAGAAGGGGGACGGGGGGTGGTGAAGATTTAAATTTAAATGCAAGAAATAGAATTATGGAATATCATCCCCGGAAGTTAAATACTGTAAGTTTAGTTATGGGAGTTGGAGGCAGTTTTGACTTTATCGCCGGCCGCATTCAACGCGCGCCAAAATTAATGCGAACCTGCGGTTTAGAGTGGTTGTGGCGCTTAACGCAAGAACCAAAAAAACGCTGGCCGCGCATTTACGACGCGGTAATAAAATTTCCTTGGGAATTTTTCAAATGGCGGTTTGTCCGCCCGTGGCAATACCGTCCTAATGTGGCTTGTTTGTTATATAAAAGAGTAAATGGTAAAATACAGGTGCTACTTGCCGAACGGAATCATCCCGTCGGGCATTGGCAACTGCCCCAAGGCGGAACCGACGGCGAGGATTTAATTACCGCCGGCAGCCGCGAATTGCGGGAAGAAATCGGCACGCGAAAATTTAAGCCGATCGCCAATTTTAAAAATTTGCACAGATATAAATTTGGCAATAATTACGGCGGCCGGGCGGGAGTAAAATCCAGCCAAATTTTAGGTTATAAAGGCCAGAGGCAAGGATTATTTATTGCGGAATTTATCGGCCAAGACAGTGACATCACGATTAATTTTTGGGACCATCGCGCGTGGCGCTGGGTGGATTTGGAAAAAGTCGCGGGCGAAGTCCATCCGTACCGGAAAGAAGCCGCTAAAATTTTTATGGAAAAATTTAAAACAATTTTATGAAGTTCGCTTTGAAAAAATATATCTATCTCCTAAACGATTTTACTAATTTGCTTTTGAGTAAGAAGCGGGAAGACGAAAAGTCAAAAGTTAAAAAGCTGTTATTCGCTTTAATAAGCGTGGTATTGCTGCTCATCATCTCACTTTTTATTAATGTTTATTTAGTAACCGGAGCATAAAATCACATAACATGAAACGCATAACACATACCACCATAGAAGTGCGGACGCGCATGGCGCCGAGCCCGACCGGCATGTTGCACATCGGCGGTTTGCGCACCGCGCTGTATAATTATTTGTTTGCCAAACAAAACGGCGGCGATTTTTTGTTGCGCATTGAGGATACTGACCGCACTCGTTTCGTGCCGGGCGCGACCGAAAAAATCTATGAGATGCTTGCCTGGGTAAAATTAAAATTTGATGACGAACCAATAGTGCAGTCAAAGCGGCTGGAAATTTATCAAAAATACGCGCAACAGCTAATTGACGGCGGACACGCTTATTATTGTTTTTGCACGCCGGAAGAGTTAACTAAAATGCGGGAGGAACAAGAGAAAAAAAAATTGCCGCCGCGGTATGACGGAAGGTGCCGAAATATAACTCAAAATGAGGTGGCGTCAAGGTTGAAAAGTAATAAGTCTTATGTCTTAAGACTTAAGACTCCAAAAAATCAGACGGTAGAGTTTGATGATGTGGTTTACGGCAAAATTAAAGTAAATTCCAACGACATTGACGACCAAGTACTGTTAAAATCCGATGGTTTCCCGACTTATCATTTGGCGGTGATAATTGACGACCATGAGATGAAAATAACGCATATCATGCGCGGCGAAGAGTGGCTACCGTCAACGCCCAAGCATATTTTACTCTACGAAGCCCTTGGCTGGCAGTCGCCGGTTTATTGCCATTTGCCGAATATTTTGGGCGCAAATAAAAAAAAGCTTTCTAAACGCACGGGCGACGTATCGGTAGAAGACTTTAAGAATAAAGGGTATCTGCCGGAAGCGCTGATAAATTACATCGCGCTACTTGGCTGGAATCCGGGAACGGAGCAAGAAATTTTTAGTTTAGATCAATTAATAAAGCAATTTGACATAAATAAATTGCATAAATCCGGCGCTATTTTTGACATAAAAAAATTAAACGATATCAACGGTCAATATATCAGGAAGTTAAGCAAGCAAAAAATAACCGAGATGTGTTTGCCGTATTTAGTAGAGACTTATGGCGACGCGCTGCAAAATTACAGCGATGAATATATCGCAAGCGTAGTTGCTTTGGAACAAGAACGGCTAAAGAAATTGTCGGACATTACCAGCTCAACGAAATTATTTTTTACTAATGAGCTGGACTATGACGCTAAACTTTTGCCTTGGAAGAAAACGCCAACTAACGCCAAAGAAACATTACTGTCAGCGCAGACAGTTCTAATGTCAGTAAAAAAATGGACAAAAGAAGGATTAGAAGAGACATTAACTGATTTTATTTTTCATAATAAGCTGACGCACGGAGAAGCGCTTTGGCCTTTGCGCGTGGCGTTGTCCGGTCAGGAAAACAGCCCGGGACCGTTTGAGATTGCGGCGGTTTTAGGCAAAGAAGAGAGTTTAAAAAGAGTGCGCGCGGCTATTGACAAGTTATAAATAAATGCGAAATGCTTTATTATTTGCTATAATATATTCAAGGAGGTTTATTTACTAAGCAAAAAATATGGGATTTTTTAATTTTTTTAAATCAAACGCGGAACAGCCAAAGTCAGAGGCGCCGGTTGAAACCCCGGCCATGCCGGAGAAACAAGAAAGTGAAGAAGAAGTGAATGCCGGCTGGTGGGCGTCGGAAATAGCGGAACAATCAGGAAAAGAAGTGGGCGAAATAGAGCGGATGCTGGAATTGCCGCAAGATAGTGAGGAGACATTAGGGGTGGATGAAAAATTAACCGCGAGTGAAGTAAAAAACAAGCTGGCCGGCAAAATAGAAGAACAAGATCTGGCGAGATACATGCGCCGGATAAAAGAAAAAGAGCTTGCGCAAACGGAGGAAGCCGCTTAAATTCAGTATAATAAAGGCGGGGCTGATCGCTCCGCTTTTTAATTTTTAATTTTGACACAAATCGTTGCTTATCTTACAATAACAGCATAGTTATTGACATCTAAATTTATGCAACAACAAAGCAAGCAATCCGCGCCGATAAACAGTTCGGCTGGTAAAAGAAATGAATATGAAGACAGACTAAAGAAACTGGAATTGCTTAAACAAACCGGCGTTAATCCCTATCCGGCAAAAATCGAACGGGATTTTACGATTGGCGATGTTTTAAACTGGCAGTCTCGGCGTATAAAATTTTAACCAAAACTCTGCGGCCGATGCCCGCGGAACATTTCGGCTTTAAGGATGAAGAAGAGCGTTTGCGCAAACGCTATTTGGATATTTTATACAACCCGGAATTAAAAGAGATGATAGAAAAAAGAGCGAAATTTTGGCAGGCGATCAGAAATTTTTTATTGCAAAAAGGGTTTTTGGAGGTGGAAACTCCGGTTTTGGAAACGGCTACCGGCGGAGCGGACGCGCGTCCGTTTTGCACGCATCACAATGCTTTAGATATTGATGTTTATCTGCGCATTTCCATGGGTGAACTTTGGCAGAAGCGCTTAATGGTCGCTGGCTTTGAAAAGACTTTTGAAATCGGACGCCAATTCCGCAACGAAGGCATGGATGCCGAGCATCTGCAGGATTATACCCAGATTGAATTTTACTGGGCGTACGCCAACTTTGAAGACGGCATGAAACTCGTGGAAGAAATGTACAAAAATACAGATAAGTGGTCCGGGATTTTTAATAAATGTGCCGGTGGCGATTTCGCCACTCGCTAAGCGCGACGATAAAAATCCGGAGATAAACCAAAGATTCCAGCCGATAATCGCCGGATCGGAAATGGGCAACGGCTATAGCGAATTAAACGATCCGCTTGACCAGCGGGGGCGGTTTGAGGAACAGCAAAAGTTGCGCGAGGCGGGCGACGAAGAGGCGCAGATGTTTGACCGTGAATTCGTGGAAGCGTTGGAATACGGCACGCCGCATGCCGATGTAAACAATAAAATAAAATTAGTCACTTTTGAAACGCCAAATACTTTTGTTGAGTAACTTTATAAACTTTCAACTTTATAACTTTAAAACTATCATATGTTAGACATAAAATTCATCCGCGAAAATGCGCGGCAGGTAAAAGATGCCGCCAAACATAAAAACATCAAGGTTGACATTGATGAGTTATTAAAACTAGATGAAGAAAGAAGGGGACTGCGGGGAAGAATTGACGAATTGCGCGTCGAACGCAATGAATTAGCTGACGCAGGCAAAAAAGGCAAGCCAACGGCCGAACAAATAGCCAGAGGAAAAAATTTAAAAGAAAAAATCGCGCAATTGGAAAAAGAATTCATAAAAATAGAAGAGAAGTATGAAGAATTAATGGTTAAAGCGCCTACCGTTCCCGCGCCCGATACGCCTATCGGCCAAAACGACGGCGCGAACGTAGAAGTGTATAAATGGGGAGAACCGACTAAATTTGATTTTGAGCCGAAGAGTCACATGGAACTGGCGGAGAGTTTGGATTTGATTGATTTTGAGCGAGGGGCAAAAGTTGCCGGTTATCGCGGCTATTACGTAAGAAACGAATTGGTAATGCTGCAAATGAGCTTAATGATGTACGCTTTGGAAAAATTAATGGCCAAAGGATTTACGCCGATGATACCTCCGACTTTAGTGCGCGAATTCGCGTTATTCGGCAGCGGTTATTTTGCCGGTAAAAACTATAATCCGGAAACAGACGAAATATATAAAATCGCCAATGACGAAAAATTAGCCGACGGCAGCGTAAAGCAAGAGGATAGATTTTTGGTCGGCACCGCCGAACCGTCGTTACTCGCGTATTACGCGAACGAGGTGCTGGATGAGAAGGACCTGCCTTTAAAAATTTGCGGTTTTTCCACCTGTTATCGCAGTGAAATCGGCAGCTACGGCAAAGACACTAAAGGCATTTATCGCGTGCACGAATTCATGAAGGTGGAGCAAATTTGCGTCAGTAAGGCCAGCGTAGATGAAGCTGACAAACTGCAGGAAGAAATGATTAATATTTCCAAAAAACTGCATGAAGATTTGGGGTTACCTTACCGCCAATTAAGAATTTGCAGCGGGGATTTGAGCGCCGGTAAATATAAGCAATATGATCTGGAGGCCTGGATTCCCAGCCGAGAAGGATATGGCGAGACGGGCTCAGCGTCAAATTTTTTAGACTGGCAATCAAGAAGGCTGAATATAAAATATAAAGACAGTGAAAATAAGAAACGATACGCGTATTTGTTAAACAACACCGCGATTCCCACACCTAGAGTATTAATCGCTATTTTGGAAAATTTTCAGCAAGCCGACGGTAGCGTTGTTATTCCGAAAATTTTACATAAATATTTGCCTGACGGGATGAAAATAATCGCTAAAAAAAATTAATTCGTGGGTAAATCTATGTCTTTTTCAAGGAGATACTCGTCCATAAAATTTTATTCCCCTCGCAAATACAGGGCCAACCCGTTATTTCAAAAAAGGAGAAAAAAAATTCGCCGCGTTTCACTCAAAACTAAACTGCTGCTGCTGCTAGCGGCCTTACTTGCCGGGGGAATTATTTGGTTGCTGTTTTTTAACGGTTATTTTTCCATTGATAATGTAATTATTAACGGCAGCCAAAGAATAGCGACCGGAAAAATTTATGATATTATTGACGGTCAATTGCAGCAAAAGCGCTTATTTTTTTTCCCCGAACGCAATATTTTTGTTTTCAGCAAGCGACAGGCAAAAAATGAAATTTTAAAAAATTTTTTCGTGACTAATTTAAAAATCAAAAAAAAATTGCCGCGGACAATAACCATAAATTTTAGCGAGAACGACTCGGCGGCCGTTTGGGCCGAAGAAGGCGGTTATTATTATATTGATAATAATTTGATTATTTTGTCGCCGGTAGAAAATTTAACCCTCACCGGCAATCTATTAATATTAAAGAATATTCCTCAGGAATCGGGGATAAAATCAGAAGGTTTAACTAAAAAAATAACGGTAGGGGAGGAGTACTTACAAGCTTGCTTAAATTTGATAAATAAATTAAAAAATATTAATTTAGCCGTTGATAGCGTTTGCGAGGTAAATAAGCCGGAAGGAGAGGTTCGCTTTAATGTTTCCGCCAATGGCCCCAAAATACATTTTAGCGCGGAGGAAGATTTGGAAAAGCAATTAAAAAAACTGGAAGTTCTGCTCGCCGACAAGGTGCCGAAAGATAAATTGGCAAAATTGGAATACATTGATCTGCGTTTTGGCGACAAAGTTTATTACAAATAGGGGAGAGTCCCCTGCTCGTTTTGGCAATTTTTTTCAAGGTCTTACCCTACCGGATGATTTTTAAATTTTAACCGCCTATGCTATACTAAAGGAGTAGGAGCAGGGGAGCGCTTCCCTATCGCTAAAATTTTTAAATTTAAAGGTACAATCTACCGTCTATTAATATAAATTTTAATCAATAATTATGACCGGCAAGGGAATGCAAAAATTTTTTATAACCGTATTTACCACTGGCGTTATTTTGGCTATTTTTTTTGCCATCGGAATTTTTTTATTGATTTTAAAAATTATTTTATTGTTCGTGCCGGAACTGCACCTAATGGGCATGACGATAGTATAGAAATATAAGACTACATGGCTTACGGCGCTATCGCGTTGTTTTTTTAGATATCTAACTTCTCTTAATCTATATTATGCGAAGTTAAATATATTTCTTTTTTATGCTATTTTATGCTATAATAATATTGGCGGGTGCGCATTCAAACTCTAGCTGCGCAACAAACTCTAGGAAAGGAAATCCTCCCCAGGAATTTCCATATATCTAGGCGCGCACTCGCCATTTTTTTAAAATAAAAAGTATGCGAAACAGCGCGCAAGCTATAATGCGATATCTTCCTCAAAATAAAAGCGGGGTTGAAGTAAAGAAAACCGCCCCCTCCCCTTTTGAAGACTATTGCCAAATTGAACTTGGGCTGTCGCCTAAGACAACGGAAAATTACCGGCGGTTTATTTTAAAATTCAGCAACTGGTTAAAAAAAAATAACTTGTCCGCTTTAAAGCCGCATCAGTTTACTGCCGATCATATTTATCACTACCGGACATTTTTAGCCCGCCAAGGGAGTTCTGATAAATCTTCCTCCCCTCTCAAAAAGACTACTCAAAATTATTATTTAATCGCTTTGCGCAATTTACTTAAATTTTTCGCGGCCAAAGATATTATTTCTTTGCCGGCGGATAAAATAAAACTTTTGCGTGATAAAGATGACAAACAAATTAACTTTTTAAAATTAGAACAGGTGGAACAGCTTCTGCTCGCTCCCGATACCTCTACCCTGCCGGGTTTGCGCGACCGCGCGATACTGGAAACTTTGTTTTCCACCGGCCTGCGCGTGGCGGAACTTACGGCTTTGGATTGCGACCAGTTGAAGATTAAGCTAGGTGCTGAAAATTTAGAAATCGCCATCCGGGGCAAAGGCGGCCGCATCCGCACCGTATATTTCTCGGGGCGTGCCTTGGAATGGCTCAAAAAGTACCTAAATTCGCGTGAAGACCTGGATAAAGCGCTGTTTGTATCTTATAGTAAAAATAGCGCGCAAAACGGCGATAAACGGCTTACCGTGCGTAGTATTGAAAATATCGTTAAAAAGTACATAAAAATCACCGGTTTACCAATTATGATGTCGCCTCATTCCTTGCGCCATAGCTACGCCACGGATTTGCTCGCGAACGGCGTTGACCTACGGCTCGTGCAGGAATTTTTAGGCCACCGCAATATCGTGACGACGCAGATTTACACGCATGTGACGAATAAGCAGTTGGCGGATGTACACCGGAAATTTCACGGAGGAAACAAGATGAGAAATTAAAAATTACGAATTATGAAAAAATTATTTATCACCTCCCTACTACTATTAATTTCAATCGCCGCCACTGGTTGCGGCAAGAAAAATAAAGAAGTCGTTTGCGAACAACTAACTTTGGACGAATGCGGGCAATACGCGGAGCAATGCGCGGTCTGTCCGGACGGTATTGGCTTACCGACGCAAAGTTGCCATCCTAAGCCCTATTGCAATAATTTTAACTTTGGGGAATAGAAAAAGCCACTCCCTTTTGTTTTCGGAAATGGCTTATTTGGGATTGATAGTGAGATAGGTATTTATGATTTGGTTTAATACGCATAGGAAGCAAGTGTAGCAGTGGCGCCTTCTTCCCATAAATTCTCAATTTTTTCGACTCTTCTGTAAATCTCTCCTTCTCTCTTCTTAGAATCGTACCATCCCTCATATAAAATAAATGTTCTATTTTCAATACGAGAAAATGATATGTGGCGACATATTGTTACTAAGTTTCCCTCTTTTGTCGATATTGAATCAAAATCCATTACCATGCCTACAATAAAACATTCTTTCAGTTTCTCTTGTTTTCCTTTCTTGCAAAGCTCGTCTAATTCTAATGGCGGATTGAGTTGCCGTACTATTTGAAACCGAACGATGGAAGACCTGAAATAAGAAAATATTATATCAAGCTCTCCTGGGCCATCAACGATTAAAAATAGTGTACTGTCTTTTTTTGAATCTCTTGCACAATGTAGTATTGAAGAATCGGTGGTCATGACGACTACCTCCTAAAATGAGCTATCCCCTCTCATGCGAGAGTTGGGAACCTGCCCATAACGGACAGGGTTTATCTAAATTTAACAGTGCTTTTATATTTTGTCAAATTTTATAAAATACTCCTTTATTACCTTATCTCTTTTCATCACCTCAATATTTCTATTTACCTGTTTGTAAAAACGCGGATAATGCTGGCGGATAATTAAACGCCCCCGATATCTTTGGTAATACGGGGGCTTTTGAATATGAGCGATTTCATGGGCGAGTACGCGCAAGATGCTCGCTATTTTTTTCGGTTCGCGTTTTTTCGCCGTATATAAATCAAGCGTGATGGTTTTAGTTTTCAGGTTAATCCGACCGACCACATAGCTTTTCTTCGTGTTAATCTCTCTTATCCGGCGCATC
>Ga0210057_1001635_pt1 | contig 33472 bp, 31 predicted proteins | sample CryGeyCG2114_010_2_FD_183968 | JGI IMG/M metagenome (GOLD analysis project Ga0210057, IMG submission 183968) | Groundwater microbial communities from aquifer - Crystal Geyser CG10_big_fil_rev_8/21/14_0.10 (SPAdes) (version 2) | ecosystem: Environmental > Aquatic > Deep subsurface > Groundwater ... | reverse complement strand
AGGAAAATTAAGGTTTGGAATAGGGAGTATAATAACCTAGAACATTGCGGCCTTAATGGTAAAACGCCCAATGAAATGCTAAAATTATTAACTAAGTAAAACCGACAAAAGTGTGTGGTCAAAACATACCCATTTTTTAGCCATTTTTCCTCCTATTTTTATGATCTGATGCAATTATAAAGTATAGCAGTACCCATTATTTGTCAAATAAAAAAGACCCCCTTTAATCAAAAGAGGGGGTCCGCTGACTAAGGTTTCTTGGAGGTAATGAAACTACCACCTTAGTAGCTAGGATTTACGGAGTTTGATTCGCTTTCGGTTAATTTAGCAAATTACCACTCATGGTTATTATTATAGAGATAATTTTATTTTTGTCAATGAGAGCAGACTAATATAGTTGTGTGGTTTTTTTCAGGAAATTTTGGAAAGCCTGGTTATCAGAGGGCTGGTTTTTTAGTAAGTTAACAAGTTTTTGATCATCAATTAATCGGTCAATATTTTGCGCCAAAGACTGTGGATCGCTTGGCTCAAGCAAAAGACCATTTTTTTGATCTTGGATTATTTCCGGCAAAGCACCGACTCTAGTGGCAATGATAGGTAAGTTGGTCGCTCGAGCTTCTAGAATGGTATAGGGGAAGCCCTCTTTGACTGATGGCAAGACGAAGATATCAAAAGCTTTTAAATAATTGGCGGCATTTGAAATATTACCAACCAAAAAGAAATTACTCAATTTTTTATTTTCAATCATTAATTCTAAGTTTTTTCTCTCCGCACCTTCGCCAATAACCAAAAAAATCAGATCGTCGCGATTTAATATTTTAGCCGCTTCGATAAAATATTCTAAACCTTTGGTTTTATAAAGATTTGCAATAGTGCCGATGATTGTTTTATTTTTTAAATTTAATTTGGTTATATCTTGTAATTTTTGTCGCGCCTCACGCTGATCCAAAAAATTATAATTCTCTAAATTAATAGCGTTATGCACCACTACATATTTATCCTCTGGCGCGATCTTGTTTTTTAGACCGGTCTGGCGGTCAAATTCTGAGACACAAATAATTTTGTTAATAAACCTGGAGACGAATCTTTCAGCTTTTTTATAAAAAAGTTTTTTCCAACTTGGCATGGGTTCATTGAAGACGTAGCCATGAGCCGTAAAAATTATTTTTTTGACACCGGCCAATTTGGCGGCCAGGGCTCCCAGAATTTCTGCCTTGGAACTGTTGAGATGGACGATATCCGGCTTAAATTTTTTTATTAATTTATAGATTTCAAAAAAACCCAAGAGATCAAACAGGGGATTGATTTCACGTTTTAAGTTTTTGAGACATGACAGTTTAATGCCTGCATCGTGTAATTTAACAAAAAGCCAGTCAGATAATTTTTCGCTCGCTTCGCAGCGAGGCGAGCCGGCAGCTACCATTATCTCAAACCGATTTTTATCAAGATTAGTAGCCAAATCAGAAACATATTTCTGAGCGCCGCCAGTTTCCGCCTGAGTTACGATGTATAAAATTTTCTGCATTGTTATAATAATATATTTACACCTTGTCATACCTGCCTCGTCTCGCTGTCATACCTGCGAAAGCAGGTATCCAGAAAGTAAAATTAATCTGTTGGAGTTTATCACACGCTTGATGTGGGACAGGAGTGACAGAGTATTGTTCATTTAGAATTTGCTTGCTCTATTTATAAGAAAATAATAGCTTAGATTACTAAAAACTGCAAGAAATATAATAAAAAGAAACACATAGTGCCCCTAGTATTTTTTCCCTGATTCATGATTAGGACCGCCCTTGAGTATAGGCTCAGCAGTAACTTCATTTTGGCATTTTGGGCATTTAAGTTTTCCGTATTCGTGTGAGGTGCCGCTGATCCTACATTTACAACAATACCAGCGAAACAAGGGAAGGGGAATGAGTAATACCACAGTACCTCCTTGTTGAGATTGAAATATTAAAATATGCTATTTTAAATATCGGTTTAAAAACCAAATTGTCCAGTTACGCCCATGTAAGCGCCTATAGAGGCGTTAATTATTGATAAGACGATTCCGATAATACAGAGCGTTATTCCAGCAATAGCCCGGCTTCTTTTTTCTGATTTCATGCTTTTAATTCCTTTAATCAGACCAATTATCTGTACTGGCAAACCAATAATCGGAATAATCCAAAAAATCATGCCAATAATGCCCAGGATAAGCGAAATAGTGGCCTTGTTTTCAGGCGCAGGATTTTGAGAAATAATTGGCTTTTTGGTATAAATTAATTTTTGATAATCTCCTTTTCTAAGTAAATAGACGCCAGCAATTATTTGAGCTAAATAAAAAATAATACAGATAATGAAAATAAGTAAGTTAGGGAGGTAGTTGAGGTCAAAAGCGTCAATTGTTTTTGCGTCAGTAAATGACCCGGAAATGGCTAGAGATATGCTGAATAATAAATATAAAAAGGGGATAACTACGTAGATACTTGGCCATTTATATTTCAGTGATTTAATCAGCATGATCACAGATAAAATTAGTACTGGAATTTCCATCAGCGTTGCCAAAAATACCAGAAAATAAATAAAAAGATTATATGTTAGAATATAGGCAACCCCAGATAATAGATTAATGGCGGCAATAATCACCAGCCAATAAAGATAGGTTTTTATAAAATGGGTTTTCATAGATTTTATCTGATTTTTATAATTGACTAGTATTTAACTAATTTCTGGATTCCCGCTTTCGCGGGAATGACAGTGTACTGTAAATAAAGATGTCATAATGCTACACTCGTTGTCACCCTCGCGAAAGCGGGGGTCCAGTTAGTCTGTTAATTCATCGTTGAGGTCTTTCCAGCTAGGGTTAGTTTTTTCAATAAGTTTTAATTTCCATTTTTTGAGATGCTTTTCACGAGTAATTGCTTCATTGATATCTTCAAACACTTCATAATAGACCAGGTGATGAACTTTATATTTTTGGGTAAAACCCTTAATAATATTATTTTTGTGTTCATAAACACGTCTTACTAAATTATTTGTTACGCCGATATACAAAGTCCCATTTCTTTTACTGGCAAGAATATAGATATAATATGTTTTGAATTTACGATGCATATCTTTTAAATTAGTGGGTAACCCGGTCTGTTTTATTTTTTAAAATTTTTGTGCGCGAATCAACTATAAAAATCATTTTAATCCACTTTTCTATAGCTCTCAAAATGTATTTTGTCATCGTTAAAAGCATCTTTTTTAATAATGTTTTTCTTTAGCCTGGTTTTACATGTTAGTTTTTTCATAATTATTATTTACTTTATTATTTGGTTATCCATTTTTTTACTATCGCTTCTTCTAAATCAATGTCTAGAAGTTTTGCGTTTATTATAATTAATCCTACAATATCTGCCAATTCCTTGGCTATATTTCTTTTTTTGACTCTTTTTTATTAATAAACTTTTCTGGTCGGCTTTTTTTCTCGTGGATTAAAACAGCTTGAGCTAGTTCACCGGCTTCTTCATATAATTTTAATAAAGCAAAATTTTTATCTATTTTAAGATGATTTTTTTGCAGTATTGTTTAGCCGTTTGTAGCACTATTTTTTGAAGTTTTTTGAATTGCATTTATTTAAAAGATTAATTTGATTGTTAGAAGCATATTGGCATTTCGACCGAAGTTCTGCATAGCAGAACGAGCGGAGAAATTTCATTTTGTCATTCCTGGCTTGACCAGGAATCTAAGGGATTTCTCCACTCGCGTCGCTTCTAGCGACGCTCGGTCGAAATGACAAGGTTTGTTGTTGTTTTATCTCAGACACGGCGAGTTTTTATTCAAGTGATTATTTTACTCTGACAATTTTGCTCTTAAAATATTTTTCTTGAAAATCAGTTAAGGATTTGATTTGTTCATTGGTATACGTTTCTCCTTTAGGCGCTATTACTAACTTGTCATCATCATCATCCAATCTGTGGATTATGGCAATGCACTCTCCGGTAAAATCTGTCAGTGGCTCTGAAACGCCTAAAATATAAGCATCTATTTCCTCCTTATCAGGCGCGGAAGTATTTGGTACATAGCCGTAATTTAAAGAGTAGACCAAATCGTGAATAGGGTGTTTTGAACCCAGAGGTCTGTCTATAATAACTTTTACTATTTTGTTTAAATATTTGGTATATTCATTCATAAATTTTTTAACAAACATACGGCTCTGCCCAGCGGATTAATATAATAAATATGGATTTATACAAATACATTGTGGTTCATCATAGATTTCTCCGCTAGACGGATTTTCTTTTTCACAAACAGGCACTTCTCCCTCTCTGTTGCAAATTATACCTGAATCAACACAGTCTTGATTTGTGTTGCATCCTTCAGTGTTGAAAAAAGTTTTATAAGCACCCCAGATTATTGCCAGACAAACTAAAACAATGAAAATAATGATTAATGTTTTTTTCATATTATTATAAATTATTTAAATTTTATTTCCCAACCCTCCTAAACTCCATATACGAATAAACAATCGGCGCTAGAACGGCGAGGAGAATAGAGGCGATAAAAAGTATTAAGGAAGCTGTGCCGTCCAAGATGCCGGCGATAAAGAGCAAAAGACCAGCGATGAGAAAAGTTTTGCTGCCAAAGACATGTGTTTTTTGCCAGACTTTTTCAGAGGAGAGGGTCCAGGGGGTGCGGATGCCCAGAAACCAGTTGGATTTAATTTTTGGCATTTGTGAACCAATCAGTAAAAAGAGAATAGCGACCATTGAACTCACAATTATGCTGATATCCAGATCATAGCCCATGCCACTAAAACCGACCACCAAATAAATAACAAACATAAAAGCAACTATTACGCCTTTGAAAAGGTGATAAGTGGTGCGGAATTCTTTATAACGGTCTTTTTTGGGATCAAGATAGGGAATAACTAGAAATAATAGATACAGTCCTAGAACCAGGAAGGGAAAGAAGAAAGCAGCGAAGCCGGCTGAAGACCAGCCATCAACTTGGCCCTGAATGTTCCAGTGGGTTGGAACCTGCTCTGGGAAGTTGGCGTAAAAATAAAAACTTAGAATAAAACCGATCACGATCATTAATAATGAAGCGATTTCTGTTTTGAGGGTTGGTTTGATTGGAGACATGGGGTTAAATGATTAATTGGTTAATAGAATAATTGATTTTGGTGGATTACAAGATTTTTGTATTTTTCAGATAGTTGCGGTAGTCATCACCGAATTTTTTTATCAAAAATTTTTCTTCGAGTTTCATCCAGAAAATTAATATTAATAATATTCACAGGACAGCAAATAAGGTTTTTATAAATGGAAAAACAAAAAATATACCACAAGCCAAAGAGATGTCTGCTAAATAAATAGGATAACGCAAACGACTGTAAATTCCAGTTGTTATAACCTTGTCAATTTTAGCTAACGAGCGTGGAGCCTGAGGGTGAGCCTTTAAGGCTTGGTGATGAAGATAAGCCCATAATATTAAAACTGGAAAAATTAAAAACGGAGTAAACATGTTTTTTGAAATGATTCTGCCTGATGGGGCAAAAACAATAGAAAGTATAATTCCCACCAGCACGATGAGCCACATTAGGGTCGGGCTGACTAATTTATTGTTCATTTTAAAAGCTTGATAATTTTTAATAATTCTGTTATGATTTTACATAATATTGAGGAAAAAAACAAGTAAATTTAGCAATCGAATAAAAATATAAAAAAAGATGTCAAAAAAACGTAAAATTACTATTCTTATAACAGGCGGAGCTGGCTTTATCGGCTCTAATTTAGTTAGAGCCTGTTTGAGGAAAGGCTATTTAGTCAGAGTTATTGATAACTTATCAACCGGTAAGAAAGAAAATCTAAAAGACGTTATTAACAAGATAAAATTTTTCAAAGCCGATATTAATAATCAGGCCGGCTTGAAACGCGCCATGCAAGGCGTGGACTATGTTTTTCATGAAGCAGCCATGGCTTCGGTAATCAGGTCATTCAAAGAGCCACATTTAGTTAATAAAGCAAACGTTGAGGGGACACTGAATGTTTTAATGGCAGCCAAGGAAGCTGGTGTCAAAAGAGTTGTTTATGCCGCTTCTTCATCTGCTTATGGCGATTCTAAAGTTTATCCAACCAAAGAAATCCAAAAACCCATGCCTATTTCCAATTATGGCGTCTCTAAGCTTACAGGTGAATATTATATGTCCGTCTTTTTTAAATTATATGGTTTGGAAACAATTTGTTTGAGATATTTCAATGTCTTCGGGCCATTTCAGGATCCGCACTCTGAATATGCAGCAGTTATTCCTAGATTTATCTCAGCAGCCATTAAGAATCAACCAGTAACAATTTACGGCGACGGTAAGCAAACCAGAGATTTTACTTTCATTAAAAATATTATTGAGGCCAACCTCAAAGCTATCACAGCGCCCAAAAACGCCTGTGGCCAGACCTATAATGTTGCTCTTGGCAAACGTGTCAGCCTCTTGGATATTGTTGAAGGCTTAGAAAAATATTTTGATAAGAAAATTAAAATAGATTTTAAACCTCCGCGGCCTGGTGATGTCAAACACTCCATAGCTGATATAACGCTGGCTAAAAAGAATTTGAAATTTAGACCAGTAGTGAATTTTGACGAAGGTTTAAAAGAAACAATAAAATGGTATATCCGGAATCTCAAAAAATAACTGTAGTTGGTTTGGGTTACGTTGGCTTGCCACTGGCTTGCCTGTTATCAACCAAGTTTTCAGTTACCGGTTTTGATATTGATAAGGAAAAAATTGACAAATTGAAACAGGGAATTGATTCTACTGGCGAAGTTAAGAATTTAAATGAATATAAGCTTGATTTTTCTGATGATTTTGCAGTCATCAAGAAATCAACTTTTATCATTATTTCCGTGCCAACGCCGGTGGATGAAAACAATCAGCCGGATTTGAGTTTACTTACTAAAGCTTCGGAGATTGTGGGACAGAATTTAGCCAAAGGTTCAGTCGTGGTTTATGAAAGCACGGTTTACCCGGGCTGTACTGAAGAAGTCTGCTTGCCGATTTTGGAAAAAAAGTCTGGGCTAAAGGCTGGTGAGGATTTTAAAATCGGTTATTCACCTGAGCGAGTTAACCCTGGTGATGCAGAAAGAACTATTGAAAAAATTACCAAAAACGTGGCTGGACAGGATCAGGAAGCACTGGATGTAATAGCCGAAGTCTATGGTGCGGTAATTCCCAGTATTTACAAAGTAGAAAATATTAAAACCGCTGAGGCTGGAAAAGTCATAGAAAATATTCAGCGGGATTTAAACATTGCCTTGATGAATGAATTATCGCTGATATTTAAAAAACTTAATCTAAAAACCAGCGAAGTTCTGGCAGCGGCCGGCACTAAGTGGAATTTTCATCAATATAACCCAGGTTTAGTTGGTGGACACTGTATCCCGGTCGATCCTTATTATCTAACTTACAAAGCTAAGATGCTGGGGTATGATCCCAAAGTTATTTTAGCTGGCCGAGAGATTAACAATTTGATGGCCGGATTTGTAGCGGAGAATATTTTGGATCTTTTATCGGGCATTTCGGCTCCCAAAGTATTGATAATGGGACTGACTTTTAAAGAAAACGTACCTGACACCAGAAACAGCAAAGTCAAAGACATTATTAAAGTGTTAAAAAGTAAAGTAAAAATAAAAGCTTTGGAACCATTGCTGACTAAGGAGATTATCGATCAGGAATTCGGTCTGGAGTCAGTAAGCTGGCCCGTGTCTGAAAAGTATGATTTGATTCTGGTTTTTAGTCCGCACAAACAGTTTGCAGAAATTAAATTAAACAATTTATTAAATGTTTTTAATAAGACAAAAATTTTAATGGATTTGAAGGGTTTTTACAGTCAGGCAGAGGCTGAGGAATTAGAAATAAATTATTGGAGTCTATAAATAATTAAAAATTTTCAATTTACAATTTGCATTAAATTTACAATTTTCAATAGTTCAATAAAAAAATTATTTGATAATTAAGATTTGAAAATTCATTGAGCGTTGATAAATGATAATTGAAAATTAATTAAATTATGTCAAATCAACAAAATACAATTTTAGTAACCGGCGGAGCGGGGTTTATTGGTTCGCATCTCAGCGACCGGCTTTTGGAATTGGGTTATCGCGTAGCCTGTGTTGATAATCTGAATCATTACTATTCACCCAAAATAAAAATTTCCAACATTCAACATAATTTTGATAACCCGAATTATAAATTTTATTTTTTGGACATTACTAAGAAAGATCAGCTGGATAAATTATTCAAAGAAGAAAAAATTGACAAGATTGTACATCTGGCAGCCAGAGCCGGCGTCAGGCCGTCAATTGAAAAGCCGTTGTGGTACAAGGAAGCCAACATCACTGGTACAGTTAATTTATTGGAATTGGCTAAACAGTATAAAATCAAAAATTTTGTTTTTGCTTCTTCATCGTCAGTTTATGGTGACAGTGACGACGTGCCGTTTCAGGAAGTCCAAAACGTTGATTACCCCATCAGTCCGTATGCTGCTTCTAAAAAAGCTTGTGAACTTTTCTGTTACACTTACTCAAAACTCTGCGGGCTTAATGTAATTTGTCTGAGATTTTTTACGGTTTATGGTCCGAGAAACCGACCGGACATGGCTATGTACAAATTCACTGACCGGATTATTAAAAAATTACCTATTGATAGGTATGGCGATGGGACTACCAAGCGTAGCTATACCTATATCACTGATATTATAAACGGTATTGTTTCAGCGCTTGAAAACAACGCCCAATATGAAATTATTAATTTGGGTGGCGCCGAGACGATCGAGCTTAATCAGCTAATTTCAATTATTGAAGAGACCGTTGGCCAGAAAGCGATTATCCGTCAAAAGCCATTGCCCAAAGGCGATGTTAAATTAACCAACGCTGATAACAGCAAGGCTGAACAGCTGCTTGGCTTCAAACCTCAAGTTGATGTCCGCACCGGCGTCAAAAATCTTTTTGAGTGGTATAAAAATTTAGACCAGCTGGAGGTTAATGATTTTCCCGCCGCCAAAAAAATATTAATCTATTCAATGGCTTATTTTCCGCTGGTGGGCGGGGCAGAAGTGGCTATCAAAGAAATTACTGACCGCCTTGATTATTATAATTTTCATTTGGTTACCGCTTGGTTTGACAAGAAGCTGCCACGCACCGAGCGAATCGGTAACGTGACAGTTCATCGAGTTGGTTTGGGTAACAAGCTGGATAAATACTTTTATTTTATCCCGGCTTTATTTAAAGGTTTAAAGCTTCATAAAAAAATTAATTTTGAAATTGTGCACGGAGTTTTAGAAAGTTACGCTGGCTTAGCTGCGTTTTTATTCAAAAAATTTACCAAAGTTAAATATTTATTGACCATGCAAAGCGGAGATAGCGAGACATTTATCAGAAAAAGAACTTGGTTCTGGTACCCGCTTTATAAACAAATTTTCAAACAAGCTGATTTTATCCAGACGATTAGTTATTATCTGGCTGACCGCGCAGCCCGTTATGGTTATCGCGGCCGAATAAAAGTGGTGCCTAATGGCGTGGACTTGGTTGGCTTTGACCAAACTTTATCAGATAGCGATAAACAGAATTTAAGGAAAAAACTGGGCATCCGGGATAATGAAAAAATTATTATTACCACTTCCCGATTAGAAAAGAAAAACGCTATCAATGATTTAATTAAAAGTGTTAAGCTCTTGGATTTTCCTTATAAATTATTAATTCTGGGGCGCGGTCGACAAGAAGCTGAGCTAAAAAAATTGTCTCAGGATTTAGGTTTGGCAGACAAAGTTATCTTTTTAGGCTTTATTGAATACCATAATATTTTTAAATATTTGAAAATAGCTGATGTTTTTGTTAGACCATCATTGTCGGAAGGGCTGGGTAATTCCTTTTTGGAAGCCATGCTTTGTCGAGTGCCGGTAGTCGCCACTCGAGTTGGTGGCATTCCGGATTTTCTGATCAACGGCCAGACCGGGCTCTTCTGCCAGGTGGCTGATCCGGCTGATATTGCTGAAAAAATTAAACAAATAATTAGTAACTCTGACTTAGCACACCACATTGTAGAAAATGCATACAATATGGTTCTTCGTGATTATGATTGGGAGGGAATTAGCGAAGAAATGCGGGAAATTTATTTACAACTAAGTGAGCCAAAATGAAAATAGTATTCGCTGCTGAAATATTTTCGCCGGACGTCGGAGGCCCGGCGACTTACGTTAATAAGCTGGCGCAAGAATTGGTCAGTCAAGGACACGATGTTAAAGTCCTGACTTATAGCGACAGCAAGTCTCAGTCCGAAGACCGAAAATATAATTTTAAGGTTTTTAGAGTTTCTCGAAAAACAAATGTCTTGTTTAGATATTTTAAATATTTAAAGCAACTTAAAAAATTAAGCCGTCAGGCAGATTTAATTTTTGCCCAAGGTCCGATCCCTTCCGGACTGCCGGCGATAATTGTCAAGAAATTAACTGGCAAAAAAGTGATAATAAAAGTGGTTGGTGATTTTTCCTGGGAACGCTCAAGAAATGTCTACGGCTTAACCAAAAATATTGATGAGTTTCAAAATTCTAAAATGCCCTGGAAATTAAAATGTCTGCGCTGGCTGCAAACCAAAGTTCTGAATCAGGCGGACTTGATTATTACCCCCAGCCATTATTTGAAGAAAATTGTTAGCGGTTGGGGCATTAATTCTGATAAGGTGGAAGTGATTTATAATGCGGTTGAAAAAATTGATTGTCCGCTTTCTCCAGAAGCAGCCAAAGAGGATCTAAAAATATCAGGCAATATAATTTTATCAATCGGACGCTTGGTGCCCTGGAAAGGTTTTGAGACGTTGATAAAAATATTTCCCAAGCTCTTGGAAGTAAATAATAATTATAAATTAGTCATCGTGGGCGACGGACCGGAAAGAAAGAACTTAGAAGAATTAATTAAACAAAATAATTTGTCAGGCCAAGTTGTCCTGACGGGTCAGATTAACCATCGGGACATTCCCAAATTTTTGCGAGCCGCTGACTTCTTTGTATTAAATACCAGTTATGAGGGTCTGCCGCACTTAGTAGTTGAAGCCCTAATGATGAAACTGCCAGTTATTACTACCAAGATAGGAGGCAATCCGGAAGTTATTGAAAACGGGGTTAACGGACTGTTGATTGATTACAATAATGAAGGACAGCTGCTGGATGCGGTTAAAAAAATTTGGACAGACAAAGAGCTAGTTAATAAATTTGTCATGAATTCAGAAGCCAGTTTAACTAAATTTAGTTTTTCTGAGATGTACCAGCAAACCGTAGCCCAATTTAAAAACATTACCGAAAAAAATTAAATATGAAATTACTTATCTTAAGCGGCGATCAGGATTTGATAAATGGCAAAAAAGGACCGTTTTATTATTTATTGGAAGAACTTTCTAAATATTGGGAGCGGATTGATGTTATTTGTCCCTCAGCAGATAATAAGAAACAAAAATTTTTCGCTAATGTTTGGCTGACAGGATCAGCTAAAAACACTGAAGTAATTTATCAGACTGCTTTGAAGTTAAAAGAAGAAAGTTCATATGACGTGATAACCGCCCATGATTATCCGCCTTTCAGGCACACCCGAGTGGCAGGCAAAATAAGCAGAAAATTTAACCTTCCTTTTATGATTGAAATTCATCATGTGGTTGGCTTTCCTAGGGCGGCTAATTTTAAGGAAGCGCTTTTAAGAATTTTTTTTCAATTATTTTTTAAAAAAGTTTCCCGCCGGACCCGAGCGATTAGAGTAGTGAATAACAACCAAACCAGAAAGTTTTTGGAAAGGCTGGGTATCTCCGCAGAAAAAATAAAATATTTGCCGTCATTTTATATTGATCACGGAATTTTTTATCCCCAGAATTTAGAAAAAAAGTATGATCTGATGTTTGCCGGCCGCTTAGCCAAAAATAAAGGCTTGGATTTGCTTTTGGAAATATTAACGGGAGTTAAAAAAGTTTTTCCTGGATTTAAAATCGCTATTGTTGGCGAGGGTACGCAAAAGAAAAAATTTGAAAGTCAGATCAGACAAGCGGGCTTGGCAGACAATATTGAATTTTTAGGTTGGCTGAAGGATTTTGACCAACTGGCCGAAGCTTATAATCAGGCCAAAGTTTTATTAATAACCTCTGATAATGAAGGTGGTCCGCGTGTAGGGCTGGAAGCCATGGCTTGCGGAGTGCCGGTAATTTCTACCAGAGTTGGCCTGATGCTTGATATCATAAAAAACGGCGAAAATGGTTATTTGGCAGATTGGCGGGCTACAGATTTTACAGACAAGATAATCAAAGTTTTACAGGTTAATAATTATCAAAGCTTGAGCTCCAACAGTCAAAAAGCAGCCGAGCAGTTTAATTATTCAGCTTTGGTCAAGGATTACGCTAATTTTTTAAAGAATTTAAAATGAAGCTTTTAATAATAACTCAAAAAGTTGACGCTAATGACGATTTGTTAGGTTTTTTTATTGGTTGGCTAAAGGAGATTGCTACCAGAACTGACCAGGTGAATGTCATAACTTTGTTTGCCGGAGAATATGATTTGCCACCTAATGTCAAAGTTTATTCTTTAGGCAAGGAAAAAGGACGAGTTCGCTTGTTGCGTTATTTTAAATTTTTCTCGTTAATTTTTAAATTATTGCCAAAAACAGATAAAGTATTGGCACACATGTGTCCGGAGTATGTCAACGCTTTGTGGCTGATAAATTTATTTTTGCGGAAAGATATATATTTATGGTATACCCATCGCCAGGTGTCTCGGAATCTCAGATTAGCCAGCAAGTCAGTTAAGAAAATATTTACTGCTTCGCCAGAGAGTTGTCAGTTAGAATCAAAAAAAGTCAAAGTCTTGGGGCACGGCATAGATTTAGAAAATTATCAGATACCAAAAAAAGATAATCAAACGTCAGATAATAAATTAAATATTATTTACGTCGGCCGGATCAGCCGGATCAAGAATCAACAATTATTGATTAAAGCTGCTGAGGTTTTGGTTAAGGAAAAAAACTTCACAGATTTTCATGTCAAATTGGTTGGCGCTCCAATAATGACTGCTGACAAAGTTTATGCCAGCGAGCTTGAAGAATTAATTAGCAAAAACAACTTAACTGAATTTTTTCAATTTGTGGGCAAGGTGCCAAATAATCAAATTATTAAATATTATCAATCTGCAGATTTAAGTATCAATCTGAGCCCAACCGGCGGTCTAGACAAAACAGTTTTGGAATCTATGGCCTGTGGAGTGCCAGTTATTGTGGTTAACAAAAGTTTTAGGGAAACTCTAGGTCAGAATGCTAATTGGTTAACAGTTCCGGAAGATGAGCATAAGCTGGCTGAAAAAATCATCAAAATAAAAAACCAACGAAACTCTGAACTGGCAAATTATCTCAGGAATCAGGTGACTAAACACCATAATTTAAAAGATTTGATTAATAGGTTAATAAGCGAAATGTCAAAAACATGATAATAAGTTTGTTTGGAATTTATGATAAGCATTATTCTAGAAACAGGGTGATAATAAATGGCTGGCTAGAAAACGGCGTCAAGGTAATGGAAATTTGTGAACGGCAGGGTGGTTTTTTCAAATATTTTAAACTTGGCTGGCAGCTTTTTAAAAAACGAAGCAGTTTTGATTATTTATGGGTCGCTTTTCCGGGACAGGTTTGTGTCATCTTGGCAAAACTGTTGACTCGGAAGAAAATTATTTTTGACTGCTTTACCTCACATTATCAGGGACTGGTTGAGGATCGGAAAGTTATCCGCCGGAATTCAGTCAAAGCTAAAATAAATTTCTGGTTGGATAAATTTTCCTGTCGCTTAGCCGATCTGGTAATTTTGGACACCAATGAACATATCAAATATTTTGTTGAAACTTTCCAACTACCCAAAGATAAATTTATAAGATTATTCGTGGGTAGTGATGATAATGTTTATTATCCGCGTGAAAAATCGTCCTCTGATAAATTTTTAGTTCATTGGCACGGTCATTATATCCCGCTGCAGGGCGCGGAAATTATTATTGAGGCCGCCAATATTTTAAAAGATAATAAAGAAATTGAATTTAAAATGATCGGCCGCGGTCAGCAGTATCAAAAGTGCCGACAGCTTGCTGATAAGCATCATTTGAAAAATATTAATTTTATGGATAATATTAGCTACGAACAGTTGGCTGAGCAGTTAGCTGAGGCTAATTTATCATTGGGAATTTTTAGTCTGAGTCAAAAAGCGTCTTTGGTTATTCCAAATAAAATTTACGAAGCTTTAGCCAGCGCTAGAGCCTTGATTACCGAAGAATCGCCTGCCGCCAAAGAATTGTTAACCAATGGGGAAAACGTATTATTTTGTCGGGCTGGTAGTTCTGATGATTTAGCCAGTAAAATATTAGAGTTAAAAAAAGACCAAGAGCTTAGAGATAAAATTGCTAAAGCCGGCTATCAATTGTTTGATGGGCAATTACGTCCCAAGAAATTAATAAGAGAGTTAATAACCAAAATAAATGTCTATTTTAACCCAGCAATATCAAAATAAACAACAAGAATTTAACATCAGCTCAACTCGCAAGAAAAAAATTATTGACCTAGCAGGCGAGATTCGGGATAAAAAAATTTTGGATGTAGGCTGCGCCACTGGTTACTTGGGAGAATATTTTAAACAGCAAGGTAATTACGTAGTCGGACTGGATATTTCTCAAGAAGATATCATGGAAGCCAAAAAAAAGCTGGATGAGGTTTTGCTGGTAGACCTAGAATCAGACGATTGGTTAGAATTGCTACTTGAGCTAAAATTTGATTTAATTATAGTTTCCGAGGTTGTTGAACATTTGCTTTACCCTGAAAATTTATTAGCTAAGCTTGCTAGATTATTAAATGATGAGGGCGAGATAATAATAACTACGCCGAATTTTTTAGTTTGGACTAACAGGTTGAAGATGTTATTTGGAAAATTTGGTTATCAGCAAAGTGGTTTCTGGGGTCGCGATCATATTCATTTTTTCAGCTGGCCCGAGTTTAAAAAATTAGTTCATCATGCCGGATTTAATATTTGTAAAAGAAATCATTTACGACACCCCAGGGTTCCTGACTTTTTGGCTAAGATTTGGCCGGCAATGTTTGCTTTTCAATTAATTATCAAAATAAAGAAATGAGAGTTTTAGTGACAGGCTATTCTTATATATACCAACGGTTTTTCAAAATGTTTGATTACTTTCCTGAGGAATTTCAATTTGTTTTTGTTTTGCCAGCTGTTTGGCGGGCTAAACAAGGCAAGGTTATTTACCGGGCGCCGGAATCCGACAAGTACCAAGTAATTACTCAGGAAGCATATTTTTCACATTCAAATTATCCCTTGGTCGGAGGGTTGTTTAAGGGCTGGCAACCGGGTTTTGGTGGTGCTCTAAAGAAATATTTACAACAAGAAAAAATAGATTTGGTTTATGCTGCCTCAGAACCCCATCTAATGTCGACTTGTTTTTATTGCCAGTCAGCCCAGAAGCATAACCTTAAGATCATACTTTTCAGCTGGGAGAACATTTCTTTCCGCCAAAAGTTTTCGGGCTGGAAATTAAAAATATTTGAGAAAATAATCAAAAAAAATTTAAAAATGTCTAAGGGGCTTTTTTGCGGTAATGAAGCGGCTTGTCAAATTTTTGATAATTATAATCATAAAATAAAGAAGACCATTTGCCCGATCAGTGGTGTTGATACGGAACTTTTCCGACCGTCCGAGAGAAATTCTGACAAAACCAGATTTTTGTTCGCTGGAGCTATTGGTCAGCGCAAAGGAATATTTTTAATAGTTGAGGTCTTTGCCAACTTAGTTGAGAAATATAATAATTTGGAACTAATAATTTGTGGTTCCGGTGAGGACGAGGATAAATTGCAAAAATTAATTAAAGAAAAGGGATTAAGTGATTTTATTAAAATTTTTCCTTGGCTAGATAGCAATCAATTGGCTGAGAAATTTGGTTCGTCTGACGTTTTTCTCTATCCTAGTCTTCCGGAAAAGGGTTGGGCTGAACAATTTGGTTTTTCGATGGTAGAAGCGCAGGCGGCCGGCCTGCCGGTCATTGCCACGCGAATCGGTTCGATTTCCGAAGTCGTCAAAGATCAGGAAACTGGCCTTTTAATTAAGCCAGGCGACCACCGAGAATTATCTGTAGCCATGGAGAAATTGCATCTGAATAAGAAGTTACGGCAGGAAATGGGGCGGGCCGGCCGACGCTGGGCGCTTGATAATTTTAGTTATCAAAAAGTAGCTGAGAAAATGGCTAAATTTTTTAAAGAAGTTGCAAATGAATAATTTTATGAAAAAACATAAAGCAATTTTAATATTATTAACCGTAGTTTTTATTTTGAGCTTAGCCTATTCTTTTTATTTTCATATTCCTCCGGCCGTTGACGCCAAAGCCTATCATCGAATTGCCTCAAATATTGTCTGGGGCTATGGCTATATCGAAAATCCTAACTTAGCACCGGACATTGATCTGGCGATTAGCCGCATGGGACCGGGTTATGAACTTTTCTTGACCCTTATTTATTTTGTTTTCGGTATCCACTACCAGATTATTTGGGTGATAAACGCATTGCTGTTTGTTGCTTCTGGCTTTTTACTTTATAAAATTGCAGAGAAGTTATTTAACGATCAGAAAATTGCTTTGCTGGCCACCGGAAGCTATCTTTTATTTATCGACGTCTTGCAGGCCACAGCTATGCTTTTGACGGAAAATTTGTATTTATTTTTATTGATTTTAATTTTCTATCTGTTGACGTATTTTGATGACAAAAGAAAGCTTGGCTACCAGGTTATTTTTTCGTCCGTGGTAGCGGTGACAGCCTTGGTCCGTTCAACGTATTTACTGACTCACTTATTTTTGGCAGTTTATTTATTGATCAAAAAAAATTATCGTCTGGTTATCTTATCGTTTTTATTTGTGGTATTAATATTTGTACCTTGGGGTATTAGGAATTATCGGGTATTTAATAAATTTATGTTAAGCAATGTCACCTTGGGTTATAATCTCTGGGCAGGAAATAATTTAGACAGCGTGGGCGAACAATCAGGCACTCAGGAAATTGATCAGTACTTAGAGGAAAACGGAATAGTTAAAACTGCTGAAAGGGGGACGACAGAATTCAAAAATTATGTCAGGCAACATCCTTTTCATTATTTAAGGCTGCAACTGATTAAGACTGTTAAATATTTTAGTTTGGTTAGAGTTTCGGCATTTTGGTTTCATCTGTCAGGGGCATTTAAATTAATTACGGCTCTGTGGTCTGGAATTTTTGCCTCGTTTATCTTTATTTTTGGGTCACTGGGACTATATGAATTGATTCGCAAAAAGAAGCAGACTTTGCTGGCACTATTCATTATTTCTTTTCCAATCTCGGTAATACCTTTTCTAGTGGAGAATCGCTATCGTTGGCCAATATATCCGTTTTTGGCTATAACCGCTGCTTATGCGTTTTTTAAAATTAAAAGAAAACAAATTAAATGGATCAAGGTTTTATGGCCGCTGGCGATTTTTGTTCTCATTACAGTAATTGATATTATAATTAGCTATCAAGACGTCATAAGCCATCTAAAAAGTTTTTAACTATGCCAGTTCTATCGATTATAATTCCTGTCTATAACGAAAAAGATACAATTTTACAAATTTTGAAAAAAATTAATCAGGTTGATTTTTCTAATCTCAATTTTGAAAAAGAGATTATTTTAATTGACGATAAATCTACCGACGGCACGCGCGAGCTTATTAAAAACTTAGAGGATTCATATACAGTTTTATTTAATGAAAAAAACAGCGGCAAGAGCAGTTCGCTCCGAAGAGGAATTGAAGCGGCGACTGGTGATTGGATCATCATTCAGGACGCTGATCTGGAATACGACCCAGCTGATATTTATAAATTATTAGAATTAGCCCTCAGGGAAAATGCTCAAGTAGTTTACGGATCCAGGACTTTAAATAAGGATAATCAGAAACGTCGTTATTCTGGCATGGTTTTTGCGATTGGCGGTTTATTTGTGACTTGGGTGACCAATTTATTATATAACACCAAAATTACCGATGAACCAACTTGTTATAAACTTTTTAAAACTGATCTTTTAAAAAGCTTGCCTTTGAAGTGCCAACGGTTTGAATTTTGTCCGGAGGTTACTGCGCGGGTAGCTAAAAAAAAGATAAAAATACATGAATTGCCGATTAATTATTATCCGCGTCACAAAAACGAAGGTAAAAAAATAAATTGGCGTGACGGTGTCGAAGCTATCTGGACATTGATTAAATATCGTTTCAAAAAGTAATGAAAATTTTTTTAATTCAAAACCAAAGTCCGCGTAAGAGTCGTATGGTCAATAAAGATCTGGCTGGCGGTTTTGGAACAGCAACCTACTTTGGCAAATCTGTAAGAGCCAGGCTGTTAACTTGGGCCAAAAAGGGGAGTATTATCATGCCTTCTTTGACTCTGGCTTATTTGGTAGCTATTTTTAGAAAACAAGGTTTTGAGGTTTCTTTTTGTCGTGATTACCATAGAGTTGGGTCGGCCGACTTATATCTAATCATGACCTCTATTGTTGATTGCAATAGCGATTTAGAGATTGCAAAGTATTTAAAAAGAAAATTTTTTCAAGCTAAGGTCGGTTTCATTGGCACCTTCGCCACGGTCAAACCGGAGTTTTATATCAAGAGTGCTGATTTTGTGATTCAAGGTGAGCCGGAATCATATTTTACAAAACCAATTCAAATAGATAATTTAACTGGGATAATTAACGTGCCTTTGCAAGAGAGTCTTGATGAACTGCCTTTTCCTGACTGGAGCATCTTTCCTTACAAAAATTATTCATATTTTCCAACCTTGAAAGGTAAGCCGTTTCTGCCGGTTATTTCTTCGCGAGGCTGCACGTTTTCCTGCGCTCATTACTGTCCCTACCCGTTGGTTAGCGGTCGAAGCTGGCGCCGACGCAGCGTGGAAAACGTTATTTCTGAAATAAAATATTTAATTGAAAATTATCAGATCAAAAGTTTGCTTTTTCGCGATCCGATTTTTACGCTGGACCGTAAGTTTGCCAGAGAATTTGCCCAGCAGTTAATTGACCAGCAAATAAAAATTGAATGGGCCTGCGAAACACGGCTTGATTGCTTGAATCAAGAGCTAATTGACCTTTTATATCAGTCAGGCTTGAGGGCTTTTAACATCGGCGTGGAATCAAGCGATGAAGTAGTTCTGAAAGATTTTAAAAGATTACCGATCAAAGCCGACACGCAGGAGAGCTTGATAAGTTATTGTCAAAAAAAGGGAATTAACATTTCTGCTTTTTACATCCTGGGCTTGCCATCTGATACTAAAGAGTCTATTAAACAAACTATTAAATACGCCAAGTTTTTGAATACTAATACTGCTCAATTTACAATTTGCACTCCTTATCCCGGAACTGCTTTTTATGATGAAGTCAGAGATAAGATATTTGAGACTAATTGGGAAAAATTTGATGCTTACACCCCGGTGTTTAAGATCGAAAATCTAACTCCGCGAGAATTATTGAAATTCAAGGATTACGCTCATTCAAGTTATTATTTTCGTCCGGGCTGGCTGTTTAAATTTATTAAGAAGCAATTATCAAGCAAATGAGAAGGCTTAAAGTTTTGTTAATAAAACCATATTCTAAAGCTGACGAGCTGATCCCGCCAGTCGGTTTGGGGTATTTAGCTGCAGCAGTCAGAAAAGACCATGATATCAGAATTGTTGATGGTATTAAAGATGAAATGACCGTGGAAAAATTCAGCAAGCTTTTGAAAAATGACAAATTTGACGTAATTGGCTTGCAAATTTTTACTTTTCATCTGGCAAGCATCTGTGAATATATAAAAGTTATTAAAAAAAATTGTCCGGAAAGCTTAGTTATAGTTGGTGGACCGCATCCATCCTGCGAACCGGAAACAATTTTTAAATATTTAAAACAAATTGATTACGCTTTCAGAGGCGAATCAGAGATTGGTTTGAAGCAATTTTTGGATTTAGTCGCGACGGACGCTTTGATGCCGGACTATTTGAGGCAGGTGGCAGGTTTGATTTGGCGTGATGACGGGCAAACAACGGTCAATGAACAGATGTTTGAGAAGGATCTTGATAAGTTAGGCCAGCCCAGTTGGGATATTCTGAGGCCGGACACATACCCTCTTTCACCCCACGGAGCATTTATGAAAAATTTTCCCATCGCACCGATCACAGTTACTAGAGGCTGTCCTTTTCCCTGCATGTATTGTGCTGCTCATCTGGTTTCGGGCAAACCGATAAGGTCTAGAAGTGTTCAGAATGTTATCGAGGAGATTGAGCTTTTGTATCACAAATACGGAATCATGGAGATTCATATCGAGGATGATAACTTTACTTTGAATAAAAAATTTATTCAAGAATTTTGCCAGCAATTGCAGGATAAAAATTTGAATATTTCCTGGGCCTGTCCTAATGGAATACGTTTGGATACCCTGGACGAGGATTTATTAAGACTAATGAAAAAAAGCGGTTTTTATGTGGCTTCAGTGGGTATAGAATCAGGCTCGGAAAGGATTCTGGAGTCTATGCAGAAGAAGTTGACAAAAAGCAAAATTAAGGACAAAATAGATTTAATTAACAAGGTTGGTTTGGAGGCGATTGGCTTTTTTATCATCGGTTATCCGGGAGAGACTAAGGAGGATATTTTGGAGACATTTCGTTTCGCTGAAAGTCTTGACTTGAAGCGTGCCAACTACATGATTTTTCATCCTTATCCAGGCACGCCGATTACTAAGAAATTAATTGAAAGCGGAGAATTAAAAAAAGAAGATCAAGACTGGGCAAGATATATTTTGGCAGACGTGGCTTACACTCCTAAAGGTATTACCAGAAGACAATTGAAAAATCTAAGAAGACTAGGTTTTTATCGTTTTTATTTAAGACCCAAAGTGCTTCTAAAAATGCTATCAGAAATAAAATCACCCAAACATTTTTATATAGTATTCAAGAGAATATTTAAGTGGTTGGTTAAATAATAAATAATAGGAGGATAAAGGATAATTAATATGAAAATGAAAAACATATGTGTTATCGGACTCGGTTATGTTGGTTTGACCTTAGCGGTGGTTCTAGCTGAAAAAGGTTTCCGAGTTTTAGGTATTGAAAGGAGAGAGGAAATAACTGATATTCTAAAAAAAGGCAAAGCGCATTTCTATGAAAAAAATCTGGATATGCTGCTGAAAAAATATCTGAATAAAAACCTATTTATTTATAACGGGATTCCTGATGACCAGGAGATTGATGCTTTTGTAATAGCAGTTGGTACTCCAGTTGATGAGCAGCGCAAACCAGACCTCCAGTTTGTGATCGATACTATTGAAACGGTCAGCCAGAAGCTTAGGGAAGGGCAAACTATAATTTTAAGAAGTACTGTGCCTATTGGCACTTCCAGGGAAGTAGTTTACCCGCTCTTGGCAAAGTCAGGCAAGGGTTTTTATCTGGCCTTCTGTCCAGAAAGGACAACGGAAGGTAAAGCGCTTGAGGAATTAAGAACTTTACCTCAAATAATAGGCGGCTATGATTCTGAGAGCGTTGATCGGGCTAATGACATTTTTCGCAAAGTAACCTGTACTACCATTGAAGTTGAGTCATTAGAAACCGCTGAAATGAATAAAATAATTGATAATACTTATCGGGATTTGGTTTTTGCCTACGCTAATGAAATGTCACTGATTTGCAAGAAGCTGGGTTTAAACGGCAACAAAGTTATCGAGGCTGCCAATTTAAGTTATCCGCGAACCGACATTCCTATTCCAGGTTTTGTTGGCGGCACCTGTTTATTAAAAGACCCATGGATTTTTATTGATTGCGTTCGCAAAAAAACTGGTTATATACCAAAACTAACCAAAGCCGCTAGAGAGATTAACGAGGATTTAACTAGGCACGTCTTAGTCAGGTTAGTTAAATATTTAGAAGAGAATGATATCCCCAAAAAGAAAGTTAAACTTTTTATTTCTGGCCTGACCTTCAAGGGTAATCCGGACAACGATGATCTCAGGGGCTCATCCTCAGTTGATTTACTGGAGAAGTTAAAGAAGTCAGGTTTTGGTAATATCTACGGACATGATTTTAATCTGACGGAAAAGACCATTAAAGAATTAGGCCTCAAGCCCTGTTCTTTAGAAAAAGGCTTTAGGGATGCTGACATTGTTTTAATTATGAATAATAATTACCGATATCATAATTTGGATATTGAACGATTGATTGGCCTGATGAAAACCGGAGCCCTGTTTTATGATAGTTGGCACATCTATGATCCGGGTTTGATTCGAGATTTAAACTTAGTTAGTTATGAATCATTAAGTTATAAAACGAGATAATTTTATATGTTAAAAAAAGTTCTAATTACCGGCGGTGCAGGAACAATTGGATATTTTTTGGGTAAGAGCTTGGCCGACCAAGGGTACAAGGTAACTCTCGCTGATAATTTGTCCCGTGGCGAGCTGGATAGTGATTTACAAAAATTATTAGAACTGCCCAATGTTAAATTTGTAAATCTAGATGTAACTTTGGCTGAAGATTTTAAGAAGCTGGACACAGATTATGATTATGTTTATCATTTGGCAGCGGTCAATGGCACCAGAAATTTTTATGAAATTCCAGACGTGGTGTTAAAAGTTGGCATTCTGGGCGTAATAAATATTCTGGATTGGTTCAAAAAAAATAAAAAAGGCAAGATCCTGTTTACCTCGTCTAATGAAGCTTACGCCTCGACAATAAATTTGTTAAAAGGACCATTGCCCACCCCGGAGAATGTTCATTTGGGTATAGATGATATTACCAACCCTCGCTGGTCATATGGTGGCAGTAAAATCGCTGGCGAACTTTTGTTTCTAAATTATGGTCGGCAACATAAATTTCCTTTTACTATCATCAGGTATCACAATAGCTACGGACCCAGGATGGGCAATGAGCATGTGGTGCCTAATTTTTTTGAACGCATTCTGAAAAAAGAGGATCCTTTTAAAATTTACGGCGCTAAGCACACTAGATCATTTTGCTATATAGATGATACTATTAAGGCAACCCAACTGGTGATGGAAACCGAAAAGACTAACGGTGAAATAGTCCATATCGGTAATGATCAGGAGGAAATTTCCATGAAAGATTTAGCTGAAAAAATGTTTCAATTATTTAATTATCGCCCCCAGGTTCAAATACTAGATGCGCCTAGAGGCAGTGTTTTAAGAAGGTTGCCGGATTTGCAGAAAATAAGAAAACTAACCGATTATCAACCCAGCGTTGATTTAAATGAAGGCTTAAAGCGAACCATGGAGTGGTACAGGTTAAAATATAAATCAGTATTAAGAAACGATGAACGAAAATTTAGAAAATTGTGAACACAATAAGCGAGAAAAGCTTGAAAAAAATTTTTAAAATAAAAAAAATGAGAAAGGAAATAATTAAAGACAAAAATAAATTAATCGCCACAGTTTTAAGAAATGGTGACTATCCCAAAGGACTGGCTTTTTTTAATGACGACAATGATTTTATTCAGGTTGGGACTTGGAATTATGACAAGGGCAAGTTAGTTAAAGACCATCGTCACAAAGTTTTTTCCAGGCAAGCCAGAAGAACTCAGGAAGTGATTATGGTAAAAAGCGGTAAAATGAAAGTAAAAATTTTTACTGACAAAGACAAATTAATTAAAAATATTATACTCAAAAAAGGTGATGTTATTATTCAGCTTAATGGCGGACATGGTTTTGAAATTTTAGAAAATAATACTCAGATTTTTGAAGTTAAAAACGGCCCCTTTATGGGAGTTGAAAAAGATAAAAAAATATTATGAAAAAAAACACAAAAAAGCCAATTTGGCTGCATCTAGGCTGCGGTAAAAGGAATTTTCCTGGTTTTATCAATGTTGATCTGGCAAAGTTTAAACATATAAATTTTAGAAGGCCGATTAATGATTTGAAAATTTTTAAAAATAATTATGCAGACCTTATTTATTCATCCCACGCTTTTGAATATTTTGACCGACAAGAAGCTCCTAAAGTACTCAAAGAATGGAAACGAGTTTTGAAAAAAGGCGGTATTCTCAGACTGGCTGTGCCTGATTTTGAAGCGATCGTTGAAGTTTATTTGAAATATGGCAAGGATTTAGAACACCAAGGAATCCTTGGACCTTTATTTGGACGTTGGGAAATTCCCGGAACTGGCAAAATAATCTATCATCGAACTACCTATGACTTTAAATCATTGAAAAGACTTTTAATATCTTGCGGGTTCAAAAAAGTTAAGCGTTATGATTGGCAAAAAACCATTCACAAAGACTATGATGATCATTCCCAAGGTTACATCCCGCACATGGATAAGAAAAAAGGGCTTTTGATGAGTCTTAACATTGAAGCAATCAAATGAAAAAAATAACGCAACTTGAGCCTTGGTATGGCTCAGAAGAGAAAAAAGCCATGAAGGAATATTTAGATTCCGGCGGTTGGCTGATGGAATTCAAGAAAACCAAGGAATTTGAAGAAATGATTTGCAAATTTACTGGTGCCAAGTATTGCAGTGTGGTTAATAACGGTACAGTCAGTTTGTTTATCGGTTTAAAAGCTTTGGGTATTGGTTCTGGCGATGAAGTGATCGTCCCGAACATTACTATGGCAGCTTCGCCTAACTCAGTAATTTTAACAGGAGCTAAACCTGTTTTTGTGGACATTGAAGAAAAGTCAATGTGTCTGGATGTTAAATTAGTTGAAAAAGCGATAAATAAAAAAACTAAGGCGGTTATGCATGTTTCTCTGAATGGCAGAGCAGGGGAGCTTGATAAGTTAAAAAAACTCTGCCAAAGCAAGAAAATCCATCTAGTAGAAGATGCAGCTCAGGCTTTTGGTTCGTATTATCGTGGCAAACACTTGGGAACTTTCAGCGCTTTTGGCAGTTTTTCTTTCAGTGTGCCCAAAGTTATTACCACCGGACAAGGGGGAGCGGTTATTACCAATGATAAAAAAATATTTGATAAAGTTTTAAAAATTAAAGATTTTGGACGTGAGCGCTCGGGTGAGGATCATTATATTGCGCTGGGCTGGAATTTTAAATTTACTGATCTGCAGGCAGTAATTGGTATTGAACAGATGAAAAAGCTTAAGTGGCGCCTGAGAAGAAAGAAACAAATGTATCGTCTTTATCAAAAGGAATTAAAAAATACTAGTGCGGTAAATTTTCCCGAAACTAATTTAAAAGAAGTTGCTCCGTGGTTTTTCGATATTAAAGTCCCTGACAATAAAAAGCTCCAGAAATATTTAAAAGAAAATGGTATTGGTTCCAGGAGAATATACCCATCTCTCAACTCAGAACCGATTTATAAAGTAAAAGGCAGTTTTCCGGTCAGCAAAAAGATTGCTAGACAGGTGCTTTGGCTGCCGTCATCATCATTTTTGTCTGATAATCAGATAAAACATATCTGCAAAACAATTAAAAAATTTTATGAATAAAATTGATTTTTTAATAGTTACACCGCCTGAAGCATCACTCGGCAAACCGATTGCCAAGACTCTAAGAGAAATGAATTACCAAGTCGAAATTTTTGACGACGAATTAAGATGGCTTAGTAACAAAATAAGTTTTTTGAAAGAGCATCAGGTAAAAGAGATAAATAAAAAATTAATAGAGAAAGTTAAAAAACAAAATCCCAAATTTGTCGTGGTTATGAAAGGGAAATATATTTGGCGAGAAACAATAACTCAAATTGCTCAGCTAGGCTGTAAAACAGTTAACTTTTTTCCTGAGTATATTTCCCACTGGAAAAGCATGGAACATTTGGCTCCTGTTTACAATTATTTTATTGTTCCTTGCCACTATGTAGTTAAATATGCTAAAGAACACGGTCATAATAATTTTTATTACCAGGCGCTTGGAGTCGATTTAAGTAAAAACATGATTTTCCCAGAAATGTCAAAGAAATATGACTTTGCCTTTATCGGCAGTGTTAATAATGATTATTATCCAGAGCGAGTCGAATTTTTGTCGGTTCTTGCAGACTTAGATTTACATATCTGGGGTAATAAAGGTTGGCGGGAAACTCCCTTGAAAAAACATTATCACAATCGTCCTTCTGATAAAGAAATGTTTAAAATTTACAAGCAAAGCAAAATAGTTATAAATATTGATTATCATAAACAACCGATTGATGGATCAAATATTAGGCCTTTTGAAGCCACGGCTTGTAGTAGTTTATTGCTTAATGATGCGGTTTCTCCAGAAATTTATCGATTATTTGAAACAGATAAGGAATTTGTACCTTTTAAAAATACTGCCGAGCTCCGAGAAAAGGCTAAATATTATTTAAAAAATGAGGAAGAAAGATTAAATATAGCCAAAGCTGGTTTTGAAAGGACAAGACGTGATCACACTTATTTCGACCGTATGGAAGAATTTATTAAAATAGTTAATTATTAAAAGAATTGATTTATATAATTATTAAATGAAAAAAATTTTATTAGTTGGCATTTATGATATTAATTCAGTTTCTTTAGCCCCGCAGATATTAAAAGAATATGCTGAAAATTACGCTAAACCTTTTAAAGTTGAAATTTTGATTAGAGAATTTTCTATATTTAATGATTCGCCTCAAAAAATAGCAGACGTAATAAACAAATTAAATCCAGATGTAATCGGCTTTAGTGTTTATATTTGGAATTATAAATTAGTTTTGGAAGTTATTAAAAAAATTGAGGGGACTATTATTCTTGGTGGACCCCAAGTGACTGGAATTGAAAATCAACTTATTAAAGATAATCCTCAAATAGATATAATAGTCACGGGAGAAGGTGAAATAATTTTTAAAGAATTGATAGAATTTTTTAGTGGTCTGGGTAAATTGTCTGAAATTAAGGGGATAACAACGAAAAACGAGTCAACGAATCCAGGAACTATCGTGAGTGATTTAGAAACTATACCATCAGTTTATCAGAATGTGCTTGAAAAATATTCTAACATAACTTGGATTAGTTTTGAAACTTCACGAGGCTGTCCAATGGGTTGTCGCTATTGCTCATGGAGTAATAGCAAGCAGATGCGTTATTATCCTTTAAGTAGAGTAAAAGAAGAGTTAAAAATAATTTTAAGAAGTCCAAATTTAAGCCATATTTATTTTTGTGATTCCAATCTATTGCTTAATCCAACTAGAGCTAAGGATATTTTCAATTTTATTTATCAAAATAAAAGACCTAATCAGTCGATTCGTTTCGAATTTAATGCCGAGTTACTTGACGATGATTTAATTAAGTATTTAGGGTTGTTAACTAACAGTGAGTTTAATTTTGGTATACAGACTGTTAATAAAAAGGCTTTAGCAGAATGTAAGCGTACTTTTAATAAGAATTTATTTGAAAAGAATTATTTTAAATTATATAAAAAGTTTCCCAACGCTTTAATTACCATAGATCTAATCTACGGATTGCCCGGCGATGACATTTTTGGTTATAAGGATTCTCTTGATTATGTAATTTCATTAGAAGGCGTGGATAGAGTACTCACAAATCCTCTCATCGTCTTGCCGGGCTCATATTTTTTTAAAAACCGTAAAAAATATGGTATAAAAATTCAAAATTATCAAACTTTTCTTGAAAAGGAAAATAATAGTTTTTCTGAAGAAGATATGTTTTTAGCTAGAAAATATTCATTTTATGTTTCAGTAATATATTTAAATAAGCTATTTAAAAAACGAATTAAAGATTTCGCCAAACAAAATAAAAGGAAAATAATTGATGTATTTATTGAATTTATGGATTCAATACCTTCTGCTTTGGTTGATAATTCTGTTTTTCCTGACATGATTCCTTCTGCAAAAATTGGCTTTGAAGTTAGAAATAAAGCTTTTTGTAAGGTTATAAAAAATTATTCCGAAATAATAAAAATATTTTATAAATTTATTGGTAATAGCAAGGAATATAATGCAAATGAATATGAGGATTATTTTACGAGTCATTATTATAAATTAAAAAAGCTGGCGGGTTTTTACGGCAAGCTAGATTAAATTTATGAAAATTTATTACATTGACAATCTTCGCTTGCCGACCGAAAAAGCCCATAGTGTCCAGATTATGAAAATGTGCGAAGCCCTGGCTTCTTCAGGTAATGAAATTACTTTACTTTTGCCGAAAAAGAAAACCCCGATTACTGATGATCCTTTTGAATATTATGATATTAAAAAAAATTTTGAATTAAAAAAAATTTGGTCGGTGAATTTTATTTATTTTGAAAAAATTCTGGGCAGCTTTGGTTACTGGTTGGAAAATTTAATATTTACTAAGCTAGCTTTGTTCTGGATATTTCTTGAAGGAAAGCCAGATGTTATATATACCAGGCAGCCTTTGATCGCTTTCGGGTTTAGAATATTTTATAAAGAAGTTTATTTTGAAGCCCATACTTTTAAAAGTAACTGGCTGTATAAATTTTTGTTGAGACGAGTTGCAGGTATCGTGGTTATTACTAATAAACTTAAAGAATTATACCAACAGATTTTACCGAAGCAAAATTATTTAGTCGCGCCTGATGGTGTTGATTTAAAAAAATTTGACCTACCCTTGGATCAGCGACAGATTCGGGAAAAGGTAGGTTTGCCAACAGATAAAAAAATTGTCCTGTATTTAGGCAGTTTGATAAAATGGAAGGGGGCAGATATTCTGGCTGAGGCAGCTACTAAGGCTGATCCGCAAATTCAATTTTATTTCGTTGGTGGCTCGCAAGGAGATGTTGATACCTATAAAAATAATTATCCTCAGGCAAATATTCATTTCGTTGGCCACAAAGCTTATCAAGAGGTACATTTTTGGCTAAAATCAGCCAATATATTAGTAATACCTAACAGTGGTAAATTTAAGATTTCTAAATACTATACCTCGCCAATGAAATTGTTTGAATATTTAGCTGTAAGAGTTCCAATTATTTCGGCTGATTTACCGTCTCTACGCGAGATTCTAGATGAAAATTGTGCTTTGTTTTTCGAACCTGATAATTCAGCTGATTTGTTAAATAAAATAAACATTGCATTGACCGATGAAGAACTAGGACAGAAGTTGGTTTTATCTGGTTATCAGAAAGCAGTGAGGTATTCGTGGGAAAATAGAGCCGACCATCTTATTAATTTTATAAAATAATATGTCAAAAATTGATTTATCAATTGTCACGCCGATTTATAATGAAGCTGAAAATATCAAAGAATTAATAAATCGCTTACTTACTGTCTTGCGAAGTCTTGAGAATGATTATGAAATTATTTTAGTAGACGACTGTTCAAGTGATAATAGTTTGAAAATTTTGAAAGAAGAGGCGAGTAACGACGAGAAGATAAAAGTAATTAGTTTCAGGAGAAATTTCGGGCAGACTGCAGCTTTAGCGGCTGGAATCAAAAGAGCCAGGGGAGATGTTTTGGTCACTTTGGATTCAGATTTGGAAAATGATCCTAATGATATTCCGAAACTTTTGGACAAAATAAACAATGGTTACGATATTGTTTCTGGTTGGAGGAAAAATCGTTGGCAGAATAAGAAATTCAGCCGCAAGCTAACCTCTGAATTGGCTAATTGGTTAACTCGCAAAATAAGTGGTGTTGAAATTCATGATCTTGGCTGTACCTTAAAAGCTTATCGCAGTGAGATTATAAAAGAGGTTAAACTTTATGGCGAGATGCATCGTTTTATGGCTATCTTGGCTTATTGGCAGGGAGGCAAGCTTTGTGAAGTTGAGGTTAATTTCCAACCACGACAACATGGCCGGTCAACTTACGGCTTAGAAAGGATATCCAAAGTAATTCTGGATTTAGTAACCATTAAATATTTATCAGGTTACACCACTAAGCCAATTTATTTTTTTGGCAAGGCAGGACTTTATTCCTTTGGATTGGGCTTGATAACCTCTTTATTGGCTCTATACTTTAAATTCTATTTAAACGCTAGTTTTATCCAGACTCCGCTACCGGTTTTGACCGCTCTTTTCGTGATTGTGGGAATCCAATTTATTTTGATTGGCTTGGTGGCAGATTTGATAATGCGCAGTTATTATGAATCACAAGGCAAAGAAATATACACGATAAAAGAAAAAATTAATTTCAATTAAAAATGTGTGGTATAGCAGGTTATTACGGCGACGGTAGCCGAGAAATCTTGGAAAAAATGACCCAAAGCCTTAGTCATCGAGGTCCTGATGACCAGGGGTTTTTTATAGATGAACGAATTGGTTTGGGTCACAGACGCTTATCGATTATTGACATAAGCAGCGCTGGTCATCAACCGATGTCAAATGAAGACCAAACAATTTGGCTGGTTTTCAATGGCGAAATATATAATCATAAAAAATTAAAAAGCAACTTAAAACATCAACATAGATTTAAAAGTCGGACCGATACTGAAGTTATTATTCATTTATATGAAGAATTTGGTCTGGATTTTTTAAATCAGGCTAACGGTATGTTTGCTCTAGCTCTTTATGATAGAAATTCCAAAAAATTAATATTAGCCAGAGACCGTTTAGGCAAGAAGCCATTGTACTGGGGAAAATTTGCTGATAATCTGGCTTTTGGTTCGGAATTAAAAGCTTTATTCCAGCATCCCGTTGTTAAAAAAGATCTGGATTTATATTCACTTAACAAGTATTTATTATACGAATATATTCCGACTCCCAATTCAATTTTAAAAAATATTAAAAAAGTAGAACCAGGCTCAATGTTGATTTTTACCGGTGGAAAAATTGAGTCAAAAAAATTTTGGAATATTAATTTCAGTAAATCACAGATTGAATCTGAACACGTCAAAAAGGAACTGGGGCAACGGATTGAACAAGCTGTTAAGATGAGGTTGGAGAGCGATGTGCCGCTGGGAATTTTTTTATCAGGCGGTATTGATAGTACAACTATTGCTTATTACGCCCAGAAAACCAGCTTACAAAAAATTAAAACCTTCTCAATTGGTTTTGCTGATAAATCTTTTGATGAATCAAGTTTTGCCCGACAGGCAGCGGAATATTTGCAGACCGAACACTATGAACAAATATTAACACCCGAGACTTCTTTGGAGTTGATCCCGCAATTATCTGATTTATTAGATGAGCCTCTGGCCGATGGTTCTATTGTGCCGACTTTTCTACTTTCAAAGTTTACTAAGCAAAAAGTGACTGTAGCTTTGAGTGGTGACGGCGGTGATGAGCTTTTTTGTGGTTATGATCCTTTTGTCGCTCACCAGCTGGCTCGTTACTATGAAAAAATTCCAAATTTTATCCGACACGCGATTGCCAAAGCAGTGAAGTTTTTACCGGTATCTAATGATAATATAAGTTTAGATTTTAAATTAAAAAAGTTTTCTCAAGGCTTAGTCAAAAACAAGCTTCATCGAAACCAGCTTTGGCTTGGTTCATTTGACTTTCAAGACAGAAGTAGTCTTTTCCAGAAAGATATTTGGCAGGAACTGCAAAATGCAAATGAGTTTATTGAAATTGATGATTATCGAAAAGAATTAAATGATGAGAATTTTTATCACCAGCTTATTTATATTTATTTGAAAACCTATTTAATGGATGATATACTGGTAAAAGTTGATCGTGCTAGCATGTATAATTCGCTAGAAGTTAGAGCTCCTTTTCTGGATTTTGAACTGGTTGACTATATTAATTCTATCCCGACTAAGCTAAAATTAAAAAATTTTAAAACCAAAGTAATATTAAAAGAGTTAATGAAAGACAAGTTGCCGGCTGAAATAGTTTTTAGAAAGAAAAAGGGCTTTGGCATGCCTATTGCCAAATGGTTAAAAAAAGAGTTAAAACCCTGGTGTTTGGATTTGTTAAGTCCAGAGAAAATTCAGCGGCAAGGACTATTTAATAGTCAATACATAGAAAGGCTTTTGCAAGAACATTTTGAGAATGAAAAAGATAATCGTAAATTAATCTGGACGCTGCTAATTTTTCAAATGTGGTACGATAAATGGTATAGATAACAATGGAAAATAATTTTACAAAATTAAATTTAGGTTGTGGAGAGAGAAAAAAGGATGGTTTTATAAACATTGATTGGAATAGGGAAGTTGAGCCGGAAATCGTTCATGATTTAAACAAGTTGCCTTATCCTTTGGAGGATAGTCGTTTTGATTTAATTGAGGCGTCACACGTTTTAGAACATCTGGATAAGCCTTTTTCGATTATGAAGGAAATGCATCGTCTGTTAAAACCTGGCGGCAAGCTGATTATCAAGGTACCTCATTTTAGCCGTGGCTTTACTCATGCCGAGCATACTCATGGTTTTGATGTGACTTTTCCATTATACTTTAATAAAAATTTCACCAAATCAGGTTTTACCGGCACAGAGTTTAGATTGAAGAAATTAGAGCTTCGTTGGCTGGCTAATCAGCATTTATTACCATCTCTCGGGTATAGCAAGTTTACTATTGCAATTTTAAACATTATTAACAAAGTAGTTTCATTTTTAGCAAATCTTAACGTTAATTTTTGCAGTCGGATTTGGTGCTATTGGGTTGGTGGTTTCGATGAAATTGAATTTGAATTTATTTGCGAAAAATAAAACCCTCGACTTAAAATTGACGAGGGTTTTTTGATTTGTTTAATCTTTTCCTGAGAAGGGCGCGAAGCGAATCTTGCGATCTGAATTGGCAATCGGAATGTCGTCAGGATCGTTTGACTTTTCAGGAAATTTTAGTTGGAAGTCGGCTTTTGTTTCACCAACCATTGGTCTGATGTCAATCAGACTAAACGTTTTTCCTGCAGGAATAGTTTTTTCAACAATCTTGACTTTACATACTATTTTTTGACCGAGCGCACTATCACCGGCGTAGTAGTGCCTGTAGACAATAAGGTTATTACCCTCCTTATCTTTTACGATCAAGCCTTGGATAAAATGTCCGTCAACGGTAATCGGCCCGTCATGACCAGCTGGCTGAATTTGATGTGAGGGAATCCAGTGTAGATTTGGGCCAATGGCAGGAATTTTCACCAGAACTTTCTTTTGTTCAGTTATCGTGCGGTAGCTGGGTCGTAGCTGATCAGATTCTGACATGAGACAATCCCCCCTGTTAATTTTTGTATTCATTCAGCATTTCTCTCAGCCTCCTGTTTGCTTCATGTTGAGTGGGGGCTGTGACAATAATTACATCGCCACAAGGAGTCCTTGCTCCGAAGCGAAGTAATCGAACTGGGAAGGTTTTAGGCGTCTCATGGCTTGTTTGTGCTTTTTTCACGATTCTACCTCCAAGAATTATAGGGTTTAAATGAACGATTAAAGATAACAATTTATATTAGCATATTATAGATAATTTGTCAAGGCTTGGCGGTAATGTGCACACACATATGGCGGTTTTTGTCAGAATCGCTATGATTCTGGCATATGTGTGTAAATATGCCTAAAACAATTAAAGAAGAGAGATTAAGATGGGTTTTGCCCATCTATCGTAAAGAAATCAGATTA
>Ga0210057_1001633_pt1 | contig 33508 bp, 27 predicted proteins | sample CryGeyCG2114_010_2_FD_183968 | JGI IMG/M metagenome (GOLD analysis project Ga0210057, IMG submission 183968) | Groundwater microbial communities from aquifer - Crystal Geyser CG10_big_fil_rev_8/21/14_0.10 (SPAdes) (version 2) | ecosystem: Environmental > Aquatic > Deep subsurface > Groundwater ... | reverse complement strand
CCGTGCGGGTCTATGAAGATAAGCCCCTCGCCGTTTTGGATATCCTGGATGGCCATGTTCTCGAGCATGGTGGACTTGCCCATACCCGTTTTCCCGATGATGTAGACGTGCTTGCCGCGATCCGCGGCGCGAATGCCGAAGAGCTCCCTCTTCCCTCGTGTGTGCGTCGCCGCAAAGTACGTAATGCGGCGGTCGTCATCCGCTTGACGATTGGACATGCGAACAGTATAGCGCACGGCGCCCGCCGCGAAAATGAACTTACTCCGGCTTCAAGACCTGCCGCAAGCTCGTGTATGTATTCGCCGGGTCCCAGAACATCCAGCTAGTGAGGCCAGCATCGTACGTCGCCTGTATCTGAGCGGCGACCATTTCGGGCGTATAGGGAACAGGATAATTGAAATCCTGCAGCCAGGGGCGCATCACCTCCGCCTTGTACGCACGTTTCGCGTACAGCCCCGTCGGCTCCTGTCTCGTGGTCGTCGCGGCAGTGCCGGAGGCAGGCACCGTGACGGTCTCCATGATGGGCGTGTGCGTAAGCCCGGCGGCCTTCGTTGTCGTCGCGCCAGCCCGCTCGGCGGCCGTCTTCATAGAGTGGTACACGATGTCGTAGGCGTGCGCGTTCACGTTCGCATAACCGCGGAAACCGGACGGGTAATGAGAGGGGTACACCATTGGCGCGATGTAATCGAAGTACGGCAGTGCGCGTTCCAACACCTGCCCTATGTTGAGGTCGTCGTAATTCGTCGTCGTCATGCCGAAGAGATCGGCGGAGAGCACCGGCATATGGTGCGGCTGGTTCTCGCGCACGCGCTCGGCGAGGTAGGCAAAAAATCGCTCAAGCTCAACCTGCTTGTCGCCCGTCGAGTGGACATAGTGCACGTCCCGCATGTTGCCGTCCGAGGGGTAGCGTATGTAGTCGAAATTTATCTCGTCCACCCCGAGGGCGTGCGCCTCACGCGCAAGCGCCACGATGTAGTCCCAAAATTGCTTGGCGCCCACGTCCACGAAGGAGAGCCCCTTATGGTCCTTCCACACCGCGCTCGTGTCGCCCGCGCGACGCACTGCCGCCTCCGGATGGACTTTCGTGTAGAGCGGGTCCTGGAATACGGTGAGGCGGCCGATGACAAAAATGCCGTGACGGTGAAGCTCTTCTACGAACTCCTCAAAATCCGGTACCGTGCAGCCGGCTCCCCCCTCGAGCGCGGTTTCCGAAGGGAACGCGACCGTACCCGAATAATCCTTCAAGTCGATAATGATGGCGTTCAACTCCGTCGAGGTAATGAGCGAAATGAGGTCGCGGCGGAAGGAAGGTGTCGCCGCCGCGCACTGCGACATGTATATGCCTTTCACGGCCGTCGGCATTTCCACATGCGTTGCGCGAGGCGTCTCTATCGCGACCTCGCCCTGTGCCGAAGTGCCTGGTGCGCCGCGCATGTCCACGCGCGCAAACGAAACGGATGCGGGACGCAGCGCATCGGAAACGGACGAGAGTGCCGCCGTTACGCGTGTATCGGCCCCGCTTACAAAAAAACTCGCGCCAAGAACGGCTGCACCGATGATGACGGAAGCACGGCGCTTCATGCTCTTCCGGCTCGCCTCTCCTTTCATGCCATGCTATTCAATGCCGCCATGCGGCGCGACATTTGTCGATTCCATCCCGTCCATACCTGCCGCTGTCCGTTCGCGCTGCCCGTGCCCTGCACTGCCCTTTCGGCGCAGGGCGACGCCCAGAAGGATAATGAACACCCCGAGCAGGGGGAACATGACGCTTTTCCAGCTTGCGGGAAAAGCGAGAAAAGGCAGGGCGGCAACGAGAACGCCGGAGACGATAACGAGCGCGTCGAGTGTCATACCGGCTAGTATACAGCATTCTCGCTTCTAGATTCCAGAAGGTTCAAGAATGACGACGAATTCGCCGCGCGCCTTGCCCCCTTTCTTGAGTGACGCGGCAAGTTCCGCCGGCGTGCCCGCGAGCACTTCTTCATGCATTTTCGTCAGCTCGCGCGCGAGCGTCACACGCGCTTCTGGCGCAACATTTTCAAGCTCCTGTAGCAACTTGAGTATGCGATGGGGCGATTCGTACAGTACGACGGGTACCTCGCCGCACGGGGAATCCTGCTCGAGCATCGCGGCTATGCGCGTTAGCGCGCTCTGACGCCCTTTCTTGTGGGGTAAAAAGCCGAGAAACAAAAAAGAATCTGCGGGGATACCCGCAATGGAGAGCGCCGCGGGTATGGCCGAAGGCCCGGGCAGCGCCTCTATCTTCGCTTCGGGCAGCGCCCGGCGCACGTGCGCCACAAGCCGAGCACCCGGGTCCGATATCGCCGGCGTGCCGGCGTCAGAAACGAGCGCTACGTGCTCGCCGCGCTCGAGCCTCGCGACCACCTCGGCCGCCTTTTTCGCCTCTGTTGCGGCGTCGAGCCGAAGGACGGCGGTGCGCAGCCCGTAGTGGGAAAGAAGTTTCGTAATAACCCTGGTGTCCTCGGCGTATATGACATCCGCCTCTTTCAGCGTCCACAGGCCGCGGAACGTCATATCCCCCAAGTTGCCTATGGGCGTCGCGACAACTGACAGCTTTCCCGCTTCCATAACTCGACACTATCACCACTACCCTACGAAGCAAGCATCACCCAGATCGCTACACCCTCGCTCCACCCCCCATATCTATTCCAATGTTCTTAAGAACTTAAGAACAGTTTTTGCTCGAGCAGTCAGCGCGTGGCGAACCATGTTGCCCTCGTTGCGCTTGACGACAAGGCCGGTAATAGCCAAACGGCGAATGTGCTCCGCCGCCGTCTTGTAATTGATATTGAATTCCGAAGCTATTTCGTCCACAGACAACTCCGGCTGACGCGCCAAAAGCTCCATCATCTGAATCCGCCGATGATTAGAAAACCCGCGAACCAACCTTTCCAAGTGCCTATACTTCATACCTGCATAATCCCCGTATATGTATTCCTAAGTTCTTGAGAACTTAGGAATAGTTTCAGGTAGCTTACTCCTCCGTTAATTGTTCCGCAACTTTGTAGATGTCCCCCGCGCCCATAGTAATAATCAAGCCTGTAGCTTGTGGCTTTTGTCTTGTGGCCACAAGAGCGTCTCGAACTTCGGCAAGAGATGCGAACGATTGTGCGGGGGTTCCAAGGGTGGAGATTTTTTCGGCAAGAGCCTCGCTTGTCACACCCTCGATCGGCGCTTCGCGCGCGGCATAGATTGGTGCCAGAATAACTTTATCGGCATCGGCGAGCGCCGTTGCGAAGTCATCGAAGAGGTCGCGCGTACGCGAGTAGAGGTGCGGGTGGAACACCACCGTGAGCTTCTTGTCCGGATACGCCTGCCGCGCCGCCTCGAGCGTCGCGCGGATGGCGGTAGGGTGATGCGCGTAATCGTCGTAGACGAGCGCGCCTTGCACCTCTCCCTTGTATTCAAAGCGGCGCCACGAGCCGCGGAACGAGGAGAGGGCCTCATCTATTGAATGCTCGTCGAGCTCCGAAAAGGCCGCGCGCGCCGCGCATTTCGCGGCGCGGGCGTTCGCGCGATTGAACTCGCCTATGAGCTTGAGCGCCGGCACGCTCTCTTTCGTATAGTCCACGATGCGCGCCGCCGCCTGTGAGAGCGTGGGCGCGATAGCCGGGTGTGACGGGTCTGTCACGATGCAGCCGCCCTCCGGCACGCGCTCGACGGCGGCGCGAAACGTCGTCTGCATCGCCGAGAGCGAGGGAAAGTAGTCCGTATGGTCTAGCTCGATGTTCGTGATGACGAGCACGTCCGGCGATAGCTCCAGCAAATGGTCCCGATACTCGCACGCCTCCACCACGAATAGTTCCCGGCGGCCCGGCAGGAAGTTGGAACCGAAATCCCGTACGAACGAGCCGACGATGGCAGTCGGCTCTTTGCCGGCTGCCTTCAACACCGCTGCGACCATTCCGGTAGTCGTCGTTTTCCCGTGCGTACCCGCGACGGCGATGGTGTAGGCGCCGCGGCTGACGATGCCCAGCATCTCGAAATACGACGTCTGCTTGATGCCGCGCTCGCGTGCGCGCTGGCGTTCGGCATTCTCGGCCGGCACCGCATCGCTGTAGACGAGGAGCTCCGCACTCTCCGGCATGTGCGGCTCGTTCCCGATGAAAACGTCGATGCCCTTCTCGCGGAGAAGCTTCGTCGCGGGCGACTCTTCCCTATCCGAGCCGCTCACCCGGGCGCCGCGGTGTGCGAGAAGCTGCGCAAGGGCCGACATGCCGATGCCTCCGATACCAATCATGTGGATGTGTTTCGGGACGGTCATAGCGAGCAAACGAGCGAGAGAAACCGGTCGTTGCGGTCGTACTCATGTTTAAACATGCCGAAGGATGCGAATGCCGGGCTGAAGAGAACGACGTCTCCCGCCTCCGCACACTCGAGCGCTTTGGTAACCGCCCTCTCCAGAGAGTCGAAGGGGTCATGCGTAACAGCTTGTAGCTTGTAGCCCGTAGCTTGTAGCAGGGCGTCCGTGCCGCTGCCGGCGAGGAGCACGACCTCCTTGCAGGTTTTGTTGACTTCCGCGACAAGCGCACTCATATCAAGCCCCTTGTCCGCACCGCCGAGGATAAGAACGATGCCTGCAGTCGGGAGCTTGCCGCCTGTAGCTGTCAGCGCTTTCAGTGCGGCGATGGTCGCCTCCGGCGTCGTCGCGTTGTTGTCGTTATAGATTTTTACGCCGCCGACCTCACGCACGAACTGCAAGCGCCCTTCCACGCCTTCGAACGACTCGAGGCCGCTTTGTATTTCTTCCTCCGACAATCCTAACTGCCGCAGGGCCTCCGCGGCATAGGCGGCGTTTGCGCGGTTGTGCGCACCGGGTACGCGAAGTATCCAGTGTTCGGGAAGCGGCGCAGGCGCGCGTCTCTCTCCCGGAGAAGTGGTGGAAAACCGCTCTAATAAGCCATTTTCTGCGATAAGCACATCACTGGCACGCTGATGTTTGAATATGTTCGCCTTGTCTGAAAAATACGCTTTCATGTCGCCGCCATAGTAATCCAAATGGTCCGGCATCAGATTCGTAAATACGGCAATGCGCGGACTTATCCCAAGCGTGCCGAATCCTTGCAGCTGCCACGAATCGAGCTCGAGCACGGCGATGTCCAAAGGTTTAACCTTTGGAAGCAGTGAGAGAGTCGAGACGCCGCGCACGTTGCCGCCGAGAAAGATGCTTCTCTCTCGGCCCGAGTCGTCCCGCAAGGCGGCGCGCGAGAGCGCATGGTATATCATGTGCGCCACCGTAGATTTGCCGCGGGTTCCCGTCACGCCGACGACCGTCGCGCCTTCTTCAGCCGCGTGCTTTGCAAAAAGGGCGGTAGACATGCAGACCGGAACGCCCGCCGTTTGCGCCGCGGCGACCTCGGGAGAGTCGAGCGGGACGCCCGCCGCCTTCAGCACCATGTCGAACTCTGAAAAATCGAGAACGTCGTGCCTCCCGAGCTTGAACGTAATATTTTTGTACCTCTTGAGGCGCGCGACTGACTCGGCAAGCTCCTCCTCGCTTTTTTTATCGGTGACGAGCACTTCGGCGCCGCATGTTGCCAGGAATTCGGCGTCTCCCACTGTGCGCCCCAGGACGCCCAAACCGAGCAGTACGATACGCTTCCCTTGAAACGGCGCGCAGGCGTTCTTCATGCGGTAACTATACCGCGCGGAACGAATCGGTTAAAAACCTCTATCGAGTGCGCCTCGCCGGGAAATAGTGCGCCCGCTCGGCGCGCAAAGAGTTCGGACGCCGCAGATACGCATAGTCGGCTCAGCCCGCTTCCCTCCGTGTCGAAGGCGCGAACGACCTCTTCGGCGACCGCTTCCGCCGGATCCACCGTACGCACCGCGCCGCCGAATGCGGCTCTCGCTTCTTCTTCAATGATGTGTCTCGCGAGCGGATAGTGCGTGCATCCCAGTATAAGAAGGTCGTACGCTCTGCCGGCTTTCTCTCTGAATGCTTCTTGCACGATGCGCCGCACCGCGGATTCGTCCGCGCCAAACTCGATGGCACCCGCAAGTTCCGGGACAGGCAGCTGATCGAGAAGCACCGTAACGCCGAGGGCCTCCTCATAGATACGGGAGCGCACCGTCGCCTCTGTCGCAAGGAGGAGGGCGCGCGCCCCGGCGTGCTGCCGGAGGGCGCGCGCGATCGGCCTTGTCATCTCGATTATCCGCGCGCTCTCCGCCGCGCCGGCAAGAACCGAGGGCGCCACGCTATTGCAGGCGCTCACAAGCTCCGTGGCGCCCATGTCGCGCAGGTATTCGATACTGGCGCGCGTCAGCTCTACCAACTCACTACTCGGACGCGAACCATAGGGAGCGTTCGCCACGTCACCGAAATACACTATGTCCGCGCGCGGCGCGCGCCTCCGTATCTCCGCAAGAACCGTCAGCCCGCCGCTTCCGGAATCGAACAATCCGATCATTGGGATAGTATATGCGCACTCTCATTTATTGCCAGAATAAGCCGCGCAGATAGGCAAAGCCGCTTCGAAGTTGGTCCCACGTCCTCTGGAACACGTTTTGCTCCGGCGGCGCACTTTTGCTCGTCCCCGGGGACCGTGAGAACGTCGGGGGACGAGATAGGTCAGTGCCCATTTGAGTGTCCGGGTACATGGGAAGCGTAAAAGTCCGCTCCGACGGGATCATGTGCAATTCCCCGCCCGAGTAAAAAGGCGTGTATTTTCCGGGGGGCCCCCATGGAACGTCCGGGACATACTCCGGCGGCAGCCTCCCTCCGTAGCGCGAATCGTAGGCCTCGCGCGTTAACTCGTCGAACCTCCATCTGGAAAAACTATCAAAATCCACCACGTTGTCTGCAAGGCCGGGAACTTCTATCGAACGCCCCGGAATGTGCGGCCGGCCAAACTCGTCCCATACCGTCCCAGGCGGAAATACTTGCCGCGCGCTTCCGGGGTCAACATATCCCGGGCCGATGCCGTCCCGAGAAAAATTCGGGTCTCTCAGTACGGTTGACCTGCCGGAACCAGGAATGATGTCGCCCTCTTCATACGACGCATCGCACCTGTCTTGGGAATGCCACTCTCCTGATGAATCCATGTACCCAAGCGTCCCGCACCGTTTTTGCTCGCAGGCAAGGTGTATCCTTTGCTGCGCGGCCGTTCCGTGCGGCGGGTGGGCGCGCTCGGCCGCGGCAAGTTCTTCCGTTTTCGGATCGCAAAAATGCACCCACGTACCATCAACTTCTGAGCTGTACACGACGACGCTCTGGCAGAGGTACGGGCACAGGCCCGGTTTCGCGGCTTTTTGCAGCGGCGCCGCCCACGCCACATGGGCACCCATGACGAACAGTACGAGCGCGCCACAACCGGCACGTACCGCTTTGAGGTCCATGCGAGTAATTGTACTGCACGCGTGGCCCGCGGCGGAGTATCCCCACCTTGCCAGAGGCGGCATATCGTTCCCTATGTGACTTATCCACTTGCGCAGTGCGGAAGTGCGCGTACACTCATTCATACGGTTGTTGTGGAAGTAGGGTGACGCGCCTTCGCCTGGAGCGAGGCAAAGAATTCCCTCACTGTGCCGCAACGGTAAAGCCCTTCGGGGACGAGTCCGGTCTTCAACAGCCTCTCCGCATCTGTGCGGGGTTCCCGAGCAGGAAACAAGGGCGCATACGCCGCAAGGCACAAGAAAACTCTGCTCGGGCAGAGGTTTTTTTGCTTTAGGTAGTGCATTTATCTCCAACGTATGGCAGCAGAAGCGGAAGAATTCGTAGATGAGGAGTTCCTCGCGCAGGCCGAGCGCGGCGCCGACACGATGACAGCCGAGCGCGAGGCTCATGTATCTTTTGAATTAGATGCCGTAAGCGACAATGAGGGTGAGAGTCCGGCACAAGAGCAAATCGACACCGGCATTCGGGCTGTACTGGAACACAAAGGCGGAGAACCGGACGACTGGAAGCTTGAGTATGCAGGCGACAGCGGATACTACTTCGATGGCGAGAATATCCGCGGTCCGGAGGGAAATATATGGATAAATGAAGACACGACCCTGCATCGCGAGATGCTCGCAGAGTGGAAAGAGGGCGGCGAATCGGTATTCTTTTTGCCCGATTACGTGGAAAAAACTTCCGAGGGGGAGGTTTTGTACACTACACAACTTATACTCGGCGAATACGGCAAAGTCACATACGAGATCCACAAACACGAGTTGCGGCGGCCGAAAGATGAGGACAGTCTCGAGAGATATGGAGAGTATGCGGGCGAGCCATCATCATCGCATATTATTGAGACAACGGCGGAGGAATACTACCCTGTACCGCGCGGCAGAGAGCATGTTGCCGATATGCAGATGGGGGCAGGTGCCGCGGAAAAGCAACCCGCAGCTCAAGAGCTTGAGCCAGCGGGACATGATGCATACGGAGCGAGACGCATCTTGGAAGCGCACGGACACGCACCGCATATCGCTGTTGAGCATCCAGAGCCGACCTCGAGAGGGTCCTCGGAAGAAACGCCGGCGGCACCGATAAAGAACAGCGAACAGAAAGTTGCGCCGGACGCTTGGCTTGTAAAACTTCTCTCATTCGACTCTGAGCCTGGTGCGGCAAAGACGCAGCATGAATCCGGGCGAGAAATCAACGGGCGCACAGACCCTGCGGGCATGACCGAGCAAGACGTGCCCGGAACAACAAGGCAAGAAAGGTTGAGCGAGATACCGGCCACTGTTTTAAGTGCCGTTTTAAGGCCCGAGCCGAGTGAAGCGACTAACCCCGAAAGTAGCCGCGCGCCCGCCGCTCCTCCGGTTCACCACATCAATAGCGAACATGCGAAAACTCCGGCCAAAACCATCGAAGCGCACAGTCTGACTGTTGAACAACATGGTGCCATCTCACCTTCGACACCGCGAAGCGGCGCGCGAGAAATAGAGCAGCGCGGCGCAGAGACAACCGAGCCGCAGGATGTCTCGAGGCCCGTGGCGAACGCGGAAGCCGGCGATACACGCCCTGCGCAAGGAGCTCGCATCGACTCATCGGAAAACACCGTATCGCAAAGCGCCGCGGCAGGATCCCGCATGCCTCAAGAACAAGCAGCGAGAAAAGCTACGGGAGCAGAGAGACTTGCGCCGAAGATACGCGCAGCAGAAGAACACGAATTAAAGAGCAAGATGCCGGCTGCTGAATTGGATGCCGTTTTACGGCCCGGATCGCGCCACGCGGCTACACATGAGCGCTTTAGCGCACCAGTACGCACTGAGAGAGAAGCAGAGCGTGTACGAACGATCGGAGCTGTTCCTGTGCAAAGCCCGCCCGCCGCCTTGCGCGACCTTAATCGTGGTGCGATCTACCCTACGGGAGAACGCCGACCCGACGGAGCGCACAAAGCGCCACACCGCGCATTCACGAACGAGACGGCCGATACCGTGCCCACGTCCTTCCAAAAACAAGAGAAGGGGCGCATTTCCCCGCCTAACGCAGAGACCATACTGCGCGCCCTCGGCATACCCGTGCCGTCCGTGGCGGGAAGTCCCACATCCGCATACGCAAGCAGCGATGCGCGTACCGGGCAAGCGGCTCGAGTGCGCCGCTTGCAGCGTGAAGATGCACCCGAGAGAGCGGTTAGACGCGCGGAAAAAAACGGCATCATCATGAAAATGACCGCATGAAGCGGCATGACCTCCTATGAACAATAAGATCATCTACCACGACCTGCGGGAAGAAGGACTAAGGAAGCGCTTACCCGCCATTATCGGGCGGGAAGAAGAAACAGACCGTCTGAACCGCTTGGTCGGAAGACGCGTGCATAATAACGCACTTATCGTCGGACCGAGCGGCATAGGTAAAACCGCCCTCATTTGGGGCTGGGCGCGCCGCATATGTACACAAGAGCGATACAAGCGCTATGCATTCCTGCAGCTGGACGCCGGGCATGTGTATGAACTCGAGAATGATGCGCGCTTGGAAGAACACTGGGCAGAAGCACTCAGACATGTCCCCGCTTGCGTGTTGTTCATAGATGATATCGGCCGAGAACTGTATCGAAACGTACCGCTTGCGCACCGCCTGTTTCGCCTATACAGGAAGCTTCTCACGCGGCCGGATGTGCATGTTGTGCTTGCGCTCCAACCGCATGAACATACATGGCTTGAGAGTGAATATCCGGCGTTTGCCCGCGCATTCGAGACGGTCATTTTGAAGGACCAAACGGCATTCGAATATCAGCGCATACTGTTAAAAAAGATACCCGCCTTGAGCGCAATGCATCGCGTGATCGTGCCCGACAGTGCTCTCAGAGAGATCGTCGCAATGGTGAAGCGGTTCCCCACGCTCGGCCAACTGCCCCGCGCAGGCATTCACCTTTTGGACGAAAGCATCTCACTATGCATCGCGCAAGAGCGAAAAATCATAACGACGGACCAGATCGCGCAGGTCGTCGAAGCTAAAACGGGCGTACCGAGGACGCTATTGACCGGGAGAGAGCTTCGGAGCGTCAGGCACCTGCAAGCAAACCTGAGCGCGCGCGTCGTCGATCAAGAGCACGCGATAGCGCAGATCGCAAAGACTCTTCAGCGAGCCAAACTCGGTATCAGAAATCCGCGCAGGCCGCTCGGATCATTCCTCCTACTCGGCCCTTCCGGCGTCGGAAAGACCGAAACAGCGAAATGTGTCGCAGAAAGTATGTTTGGGCGCCGCGAGAGTTTCAAGCACATTGATATGTCAGAATTCCAGCAAGAACACACCGTACAGCGCCTCATCGGCGCGCCACCGGGGTATATCGGTTATGAGGAAGGCGGCGCGCTTACCAACGCGCTCCGCCAAGATCCTCACTCCCTTATCCTTCTGGACGAGATCGAGAAGGCGCATCCGAAAGTGTTCGATATATTTTTACAGATCCTTGACGAGGGGCGCCTTACCTCGGGCAAGAGCGAGACAGTGGACGCGCGTAACTCCATATTTATGGCAACGTCGAATGCGGCCCTGCCCGAGATTGTAAGCGCCTGCGCGAACGGCGAAGACGTTGCAAGCGAATCATTTTTAAGGGAAAGAATGCTGCCGATACTCGCCCGCTCATTCCGTCTCGAATTTTTGAACCGCTTCGACCACATACTGGTATTTAAGCCGCTCACTGTCTCCGGCCTGATGCGGATCGCGCATCTTGAGATACGGAAAACGGAACAACGGCTGGCGAAACATAGCGTCCGTTTTGCTATTGAACCCGATGCGCTGGAGAGCCAAGTGCGGCGTTTGGAAGACCCACGCTTCGGCGCGAGGCCCATAAAGCGCTTTATCGAGGAGACGTGCGAGACGTTGCTTGCAGAATCTCTGCTTACCGGAAACGCAGAGCAAGGACCAAGAAGCCAAAGACCTGTTGCCGCCGGCTCCGCACCTGCAGTATGAACCGCATGAAAAACGCCCACGAATTGTTGCAAAGGACGGAACCGTTCCCGGGAGCAGAAACGAGTGCCGCACATTCGCAGGGCCAGCTCGACCCAACGCGCGTTATCGAGATATTCTCACGTCGGAAAGAGATGCTTTTTTCCATAGAAAAGGACATCAGTGCCGCCTTGTACGACGCGATCCGAGCGAAAGTGGAGTACGAGAATACGGTCATGCTCGCGATGATCGAGGACGACGCGCAAGCAACCGAAACAAGAAGGCGCTTGAATACGACTCTTAAGGCGGAATATTTCGCCAAAAAACCTCTTGACGCTGACCTTGTGTGAGTATGTCGAACGTAACGCTCGGTGTGAACGAATTCCGCGGCCGCACACGCCTTATTGAATATGCCGAGAACGACCGGCTGCGGCATATGTACATGGTCGGCAAAACCGGTGTGGGGAAATCCACCGTTTTCCAGAACATGTGCCTGCAAGATATACGGAACGGGCAGGGTGTATGCTTCATCGATCCGCACGGCGACTCGGTCGACTGGCTGCTTGAGCGCATCCCGGAACATCGGCTTCAGCACGTCATCCACTTCGATCCGAGCGATACGGCCTTCCCGTTCGGACTCAATTTGCTGGAGGCGCGTAATGAATTCGAGAAAGATTTTCTCGTCAACGAGTGCATTCAAATATTCTATAAACTGTTCGACCCCGGCAAAGTAGGCATGATCGGCCCGCAATTCGAGCACTGGCTCAGAAACGCCGCACTCACTGTCATGGCGGGCCCCGAGGGCGGGAGCATTCTGGAGATACCGAGACTTTTTATCGATCCGGAATTTGAAAAAAAGAAGCGCTCTTATCTCACCGACCCACTCGTTATCGATTTCTGGGGAAAACAGATGGCGAGCACATCCGGCTTCCATAAGAGTGAGATGCTCAACTATTTCATGTCTAAGTTCGGTCCGTTCATGAATAATGCGTTGATGCGCAATATACTCGGCCACAGAGTCAATAGCTTCGAATTCGACAAGCTCATGGACAACAGGAACATATTGCTGGTGAACCTGTCGAAAGGGAAGATCGGGGAGATAAACGCTCACATGCTCGGTCTGATACTGGTATCGCGCTTGCAGGCCGCCGTTTTGAAACGGGCGAATCAAGGCGGTGCATATCGAACGCCGTTCTATCTCTACGTTGACGAATTTCAGAATTTCACCACTGACACGTTCGCCAGTCTCCTTAGTGAATCGCGTAAATACGGTCTCGGTATGCACCTCGCCCATCAGTATCTCGGGCAGCTGCCGGACCCGATCAGAGATAGCATATTTGGCAATGTGGGAACGTTCGTTGCGTTCGAAGTCGGCATAGAGGACGCACAGTTGCTCGCGAAAGAATTCGCGCCGATAACCGATCTCGATCTAATCAGCCTGCCGCGCTTTAACTTCTATATCAAGCTCATGATCGACGGCAAAACAAGTAGCTCGTTCTCGGGAACAAGTCTGCCTCCCGAGCAGGTAGCGGGCACGCGCAACATGAAAGAAAAGGTGATAGCACTGACACGGCTCGCGTACGGATGGCCGCGGCTGCTCACCGAAGAAACAATACGGCGCCAGCTGGGTTAGCGCCTCGAAAGCGGCCCCATTTCGGCTTATAAAGCGCGCGTGCCTCTCGCCAAAGGATATTTTGCGCGGACGACGCTCGGTAGTACAATGGAGCGGCTTTATCGGTTTGACTTTACAGACGCATGACGGACACTAAAACGCGTACCAAGATCTTATTCGTCATCGCTTTCATCATTTTTGGCGTGGCCGCGCTGCATGTGCCGCTGAGCCAACTCGTCGGCTCGAAGGCGAGCTTCACCCTCTTTGATGCATTTGCGCCTATTGCGGGAGCGTTCCTCGGGACGATACCCGGCGCGCTTGCTGTCGTCGTTATGCAGGGCTTTAACTTCGTCGCGCAGGGTGCGAACTTCTCCGACATGGGCGCCCTCATTCGCATCGTGCCGGTAATCTTCGCGGCCATCTACTTCAGCCGGAAAATGCCGCTCAATGTTGTCGTGCCAATGCTCGCTATCGCTGCGTGGGTCATGAACCCGGTTGGCCGCGAAGTGTGGTACTACTCGCTCATGTGGCTCATCCCCATTCTCTGCTACTTCCTGCAGGAACGCTTTCTCTTTACACGCGCGCTGGGTGCGACCTTCACGGCACACGCCGTTGGCGGCGCACTGTGGGTATGGTTCATCCCGCTGCCGGCTGTCGTATGGGCATCGCTTATTCCAGTCGTGCTTGTGGAGCGCTTCTTCTTTGCAGCCGGTATCGCGGCAGCGTACGTGGCGGCCACGAACGCACTTGCCGCCGTAAATGAGAAGCTGCGGTTCGCGTACAAGTTCCCCATACAGCACAAGTACGTCTTCGTGCCATCTTTCCGACGCGAGACAGAGTAAGGAACGCTGCGGAATGCCCTCGACACACGCAGGCCTCCATGGAGGCCTGCGTGTGTCTCATCCCTAGTTTAATGGGAGCGAATTATTACTGAATTGGGAACCCGCCCGCGATGAGCTGATCGAGCTTCGCGCGCGTGGACGGGCCAACGAATCCCGTGCCTGTGGTTAAGTCGAGCGGATGCAGAATGTCCGCCGCGAAGTGTATTTGGAATCGGGTTACCGCATCTTCCGTCAGTGGCCCGAACATACTGGTCTCTTGTCCGGGTGAGCCGGGGCCCGTGTTGGCGAGGCGGCTTGCGGGATAGGCGTTCAGGATGCGCTGCAAGTACAGCACATCGGTGCCGCTTGAGCCCACTCGCAGGTCTTGATTGAACCTAAACGTGCTCGGAACGTTCACTGTAGCGGTTGCCGGAGCACCCGTGTCCGGGATTCCGGGCGTCGTCGTCGCCTGCTGAAGTCTCTCTTGTACCTGTGCAATAACTTGCTGGAGAGACGTTAAAAGGTTCTGGAGTGTCGCCAACTGCTCCTGTGTTTGCGCGGAGGCGGGACTAACCGCAAAAAGAAATGCGCAAACCCCCGCGGCAGTCGCTGCGAATACGTTCTTACGCCGTACTATGTTTTTTGTCATACGTAATCCTATACATTAGCAATGAATAATGTGCGTGTACTCTGCGCGCCGCGGGCGCGGCGCCGGATAGGTCAAACAGCCCTGGAGCGGTACATCATGCGCATCCGGCGCCCTGCCCTGCGGCGCGAAAGCCGCATTCATACACGGTAGCGCTACGATATGAAACTACTCTGAACGTGGTGCCGAGGGCGGGACTCGAACCCGCAAGCCCTTGCGAGCACTGCGACCTGAACGCAGCGTGTCTGCCAATTTCACCACCTCGGCGCGAGACCAATATATCACTTTGGATAACGTTTGTATGCTTCGCGTCAGAGGGAGACGGTACGACTCCTTCCATCGCCCATTTCCTCCGTCTTCATGCTTCGACCGCTTCTACGCTCGCTCCGAGAGCCGCGAGCCGCTGATGCAGATTCTCATAGCCGCGATTGATAGGATACACGTTGTAGAGGGTGGACCGCCCTTCTGCGGCCAGCATGCCGATGAGTATCACCGTTGAGGGCCTGAGCGCAGGGGGCGCCTCGATGTCTGCTGCGCGAAGCGGCGTCGGACCTTTCACAAGCGCGCGGTGCGGGTCAAGGAGCGTCACATCTGCGCCGAGCTTGTTCATTTCCAAATAGTAGTGCGCACGGCCTTCATACATCCAGTCGTGGATGAGCGTCTCGCCTTTTGCCTGCGTCGCGACGGGCACAAAAAAAGGAAGATTGTCCGTATTGATGCCGGGAAACGGCCGCGCGGCGATCTTCTCGGGCGGCGCCTGGAGCGTGCCGTTTTCCAGCGTGATATCTACCAGCCGTGTTCGGCCATTATCGGCCATGTAGGGCGCGCTGCGCGAATACCGCACTCCCATGCTCTCGAGCGTGAGAAGCTCAAGCTCCAATACGTCTACAGGGCAGCGCTCGACGGTTAGCTGCGAGCCGGTAGTCGCCGCGAGCGAGAAAAAGAACATGGACTCTATCGGGTCCTCACTCGGATATGCAACGATATCGGAGTCAATTTCCTTTTTGCCATGCACGATGAGCGTTGAAGTGCCGATGCCTTCAACTTCAATCCCGCACGCTTCCAAAAAGAAGCAGAGGTCTTGCACCATGTAATCAGCGCTGGCGAACTTAATGACGCTCGTCCCCTCTATTTTTGCCGCCGCCATGAGCGCGTTCTCGGTGCCGGTGTTGCTGGCTTCGTACATGATTATTTCCGCAGGGCGCATGGGTGCGCTCACGACGCTGTAGGTGTGCGCCGACTCGTTGCCGACAACCGTTATACCGAGCCTCGAGAGGGCGTCGATGTGGGCTCCGAGACTGCGCTTGCCAAGATCGCACCCCTTTGGTGCCGGAAGCTCGAATGAGGGAGACAGGTGTGCAAGTGGTGCAATAAAGAGCGCGATGGAGCGCGTCTTGCTCGCCGCCTCCGCGTTGATGTTCGCGAGGGAGAGTTCAGCCGGAGGCCGGATAACGATGTCGCCGTCGGCGCGCCATTCTATGGAAACGCCCATGGATTCCATGACCTCGATAAGCCGCTTCACCTCTTCGATGCGCGGCATTTTCTTCAGGGTCGTGGTGCCTCGGTTCAAAAGTGAAGCCGCAAGAAGCGCCACGGCGGCGTTTTTCGAGCGATTTGTCTCGACGCTCCCCGAGAGGGTGCGGCCGCCTTCGACGGAGTAGTTCATAAGGAAAGTATAGTGTATGACGCTTCGTATGACGCGGGGTGTACGGTGCGCGATCCAGGACTCGAACCTGGGACCTCGTCATTATCAGTGACGCGCTCTAACCACCTGAGCTAATCGCGCAGGGCATGATGGTAGCAAAATTGCGGCCCTCCTGCCACCTTCAACCACGCACCACAAAAACGCCCATTCGGGCGTTTTTGCACTCTGTATTTTGCTACAAGCAACTGGCTACAAGCTACTGGCTATTTCTGCACACTCTTTTGTTCCGTCCACATATTCCGTCGCCGTCTTTCCGGCGCGCCAAACGTACTTGGAGGGGTGAACGTTATTCCCTTTCTGCACTCGATCGAGATGCAGAAACCGACACTATCCGAGCCGAAGGCCCGGACGTTTCTTTGAATGATTCCACGACCAGCTTCCGCTAGCCGTGCCTTGTTCATGTTACTCCAGTGTTTCCACATGGCATGGACTATACCTTCATCCCGCCACCTTCTTGAAAAGTGGGGGAGCCAACGTCTTATGACAGAGTCTCTCCGGCTTCAGCCAGCACTTCTGCCATCTACTCACTCACTTGCGTGAGCTTTCAGTCTCTACAGGTTCTAAGAGAATCACTTACTTATCCGAGTTTGTATCGCATCGGTGGAATGACGTGCCCTTTAATCAATTCGCGGAATTTCTCGCGCGAAAACTTTGCAGCTATTCCTATGCGGTAGTATCCGTGGTTATTCTCGATATGCGGACGGATACCATGTAGTTCTTCGAACAAACCTGCTATCAGTTTGTTCTCCGCGAGAGTGAACGATTGAGTGTTAAGGTGATATCCCCTAAACCCTTTCTTTTTCACTCTTACTGCATTACCGTCATCCATGAACCACACAGCCAATACCAACGGATTTGTCATGTATCTGGTGATTTGCTCGGGCAGAACTTTCTTCCGTTTTGGATAAAATTCTGCATGGAGCGTTGTTAACTCTGAATGACTGATGGTCCGCATCGTATATGAGCGCGTCGGTTCATACCATCGCGGCGCTGTTCGAACGAACGGCTTCAATTCTTGGTACTGCCATTCAACATACGCTTTTTGTTTTTCCGAGCGCGTAACCTTTAGCGTGTAATTGGTTTTAGACCAATTCGGGTGCAGGCATGCATCGCCGAGGATGCTCCCAATTACAATGGCTCGCTGTCTTTCTGTGAACGGCACTGTTTTTAGTTGCCGTATTTCGGATGAGTAAGTGATTCTCCTAGATTCCCTCGGTATTACCGTTGCCACAACATGAATTTTATCATGTTATACAGACGGCTTCACCGATTTTAGTTGGTTTTTTCTGTAAGGTTACCCTTGACAGGTCGCTCATTTTGTTGGACGACTTAGTCTTTGTCATTGAGCTTGCCTTGGGACATTACAAGAATGTACTTCGGGCACTCCCAACTTCCCTGACTTGACGGGCGGTGAGTACAAGGCTTGAGAACGTATTCACCGCGGTATGGCTGACCCGCGATTACTAGCGATTCCGGCTTCATGAGGTCGAGTTGCAGACCTCAATCCGAACTGGCGCCACTTTTGTAGGATTTGCTCAGGGTTACCCCGTCGCGCCCCGCTGTAGTGGCGATTGTAGCGCGTGTGCAGCCCAGGACATCAGAGGGACATGCTGACTTGGCGTCATCCTCACCTTCCTCCCCCGTGAGGGGGCAGTCTCGCCTGACACTTGTAACAGGCAACAAGGGTTGCGTTCGTTACCCGACTGAACGGAACGATTCAAACCACGAACTGACGACAGCCATGCATCACCTGTCCTACACCCTCGAAGGCTTCCTAGCTTTCGCTAGGCGTGCAGTAGGATTTCTAGCCCTGGTAAGGTTCTTCGCTTAGCGACGAATTAAGCCACACGCTCCACCGCTTGTGCAAGCCCCCGTCTATTCCTTTGAGTTTCAATCTTGCGACCGTACTACCCAGGCGCCTCGCTTAACGCGTTAGCTTCGCCTCCCAGAGGGTCGATACTCCGGAAAGCCAGCGAGGATCGTTTAGGGCGTAGACTACCGGGGTATCTAATCCCGTTCGCTACCTACGCTTTCGTGTTTGAGTGTCAGGAATGCGCCAGTGCACTGCCTTCGCCTTCGGTGTTCCCCATGATATCAACGGATTTCACCCCTACACCATGAGTTCCGTGCACCTCTCACACCCTCAAGTCGTGCCGTTTCGTCCGCCGCTCCGAGGTTGAGCCTCGGGTTTTAACAAACGACTAACACGACCACCTACACACCCTTTACGCCCAGTAATTCCGGGTAATGCTTGGGGCCTCTGTATTACCGCTCCTGCTGGCACAGAGTTAGGAGCCCCTTATTCATCGGGTAACGTCAATGACTTCCTCCCCGATAAAAGATGTTTACGTACCGAAGCACTTCATCCACCACGCGGCATCGCTCCGTCAGGCTTTCGCCCATTGCGGAATATTCTCGGCTGCAGCCTCCCGTAGGAGTATGGGCCGTGTCGCAGTCCCATCGGTGGGGGTCAGGCTCTCACCTCCCCTAAACGTCATAGCCTTGGTAGGCCGTTACCCTACCAACTAGCTGATATTACGCAGGCCGCTCCCACAGCGATAAATCTTTACTAAGCGCATCGCGCTACACACGATGACCAGTAGGCAGAAAATAGAAAGTAGAAGGCAAAAATTCGGTTTGAATTTGACTGCCTGCTGCCTTCCACTTACTGCTTACTGGCATCACATGCAATGTGATGCGCCCAGGCCATCGGGAATTATCCGACCTTTCGGCCGATTATGCCCGACTGTGGGGTACGTTCCTACGTGTTACTACCTCGTCTGCCAAGGGTCTAAACCCTTTCGACTTGCATGCCTTATCCATGCCGCCAGCATTCACCCTGAGCTAGGATCAAACTCTCAATAAGAACCGATGTGCCCGGCGCTTACGCGCATAGGCATATCGGCTTTGGAATTGTGAACGGAACAAAAGAATGTCTCACCTCGCCGATGCTCAAAGAGCAGTGGGCAGGTGCGTTCTGATGTTCCATTGGGTTACTTAACTTACTTTCTTACCAATTGTGTGCATTTCTTATTCTTGCGTTTCTTCGTATATGCAATTTTCAATGGACAAGCCCCGCGGACGGCGGGGCTCTTTAGAGAAAGAGAGTATCCACCATCACGAGGTCATGCGGATAGTATAGGCGCTCTGAAGGCAGTGTCAAGCGATCTGCTGAGGTATCAACCCGAGCAAAAAGCAAACCCCCGGGACCCATGCAGTCCCGGGGGTATCGTCACTCACAGCGTACGCCGCGCCGGGCAAGTTCCCGACGCAAGATGCGCGCTATTGCGGGCCGCTTGGAGGTATGCACTTCAATTCTCCGCTCTCCAAAAGCCGTATCACATACGACGATCGGGAGAATCCCCGCGGGCCAAGGCTCTGATATTTTCACCTTTGCCCGCCCCTTATATCCTCGGGGGCGTCCGCAAATCACGCGCTCGACATTAGTGAAGGAACTCGCCAAGTCGCGTACGGCGGCGGCGAGCCCCTTAAGAGCCGTACCGTTTCCGCACGTGTGGATCTTACACATGCCTACCTCCCATCTAACGTGCATTGCCCAAAAGAACGGAGACCCTCTCTGGTGGAGGGCCTCCTTGTATCTACATTTTGTTTTTAGAGAATCTAGACACAAGCAAACCCTCCACCGCGGGCGGTAAGGAGGATACGGATGATTCCCTTCTGCACGTGCCTGCGACTCATGTGCCCATCATAGGTAGGGCGCCAGTCGTGTCAATGTGGAAAACTCTCCACAATGCAGCAGAAGCTGCACATCTGCAGAAGCAGTGTGGGAAATGGACCTACCTGACGCGCCGATGCGCGACCGCGACAAGCAGCGGCGTGGCAAGCGCTATGGATGAGTATGTACCGGCTATGACGCCTACGATAAGGGTGAGTGCGAAATCCTGCGTGGCGGACGGACCAAACACGTAGAGCGCGGCGAGCACCAGGAGCGTCGTGAGTGAAGTATTGATGGAGCGCGCGTACGTCTGCTTAAGCGAGCGGCCTGCAGTTTCCGCAAAATCCTCGCGCACGTTCCCCTCCTGGTTCAGCCGCAGATTCTCGCGCACGCGGTCGAACACGACGATGGTGTCGTTGACGGAATACCCCAGTATGGCAAGAAGCGCCGTAACGAAAAGTGCATCTACCTGCGCACCCCACAGATACCCGAAGAAGGCGAACGCGCCCACCGGTACGAGCACATCGAATAGAAGCGTCACGATTGCGATAAAGCCATACATCCATGACGAAACCGGCTCGGACACCTTCCTGAACGCGAACGCGATAAAGAGCACGATGAGAAGCGCGACAAGAACGAGTGCGACGAGCGCCTTGTTCCGAAGCTCGACGCCTACGGTCGGTCCGACCTCAGTGAGACGCTCAATGCTCGCCGGATACGCGCCTCCAAGCGAAAGTGCCTCGGGCAGTGCGGCGCGCTCCTCGTCGGCGAGCACGCCCGCACGCAGTATGTAACCGTCTTCTTCAGTCGTGCGCAGCAGGTAGCCGCTCAGCCCGGCCGCGTCCAGTGAAGCTCTGAGTTCCTCTATCGCCGGTCTCCCCTCGCTGTAGCGGGCCTCCGCGAGCGTTCCACCGGTAAAATCAGGGCCAATGGAGAGTCCGAACACGGCGAGCGATCCGAGCGCAAGCGCCACAAATGCGCCGGCGAGAATGAAAAATGTCTTCCTGCGAGTGACGATATACATACCTTATGCGCGATGCTCGGGCAATCCGGAATCAAACAGTGCCCGCACGACGCCGCCGGCCGATTCTGTACTGAGCGCCAAGAGCAGGGTTCGCGAAACGAGTATCGCAGAGAGCATGGAAACGAGAACGCCGATACCGAAGACCAGCGCGAACCCTTCAATGAGAGACGTTCCGAACCAGAAGAGAATGATGGCGGTGACAAAACTGGATATATTCGCATCGCGAATCGCCAGCCACGCGCGCGCGAACCCGTCGCGTATCGCCTCCCGCAGCATCTTGCCCGCGCGCAATTCTTCGCGCATGCGCTCGAAAATAAGCACGTTCGCATCCACGGCCATACCCACGGAGAGGATGAAGCCGGCGATGCCTGCGGCGGTGAGCGTGACGGGCACGAACTTGAAGAGGGCGAGCATGATAAGAATGTAGAGTGCGAGCGCACCTATCGCTACCGCCCCCGGCAGGCGATACCACAAGAGCATAAAGAGGGCGACTAGCGCTATCCCCCAGAGACTTGCGCTCACTCCCCGGGCAACCGCCTCTTCGCCGAGCGTCGAGCCGATGGTTTGCGTTGATATGAGCTCTATCGGAAGCGGCAGCGCGCCGTAATTCAGATTGCGCACGAGCTCGCGCGCGCCTTCCGCAGTGAAATTCCCCGAGATGACGGCCGAGCCGCCGGGAATGGGCTCGCGAATGACCGGCGCGGAAATAACGATACCGTCCAAAAAGATGCCGAATACGCGTCCTACATTCTCGCGCGTCAGATCTGCAAAAAGATCGCCGCCTTCGCGATTGAAGTTGAGCACCACAATGGGCATGTTGGGTATCGTACCGACGCCCTGCTCGAACTGCAGAGAGGCGCGCTCAAGGTGCCGCCCCGTAATGGTGGCCGACTCGAAATGCTCGTTGACGTCTTCCACCGGCCGCCCTTCGGCGGGATGCGGCGCGCCCTCGCGCAGCATACGAAATTCAAGTACGGGCGTTTGCCCTATCAGCGCAATGGCCTCGTTGGTATCGGTAACGCCCGGCAGCTCCACAATGAGGCGCTCCTCCACGTCTCCCGCGAAAAAACCGCCGCGCTCGGTTTGCACAAGCGGCTCCGCAACGCCGAACAGATTGACGCGGCGCTCGATGACCTCTCGCAATGCGCGCATCGACTCTTGGACATCCGCGGTCGGTATGGCCGAGAGATCCGCGCGGTATATGAGCTGGGTTCCGCCGGAGAGGTCGAGCCCGAGCCGAAATGGGCGCCACCCGTCCACTTCGGATGCATAGACGAACCAGCCAAGCGCCGCGCCGAGAGCGAATATGAGAATAGCGGCAAGTCGCTGTTTTAGCATGAGAATGCAGTATACGCTGCATCAAAAAACGGCGCAATATCTTGTTATTTTGCGGCTTCCGCGAGAGCGCAGAGATTTTTGAATATCATCGCCACCGCGACCGGGCCGACCCCGCCTGGTACGGGGGTAAAAAGCGCCGCTTTTTCAGCGCACGCGGGATCGGCGTCGCCCACCACTTTGCCGCCCGATTCACTCGTACCAGCATCGATTATCGCCGCATCTTTCTTTATCATCTGCGGCGTGACGAAGCCGGGATTACCCGCTCCAAGTACGACGATGTCCGCGTCAGAAATATCGTCGAGCGAGCCCTCCGAGCGCGTCACCACCTTAACATGCGTGCCGTGGCGCCTGAGGAGTAAGGCGGCCGGCGTCCCCACGAGGCGGCCTTTTCCTACAACAACAGTTCTTTTCCCGCGTATTTCGACGTTCGAGCGGCGCAGTATCTCAAGAATGGCGAGCGCGACCGGTGCATGCACAAGCCGCTCTTCTTCGGAAAGCGCCGGGTTGATCGCGTCCGCATCTTTTTCTTTTGGTATCGCGCGTAACGCTGCTTCCGTATCGACGTGCGGAGGAAGGGGCAACTGTACAATAACAGCTTCTGCCGCTCCGGCGACACGCTTCGTTGCCGCAATAAGGTCGTCCGTCGTCGCGCTCCTGGGCACGTCCTCGCGCACAACCTCTACCCCGAGGCGGGACGCCGAGCGCTCCTTTATGCGCACGAACGAATGGATGACCGGATCATCGCCGCACACGACGATACCGAGCCGCGCCTGGCGGAGAACCTTCCCGCACGCCGCCTCTAGTTCTGCGTATATGTCCTCCGCGATAGCTCTGCCGTCAACGATCATATGCACCCTATCCTCTTGCTCCTAAGAGCATGAGGATACTACGAGAGCCAGCTGAACCATAGAGTCCCTCGACTGTGTGACACCTCTGCCGCTAATCGTCACGAAACGCCGAACTCGCGCTTCATTTCCAAAATTGCCTCCTCCCTGTTCACGGTCGGCTCCCACCCTAAGAGCTCTTTCGCGCGAGAAATGTCCGCCAGGGTATGCGCCGGCTCCAGGCGCTCCGGCTCATGCACCACCGGCCCGCCTATGAGCGCCGCCAAATCGCTGACCGATATGTTCTCGCCTGCGCCGATATTTATCACCTCTCCCTTTCCAACGCGCTCGGACTCAGCCGCGAGCACGTTGGCGCGGACGATATCCCGCACGTGCGTGTAGTCGCGGGTATGCGTGCCATCGCCCCATATGGTGAGCGGCTTCCCTTCGGATTTTTGCAGGATGAACTTTCCCATAACGAGCGCGTAGGGTCCGTGCGGATCAAAACGAGGACCATATACATTGAAGTAGCGGAGCGAGACCGTTTCCAAACCATACACCTCGCTCCACATTCGACACATCAACTCGCCTATATATTTTTGCAATCCGTACGGGCTTTTGGGCGAGGCCGGCAGATCTTCAGTGAGCGGCAGCGTCTCCTGATCGCCATAGGCGGAGCTGGACGCCGCATAGATGACGCGCTTAACGCCTCCTTCGTGCGCGGCGCGAAGCACAGACGCGGTTCCGTGGGCGTTCACAGAGAATGTCTCCAGCGGCTCCTCAATTGAAAATTGCACTCGGGGAAGCGCCGCTTCGTGGAACACGTACCGAGCGCCCGCAACGACCGGCGCAAGCTTCTCGTAATCGCGAATGTCCACTTCGTGATACGTCGCCGCTTTATGTATGCGGTCTTCACGCTTTCCTGCAGCATAATTATCGACGACGTGGACATCAAATCCGCGCTCGACGAGCGCATCAACGAGGTGTGAGCCGACAAAACCCGCCCCGCCCGTTACTACTGCTTTTTCATGTGCCATATTTTCTCGTGTTCATTGCCGGCCTCGTGCTGGCTACGTCCCTCGCGCAGTAAGCACAATGCGGATAGTTTGCAGGATAATATAGATGTCCAACAAGAGCGAGCGGCGCTTCAAGTAATAGAGGTCGTACGTGAGTTTCTCTTTCGTTTCTGCCACTTCCGCGCCATGGTGCGGATGCCTGTCGTGCCGTATTTGCGCCCATCCGGTGAGTCCGGGAGGGAGCAGATAGCGGGCATTGTAGTACGGTATGCGCGCGCTGTAATGCGCGGCAAGCGCAGGCAACTCCGGCCGCGGCCCGACGAAAGAAAGGTCGCCCGCAACGATGTTCCAAAGCTGCGGCAGCTCATCGATGCGAAGTATGCGCAGGTATTTCCCGACGCGAGTGACCCGTAGTGAAGACGTCCCGCTGTGCCCATACTTTCCGTTATCATTGCCTGTCATGCTCCTGAACTTAAGGACCTTGATGTGCTGTTGATACCTTCCGACGCGCTCTTGCGAGATGAATACGGGTCCGCCATCCTCGAGCTTGATGGCGAGCGCGACGAACGGATACAGCACGAGCGAAAACACTCCAGCGGCAAGCCCCATGGAGAGGTCGATGGCACGTTTCAGCGCATCGTAGAGGCGGGAGCGCGAGAGGTTCCCCAGCACGCGCTCATATGTCATGAACGAAAGTGGGACGCGCTCGAACACCTCCTCGTAGAGGTCGAGTATGTCGACGAGCGCGAATTGGCGTTTCTGAAAAGCCGCATCGTAGACGATGGGAAGCGCCGCAGAAAGGGCCGGGTCTGAAAAATCCACAACAAGAAATGCAACGTCGTCTTCCGCCGCGACGCGGCACGCCTGCTGAATGACCTCGTGCGAGGGAATATTGCTCGTATCGATGACGCGCTCGAACATGAGCGGGTAGCGCGCATCACTCTGTATCTCCTCAACCAAATCGAGTGCATCCGGGCCGGATGCTATGAGAACTCCTTTCAGCCGTTTAGACAAGCGCAGACGTGGGAACAAAAGAACGCGCCAGCCGAATATCATGAGCGATGATACAGCAAGATAGAGGACCAATATGGTTTTCGGCGCGATGCCGAACAGCGGCACGGAAAAGAAAAAAAGCGCTGCGATAGCGACGTTTATGAGCTGCGCGTACAGGATAGTCGGCAGCAGTTTGCTTCGGAACAATTTCGTATGGCGGCCGTAGAGTCCCGCTAGGAAGAAAACGACAACCCACGCGCCGAACAGAAGCAGGAACGGCTCGAAGTGGAGGCGGAAGAGTCCGATAGCGGGCGGTTCCAAGTAACGCAACGCGAGCGTGACCCAAAGTGCGAGCGTGAATACCAGCACGTCTCCCGCGAGAAGCACGAGGTACTCACGTTTGGGGACCGGCGACATGGGTGTATCATGACACTGAATTCTCCATAGTTCAAGCGCTGATTCGTATGAGTAAAAAAATACTGTTCGTCATTACAAAGCCGAATTGGGGCGGCGCACAGCGGTATGTGTTTGACATCGCGACGCGCCTGCCGCCGAACCTTACGCCGCTGGTCGCCCTCGGCGACGGCAAGGGCGCTCTCGCAGAGCGGCTGGCGGCAGCGGGCATACGCACGGTGTGCATCCCGCATCTTACAAGAGACATCTCCCCATTGCGTGAGCTGCAGGCATTCGCGTCTCTCTACGCCCTTCTCCGGCGCGAGAGACCGGATGTCGTGCACCTGAACAGCTCTAAAGCAGGCGGCCTCGGAGCGCTCGCCGCGCGGCTCGCGCGCGCCCCGCGCATCGTGTTCACCGTACATGGCTGGCCATTCAAAGAAGCGCGTTCCCCTATTTCGCGCGCGCTCATCTATGCCGTCAGCTGGTGTACCGCTGCGCTCTCACACTGCGCGATCACCGTATCAAGAGAAGACGAGCGGATCGCGTCGCGGATGCCGCTCATCGCGCGCAAGACGGCATACGTCCCGCTCGGCATAGCAGAGCCGGAGCACTGCACTCGCAAAGAAGCGGAGAAGCGGCTCTCGGCGCGCATCCGCCTGGAGCCGTCACCGCCCTCGTTGCGCATTGTTTCTATCGCCGAACTGACGCCCAACAAAGGCATCTCGTACGGTATCGCCGCCGCCGCGCTTCTCAGGGAACGCGGAGTACCGTTCCAATACGTTGTATTCGGGGAAGGTGAAGAAAGGCATGCACTTGCGGCACAGGCGGAAAAGAGCGGCGTCTCGGCACAGGTGCAATTAGCGGGGTTCGTGCCCGACGCAGCACGATACCTGCCCGCGTTCGACGTACTCCTGCTTCCGTCAGTCAAAGAAGGAACGCCCTATGTGCTACTTGAAGCAGCAGCCGCCGGCATCCCGATTATCGCTACGACGGTCGTCGACTCGTCTTTTGCCGATATCGGTGTACGTTTGGTGCCAGCGCGGGATGAGCGAGCGCTCACTGACGCGCTCGCAGAGATGCATCATGCGCCGAGAGGCGCGCCGCACTCATTTCCGATTGAGCGCATGGTGGAGGAAACGTTGCGCGCGTATCACATGCCGGCGATGAGCTCGGTCTGATCCCGTACCGGCAGCGCCTTTCTTCTGCGGCGCATGCCCATCAGGATGCCGAGAGCCGCGAACTCGGTAAGAAGGTGCGATCCTCCGTAGCTCATGAACGGAATGGTAGTGCCCGTGACAGGCAATAAGCCGATGTTCATGCCCACGTGGACAATGAAGTGGCTGATAAAAAGGATCGCCACGCCGAGCGCCATCAGCGTTGCAAAATTATCCGACCCCTGCCACGCGATGCGCAGTATGCGCAGTATGAGAATGGCAAACAGGCCGAAGAGGAGGAGTACGCCGATGAACCCCCACTCTTCCGCAAAGGCGGCAAAAATAAAATCTGTTTGGTACTCCGGGAGAAACCGAAGCTTCGATTGCGTTCCGTATCCAAGGCCCTTGCCCATGAGTTCGCCGCTCCCCACTGCGACCGTCGACTGGTAGGCGTTGTAACCGGCACCTTGAACGTCGGCGAGCGGATGAATGAAGGTATTAATACGCTGCTTCTGATAGTCCTCGAGTACATAGCCCCACAGCGCGCCGAAGCAGAGAGCTCCGACCAGCATCAGTGCGCCCAGATGCCGCCATGATATGCCGGCCACGAGCACCATACCGAACCACACTGCGGCGATAATAATGGCACCACCGAACGAGGGCTGGAAGAACACAAGGGCACATATGACGAGTGCGTACGCTCCGGACACTGCAATGTGCTTGAATTGTGCGATAGCCACATGCCGCCGCGCAAAGTACTTCGCCAGCACCGCAATAAGGATAAGTTTGGCCGGATCCGCCGGCTGGAGTGAGAAGAACCCCAGGTCGAACCTGCGCTCCGCACCCATGACCGCCCCTCCTATGACGAGCACCGCGCCAAGAAGCCCCACTGCGGCCGTATACAAAAACACCAGTACGGGCGTACGCCGCAAGAATCCGTACTCGGGAATGCTAAAGAGAAAAAAGACAGCCACGGCGACGGCTATCCATATTGCCTGCTTCTCAAAGAATACGTCCGCGGCGGCAAAGAGGGGACGCATCGTCGCGAGCCCGACAAGCGCGAGCGCGAGCGCAGAGAAAAAAAGCGGCCAATCAATGTGCCCGAACCATGCGAGCGCGGCCCGCTGCGGCCTCCTCATATCAGCGGGCCGGCTGCGGCGGCCTTACGGGAAATATATCGATGCGCCCGACCATCTCGCGAAACGCTTCCGGCCAGGTAAATACAAGCTCGCGCCGCTCTCCTGCTGCCAGAAGCGGGAGCACTGTTTCCGAGGCAGCGAAGGCATTGCCCGCAGGATTAAAGACAACGGCAACGAATTGCACGTTGCGAGCATCTGCAACGGAAGTATTCTCTGCAATAGCTGTCACGCGCGGCGCGGTGGACGGATCGCGCGCCTGCTTGCCTAAAATGGCTATCTCCCGCGCCATGTCCGTGGCGCGCTCCCACACGAGAGGGGCGGTAAATTCAAAAAACGTTCGCGTCAAGCTGCGGCCGCCAGTAGGGATTCCTGCTTCGAAGATGGGCGTGATAGAGCCCGGCATAATGAATGCAATGCCCTCGCGCTCAGCGACAAGGACATTGTTGGGGTCGTATAGGCGGAATGCGTACGGTGCGTACATAACGGCTGCTTCGCCATTCGGATTTTCAATGTACGCAACCGCATTATGCGCACCTGCGGATATCGAGCCGGAGCGCACAGGAAATGCACGAGACCACTGCACCGAGTGCGGGATAAGGGTTCGCTCGTCGAGTACCGCACACGGACCGCCCTTATCAACCGCCGTTTCTCCCTGGTTTTGCCTGCCGTCAAAACATGTGGGCGGCTTATACAGCCACACCAGGAGGGGAATCCCCGCTATCAAAAACAGAACACCGCCAATGACCGCAAGGTACAGCGCGCGCCGACGGGAAGCCCATGTCATGCGATTTAGTGTATAGCTAATCTTGCCGAGTGAACAGTAGACAACCTGCAGAGAACCTCGCCTTTCTGTTGGTCTTACCCGCCATGCTCGCCCGGCATTTACTTCTTCGAGCGCTGGTTTGTAAACACTGTTCCTAGCATCTACCTACTCTCGCCTTTCGACTACCATCGGCTCAAGAGAGCTTAACTACCGTGTTCGGAATGAGAACGGGTGTATCCTCTCCGATAAGACACTAGGAACACTGCTTACAAATTGGTGCTGGACTCGCAGAGTGAGGGCCGGTGTGACCCCGGCGACAAATCACCAGAACAGTATGTTCAAGACCCTAAAGAGCTGATTTGCATTCCCTGAGCGTCAACAACCGAATAACGACACGAAAAAGTACACGCGATTCGCACGATTCCTCGCGGGATTCTGTCGACGTATTAGTACACCTCGGCTCAGTACATTACTGCACGTACACCTGGTGCCTATCAACGTGGTCATCTCCCACGGGTCTATAACGATTCCTTATCTTGGAGTTGGCTTCCCGCTTAGATGCTTTCAGCGGTTATCCTTTCCCGACATAGCTACTCGGCAGTGCCGCTGGCGCGACAGCCGACAGACCAGAGGTCAGTTCATTCGGGTCCTCTCGTACTACGAACGAATCTCCTCAAGAATCAACGCCTGCAGCAGATTAAGACCAACCTGTCTCACGACGGTCTGAACCCAGCTCACGTACCTCTTTAATTGGCGAACAGCCAAACCCTTGGGAGCTTCTCCACCCCCAGGATGAGATGCACATTAATCACGTATTACTACGCGTGTAGACTATATCTTCACCCTCGCGCAGAGGGGATCGGCGTTTTATAGCGATGGTTCTCCGGCTTCAGCCGGTTCTTTCGCTATCTTCACATCGCACCAATTCATTTTTCTTGCAATTGGCAGATGTTCCAGTCGTTACGGGGCTAAGGCAATTTTATATAAGAGACTAGGCAACACGTGGGGTTTTACCAACTCCACAAATTGCCGGGCTGATTTCTTCGGAATATACAAATTCCTGTACTTTCCTTTTTTGTGTACGGAACACTGTATTCCGAAATTCTTTGCCATTGTCTCTCGCAATATCTCTTGCTCTTCTTCAGAGAAAGAGTCGGTATTGATGCGGAATGCATTGCAATCACTCCGCTTGTATCCGTCATCCATGTGCCATACAGCTAAGGATAAGGGATCGGTAAGCAATTCTGTGAGATTCCGAGGAATGACTTTTCTCCTCGAATGATAGAAGGCTTCTCCAATTCCATCGAATACTGGAAGACTTTTTGTGTATGCTCTCCAGCTTTCGTATGTTCGCTGGCGTCCCAAGTGAAAAGCTTTCACCTGCATTGGACTAGCTTCTGTTAGAAGCTCAGTGAACATTTTGCACTTCCATAGCACGTACGCTTTTTGAGTGCGTCCATGCTCAATTCTCAAACGATAGTGCTTACCGTTTCGCTCCAAGCATGCATCGCCTAGGAGTGAACCGATAATTATTGCGCGCTGACAGTGCGATAATTCCGCATTAGGAATCATATCACTGCTTGCCCAGCTTCCCACGGTATTGTCCTCTGCACTGAGTCTGCAGGTAGGAGTTCACCGTTATAAGCCGATTTGAATGTTCTGGCTTTCGCCAGAACCGACCCTAATTGAGCCGACATCGAGGTGCCGAACACTGCCGTCGATTTGGACTCTTAGGCAGTACCAGCCTGTTATCCCCAGGGTAACTTTTATCCGTTAATCTTCGGCCGCATCTAAAGCGTACCGTCGGTTCACTTTGCTCCGCTTTCGCGCCTGCTCGTCATGTACGACTCGCAGTCAAGCCAGCTTTTGCCAATGCACTATCGGCACGGTTTCCATTCGCGCCTAGCTGACCATAATAGGCTCCTCCGTTACTTTTTAGGAGGACAGCGCCCCACCGAAACTGCCCACCAGATACTGTCTCTCTGCGGTTTCTCCGCAGAGGTTAGAAGATACAGAAACGCAGAGTGGTATTTCACTGACGACTCCACGAGAGCCAAAACCCTCGCTTCAAAGTCTCCCACCTATGCTACGCAGCGCACCCGTATCCCCAATATCAAGTTGCAGTAAAGCTCCTGGGGTCTTTTCGTCTAGCTGCAGGAAGGCGGCATCTTCACCGCCCTTGTATTTTCACCGGGCTGATCCTCGAGACAGTTCCCAAGTCGTTATACCATTCGTGCGCGTCTGAACTTACCAGACAAGGAATTTCGCTACCTTAGGACGATTATAGTTATCGCCGACATTGACCGGGGCTTACACAGTCCAGCCCTATCATAAATGACAGGACCAACCGCGCTTAACCTACCGGCATTGGTCAGGCATCACCCCCTATACATCCTCTTACGAGTTCGCAGGGAGCTGTGTTTTTGGTAAACAGTCGCTTGGGAATCTTTCGCTGCGACCCAGACGCATCGCGCTACACGCGATGACTGGTAGACGGAAAACAGAAGGCAGAGAGCAGAAATTCGGTTTGAATTCGGCTGCCTACTACCTACTGCTTACTGCTTACTGGCATCACATGCACTGTGATGCGCCCGGGCAGGCCTTATCCCGAAGTTACGGCCGCTAATTTGCCGAGTTCCTTGAGGATCAATCACCCGTTCGCCTTGGTCTACTCGACCAGAACACCTGTGTCGGTTTGCGGTACGGTCCGCACTTGTCTGAAGCTTAGAGGTTTTTCTTGGAAGCGCGCTCCCTAGGATTCCCTTTGACGAATCTCCGGTTCTCCACTTCGCTTGGGCTGTTGCTCGGCGGATTTACCTACCGAACACCCTCACGACATGGACGCAAATCCAATAATGCGCCCTAGGTACAGCTCTCCGTCCCCCCATCGCAACAAGCGCGGGTCATGGAATATTAACCATGTGTCCATCGCCTCCGGCGTTCGCCATTGGCTAAGGCCCGACTAACCCTTCGTTGATCTGCATTGCGAAGGAAACCTTGTTCTTTCGGCGTGCGAGAGTCTCACTCGCATTGCGGTTACTCGTGCCAACATTCTCACTTCGCATCGCTCCAGCATGGGTCACCCCTTTGCCTTCAGCGCAATACGAACGCTCTCCTACCACTCCAGCGCATCGCGCTACACGCGATGACTACTAGTAGGCGGAAAACAGAAGGTAGAAAGCAGAAATTCGGTTTGAATTCAGCTGCCTACTACTTACTGCTTACTGCTTACTGGCATCACATGCACTGTGATGCGCTAGAATCCGCAGTTTCGGTACTACGCTTAGCCCCGATCATTTGTGGCGCGAGATCTCTGAGTGAGTGAGCTGTTACGCTTTCTTTAAATGATGGCTGCTTCTAAGCCAACATCCTCACTGTCTGAGAAATAACACCTCCTTATTTGCACTTAGCGTAGATTTGGGGACCTTAACTGGCGGTCTGGGCTGTTTCCCTTTTGACGAGTGGAGCTTCGCCCCCACCGTCTAACTGCCATACTTTAGCTGCCGGTATTCGGAGTTTGATAGAGGCAGTGGCCTTGCGGCCTATCTGCTTCTTCCAGTGCTCTACCCCCGACAGGAACATATGACGCAAGCCCGAAAGCTCTTTCGGAGAGAACCAGCTATTACCGAGTTCGATAAGCTTTTCACTCCAACCCACAAGTCATCCCAAGATGTTGCACGATCTACGGGTTCGGCCCTCCCGCTCTATTTCTAGAGCGTTCAGCCTGCTCATGGGTAGCTCACCCGGCTTCGGGTCTGATACATACGACAAACGCGCTATTAACACTCGCTTTCGCTGCGGCTCCGTCCGAAAGGACTTAGCCAAGCCGTATGCATCAACTCGTTGGCTCATTCTTCAATAGGCACGCCGTCGCGGACATTGCTGCCCGCTCCGACTCCTTGTAGACATGCGGTTTCAGGTCTATTTCACTCCCCTAAACGGGGTTCTTTTCACCTTTCCCTCACGGTACTAGTTCACTATCGATCTGAAGAAGTATGTAGCCTTACCAGTTAGTTCTGGTGAATTCACCCGAGCTATTCGTGTCTCGGGCTACTCAAGAACTACAGCCATAGAGATGCTTTGATTTCGAGTACGGGACTATTACCCTCTAGGGTCGAGCTTCCCAGCTCCTTCCTCTATCTAAGCATTTTGTAACTCTACTCCCTCGATTTCTCTCGGGACACTGTAGTCTTATAACCCCCATCCACTAGTCGCACCTTGCGGCGCGACAGCTTCTAGGAACTAGCTTCTAGCTGCTAGGGGTCTGCATTGCTGCATCCTCCTAGAAGCTAGCTACTAGAACCTAGAAGCTAATTATTGTGGCTGAGTTTGGGCTCCTCCCGTTTCGCTCGCCGCTACTAAGGGAATTCCTATTGGTTTCTTTTCCTCTCGGTACTGAGATGTTTCACTTCCCGAGGTATGCTCCCGACATCGTTTATATGTCGAGTGTAGAAGGTTTGCTTCTACGGGTTTCCCCATTCGGACATCTCCGGATATAACGGTTGCTTGGCACCTTCCCGGAGCTTATCGCAGCCAAACCACGTCCTTCATCGCCTTCTTCAGTCTAGGCATCCACCGCACGCCCTTACTCAGAATTCCCGCGAAGGAATCCTGAGAACCGCGTGTTACCTCGTGCGACTGATTGCGGTCGCACAAGGCTCATGTTTTTTGTCCCTCGCCAGCTTTGAGAAAATAGATACTCTACATCCCAAAAACTGGCAAGAGATTCCTGCTTGCCCGCCATTGCGTTCGCGACGGCGGGCATCCCACCGCGGAAAGACCTACCGCGTGTGGGATATATTGATTCTTTTTCGTGTCGTTATTCGGTTGTCAACGAGCACGATGTGGTATTTCCTTCGATACATCTCCGGACATGGAAAAAGCCGCTCATAAGCGGCTTCGGTAAGTCGCGCAAAAGCGCGGGCCTACTTCCGCCACCTCTCCAAGCTCATTCCGAACACCATATCGTAGAAAGAATTATATGCGACCACAAAACGAAGTCAAGGGGGCTGGTCGCCGCTCCCAGATTCCGCGCCTGCATAGCACAGCCCCGCCTTTTACGGCGG
>Ga0210057_1001632_pt1 | contig 33532 bp, 30 predicted proteins | sample CryGeyCG2114_010_2_FD_183968 | JGI IMG/M metagenome (GOLD analysis project Ga0210057, IMG submission 183968) | Groundwater microbial communities from aquifer - Crystal Geyser CG10_big_fil_rev_8/21/14_0.10 (SPAdes) (version 2) | ecosystem: Environmental > Aquatic > Deep subsurface > Groundwater ... | reverse complement strand
CATTTTCAAATTTTTTAGTATTAGGTTAATTACATTATATACTCAATATGAGTTTATCAAACTTGAAAAAAGTGTATTAATATGTTATTAACCTGTGGATAATTAATCGTTAAATAATTGGTCCCATTTGTTTTTTCCTCTAAGATAAGCTATACTACCAATTACTATGTCGCAAACATATCAACCTAAAAATAGAAAAAGGAGTAAAACCCACGGTTTTTTAGTTAGAAGTAAAAGTTCGGGTGGGAAAAAAATAATTCAAAATCGGAGGAGAAAAGGTCGGGTTAAATTAGCTGTTTAAATTGTCTGATGAGGTTCTAATTAGTTATTGAAGAAAAAATTCGCTTTTGCGGATTTTTTTCTATAAACTATAAACTACAAACTATAAATTAATCTTTATGTTACCAAAAAAGAATAAAATAAACACACAATTGTTTAAAGAAGTCCTAAAAAAGGGTAAAACCTATAATTTTAATTATTTTTCGTTGAAAGTTTTAAAGATTAATAATAAAAGTGAAAGTCGGTTTGCTTGTGTTGTTTCTAAAAAAATTATTAAAGAAGCTGTTTTAAGAAACCTATTAAAAAGACGAATTTTTAATATTATTAATGAAATAAATGATGATATTAACGATAATTTTAGAGTTATTATTTTTTGTAAATTAGATATAAATAAATTAAGTTTTTCTGAATTAAAAAATGAGGTAATTTCTATTTTTAAGAAGATAAACTTATTAATTTAAGTAAATTTATCTTAATTATTTTTTTTGCTTTTTTACTGATGTTGGGATATCATATCTAAATATGATATCAACTATTTTTAATGAAGTGTTTTACAACCCTATTTATAATGGGTTAGTATTTTTGATAGATGTTTTCCCTTGGGTAGATATGGGGGTGGCTGTTATTTTAGTAACTATTATTATTAAATTAATTATTTTTCCTCTTACTAAAAAGTCTATTAAAATACAAATAAAAACAAAACAATTAGAGCCCGCTCTTAAAAAAATAAAAGAAGAATATAAAGAGAATAAAGAAGAACAAGCTAGAAAAATTATGGATCTCTATAAAGAAAATAATTTAAATCCCCTTTCTGGATTTTTAGTGTTGCTTATTCAATTACCTGTTATTTTTGCACTTTATTTTGTTTTTTTGAAGGGGGGGTTCCCAGAAGTAAACACAGATATTCTTTATTCCTTCGTAAGAATACCGCAAGAAATAAATATGAATTTTTTAGGATTGGTTAGTATGGTAGATAGGAATATCTTTTTAGCTTTGTTAGCGGGGATTTCTCAATATATTCAAGTTCAATTGATGTTACCCAAATTAGAACCCAAAGGCAATAATCATCAGAAGACTTTTAAAGATGATTTAATGCGAAGTATGAATACTCAAATGAAGTTTATTATGCCGATAATTGTCTTCTTCATTTCTTATGGATTACCAGCAGCAGTGGCTTTATATTGGATAACCAGTAATACCTTTATGATTTTTCAAGAGATTTTTGTAAAAAGAAAAATGGAAAATCGGTTAAGTAATAATTAAATTATGGACAATATACAAATAATTAAAAAATTAATAGAAGACTTTTTAAAGAAGTTGTGTGTTGATTTTGATGAAGTTGCCTTTTTGAATGACAGGGAGTTTAAGGGAGGAGCTAGGTTTTTAATTAAAACAAATGATGCGGGTATTTTGATCGGGAGTGAAGGGGCAACTATTTATGCGATAAACCATTTAATAAAAAAAATAGTTTGGAAAAAAGTAAATAGTAAGGTTGATTTAGATGCTCGGGTTGATTTTTTTATAGATGTTAACGATTTTCAAGGGAAAAATATTGAAAAGATAAGAATACAAGCTCTTGAGTTAGCAGAAAAAGCTGTGCTTTTTAAAAGAGATGTAGAAATGCCACCGATGAGTTCCTATGAGCGGATGATAGCGCATTCTGTTTTGGTGGACAATCCTAATGTTTTTACTGAATCTATAGGAGAAAATAATTTTAGGAGATTGGTTATAAAGACTAAGTAAGTATTAAGTATAAAGTATTAAGTATAAAAAAACTTGCAAAGCATTTTTTTATTTTTTACCATTTGTTATCGACTATAACTTTTGGGTTTAATGTGTAGATGTGTATAATTTCCACGGTCGTGGAAATTATACACATTACTACATAATTCAGACGGTCGTCTGAATTATGTAGTATTTTTTTTATTATTTCTTATAAGTTGTGGGTTTAGAATAAATTTTTTCTTAATTTTAAACCCCACAAACTATAATCTTTTTTATTCATAAAGACTAAATAATTATTTTCCTCGTTTAGGATCGGATTGATTATATCAATCTCCCCTTCTTCAAATTCCATCGGTGAGACTAAATATTCAAGATTATTTGTTTCAGTATTTATTCTCCAAACATCATCAGAAAAAGAAACTTTTCCTTTATACCAATTAATTAAATCACTCTGGGAGGGTTTTTCTAAAGGTACTCCACAGTAAATATAAATATTTTCTTTATCCCAGACACATTTTTCTGGGAATGTTCCAAGGGAAATTTCAGAACTGATTTTTTCTTTATTATTATAAATAGATAATTTAAGACCTGATTTGTCATACTCAGAGTATAAGATGTTAAATAAATTACTAGTGAGGGTGGAAAGATTTTTTTTATCTCCAATTACTTTGTTAAAACTACCAGTTTTAGTATCAAGTAAAAAAGAATAGCCGGGAATAATCGTTTCTGGTTTTGTAGTGAAGTTAATGTATCGATCATCTATCTCTCTAATTAGCCATTCTTTCAAGGGTGATTCAAAAATGATTTTTTTATTTTCGTTATTTTTATCTGAGATAACTCCAAGAGAACCCTGACCATTTTCTAAGAGATAAAAAATACCATTATTAAAACTTATCAAACTTTGGATATCATCTGGTAAAAAGATTCCTTCTAATTGTTTATCCCCCAATTCGTTTTCTCTTAAGTTGGCTGAAAATGTTTTGATTATATTATTATCATCTAAATATCTAATTATTAGAGATTCCTTATCTAACCACAGAGTTTCTTGGATTTTAGGAATGGTGGTATTGGATATTCTGGTTTGAGTAGGTGAATTGGTGCTGGTTTCGTAAATATGCCCGGTGGCCTTTTCTATATAACGGATAATCTGATTCGTTTTTTCGGCACTCTCCTCTTGAGGAGCGGTTGAGGAAGCGACTACCTTAAAGATAATTACTCCTGCGACAGGAGTATTGGTGATTTGTCTTAAAACTGGAACTGAATTAGCCGAAAGGTCAGTGAGGTTAGAAGACGATGGATTATTTATATTAGTGAAATCACTTTCCCCATTATAATTACTTCCCTCCTCACTATTAAAAGGGAAAAAGGTCTCTAATTTATCAATTGATGAGACTTCGTTTTTTCCAAAGAAAAAAGAATAAATAAAATAACCACCAATTAAAACCACTAAAATGATGATTATTTTTTTAATATCAATATTTTTCATTTTATGTTAATTTTATTGTTCATCGCTTGATGGGTCTCCCCCAGCTTCTCTACAGGATTGTACCAGGATGGGTTTTATTTCAGGACATGTTTTATCGAGTTTTTGTGTACATATTTTCTTGGTGGTGCCATTAATAGTTTCCGTTTTTCCACCGGCTTCCATAATACAATATCCAACCCAATTATTTTTTTCATATTCTTTGCAGTTTGTCCTTTGTTTTGGTGACCCTGGGCATATAGGACTACAATTTGTTTGGCAAGACGAAAAATCATTACCAACACAAAGTTTGTTAGTTCCATTTTCTCCACATTTATAATAACCATACCATCTTCCATCTTCGACGGGGAGAGGTAGTTCTGGTGGGGCAGGAACTGGTTTAAGGGTCAGAGATGTCTCAATTAAAGTAGAGTCAATTTCGGATAAAAGAAGATAAGAAGAGAGAGCTAAAACAAGGCCAAAAAGAGCTTGGTTAATTCTCTTTTTCCCCTCGTCTTTTCCTGGGACGGCTTCAGTGGTCATATACTGAACCCCTCCAATAGTTATCATTATGACAGCCAAAACTCCGGCGACACCTATCCCGATCTTGAACATCCCTTCTAAATAGGGTCCTAAACCTGGGGTTACCTTTCCTTTCTCATCCGGTTTCCCCATTTGAGGAAGTGGTTCTAACAAAGTATAATCAGAGGGTGTTTTTTCTTCTGCGATTGTAATTGTTGGAAGTAAGGTTAAAAAACAAACAGCGACTAAAATAATTTTTATAATTTTTTTATTTTTGATTGCCATATTTAATCTGTGTTATTTCCAAAATTAATTATAAAATTACTATCAGTGAATTGTAAAATACTATCCATATTTTGAATTTTAAGAGCTATTTGAGCGGAACCGGTTTGACCATCTGGTTGTCTAAGAATAATTTCATTATTAGAGATATTCATTGTTTGACCATTCATAGTCCAGTTATAGTTTATCTCATTTTGGGGAGAAAAGAAAAAAGGTGAAGCCATAATTTTTATTTCTTCATTCTCCCCGAAATTGTATTCTCCTTTAATCGCAGTATTGTATAAAACGCCTAAAAGTGGGTCTTGTTTATAAAAAACAATCTCAGGGCTTATCGCTCGAAAAGAAATACTTTTTTCGGCTTTTAATGCCCCGTCCAATGATGTCACTGTCACTTTGATACTTTTGGACCGATTCGTTTGAGGACCTTCTAATGAAAAAGTGCTTTTACCATAACCTGATTGATTACCCTTAACTTTCCAATCTTCTTGCCAATTATAGATTAATTTTTCGTTAGGGATTTTTTGTCCATTTTTATCAATAAAATTAGGGAGGACCGTTACATTGACAATAGCCTTAGAAGAATTTAGGGCTTTCCCTTTATAAAAAGGCGGGGTGTAGGTGTTAGCTTCCCAAATTAAATCTACTTCAGTTGGGGTTATTTGAAGTTGTTTTTGCAGTTGCCCATTATTTGGTGTATTAATCTGAACGGTCAAAATTATATTTTCTCCCCAATTGCCTGTTTGGAAAAAAAATTCTTTTTGTCCAATTCCTCTTTTTTTAAGAACTCCATCTATAGACCAAAGTATTTCGTATTTTTCGATAGCCAGACCATATAATTCTACCTTGACCGAAACTGTTTGATTAGCAGATGGATATTCGGGGTCTAATTTTAATTCTAAATCATACCCAGAAGAAACTGGGCTAGTCAAAGTTGCTCCCACAGGAATAGCCAAAAATAGCAGTAAGAAACTAAATAAAATTAAATTAATTATTTTTCTTTTCCTTTGATAGATTATCGGTAAGGTAGTTTGATTATTGGTATTTTCCATAACTTTTTATATTTTCTTCGCTATTTTACTTAAAGGGCTCCCTAAATCTTTACCCAAGGCTGATTTTAATTTATTTTCGGCCCTTTCCATAAAAATAGTTGTGGATATTGTAAGTGTCCAGATAGGGAAAGAAGCAATTATAGGGATTGCTTCCAATAAAGAACCTCCTGCCAAAGTAAAAATTTTCTTTGGGTTTTTAGTAAATTTTACACCTTTTAACATAAACCATAAAAAAAATGTCATCCAAGCAAAAATACTAATTAACCAATTTACAAAAGGCCCAATCAAAATAAGCGTCAAGAATGTTTGTGTCCCGTCAATGAGGATAGCTGTGCCTATCATCAAAGTCGCATCGATATTATCTATTTTTTCTTTTTCTTTTTCCATTATTTATCAGGGTGGACCTGTGCTTCCTCGGATTCTTCTAATTCCTTTTTAGATTGTCTTATGGCTAAAATCTGAGATGGGTCAGAAGTAATAATTTGGTCTTCGGTATAAGAAGCAATTATTTTTATCGCAACATGTTTTAATCCAGTGAAGAAGATCCCCTCCCCCACATTTGACTCCAGCAGTAAATATTTTTCTTCATCGGTGAGGTTGAATGTTTTTTGCACTTGGTCAATACTGGTGGGCGATTGTTTTAACAACAATTGAATTGATGAGTTGGTAATAATCGGTAACCCATAAGGGGAATTTAGGAAGTCATTAACATCTTGAGTGACGGTGGAAAGGCCCAAAAAATATTTTCTCCCTCTCTTGGCTAAACTGAAGAGGAATGAGGCGGTGTCCTCTGTTTTCATCATCCACCAAGCTTCTTCTATCACTAACAGTCTTTTTCGTAGATTTTTTCTTACTGCATTCCAAATATAATGAGTAACGATATACATCGCGACTGGTTTTAAGTCGTCTTCCATATCTCTTAAAGAGAAAACCACAAACTTTTTATTGATATCAACATTGGTTGGCTGGTTGATGAAACCAGACCATGTTCCTTTGGTAAACTTAGAAAGTTTTTGGGTGAGCTTTTCTGTGTTTTCCATTCCAGATAAGACTAATTCAAAATCAGAGAGTAAGGGTGGTTCTATATTAACAAAATCAACATCGGGAGTAATATCTTTCAGTGCATATGTTTCTGTTATGGCCCTATCAATTATGGCGTCTTCTTCGGGGCTGAGACCTCCAAACATTACCCGAAATAAACCAACCAAATTAATGGTGTTAGAACGGAGCACATTAGCTTGGGATTCTCCTTCTCGGGCGATGGGTAAGTCAAAAGGGTTGATATGGTGTTCGGAAGTAAGTGAGATGTTAAAGTATCTCCCATCCATGGCTTGGGATAAATATTCATATTCTTTTTCTGGGTCAATCACCATAACTTCTATATCAAACATTAAAGAACGAAGGATTTCTAATTTTACAGCGTATGATTTTCCTGCCCCTGACTTGGCAAAAGTGACGGAATTATAGTTAGGAAGAGAAAATCTATCAAAAAGCACTAAACTGGAATTATGTCGATTTATTCCATAGAGGATTCCTTTATCTGAAGTCAAATCAAAAGAGACAAAAGGAAAAATACTTGAAAGAGGGGCGGAATTTAATTTAGAATGAACTCTCAAAAGGTCTTCTCCGAGAGGAAGAGTGCTTTTAAAGCCTTGTTCTTGCTGGAATAAAGCTGGGCGGACATAAATCATTTTTGATTCTAAGATAGAGCGAATTTCTGATTCAACTGCATCTAATTCAGTTTCTGAATCTCCATAAACAGAAATATAAACTCCCACATCAAATAATTTTTCTTCAGCTTGTTGTAATTTATCTCGAAGATTTTCTAAGTTTTGATAGGCAGTATCCAATGTCGGGTCGCGGACTAACCCTTTTGATTCCCTTGCTATTATCTGACTTTGCACTTCGGCGACTTTTTTTTGAAATTGTCTTAAAACTTGATTGGTTTCTACTGGGTGGATAAAAATTGAGATATCAAATTCTTTATCTAAATTGATGATGGGCGAAAACCAGTTATCAGTTAAAAATTTTGGATAAGAAATGACAAAAAATGTTCTCGCAATCTTTTCTCCTAAGCGGGTATCTTTAGGGGTTATTTTTAAAGCTGAAGGAGCGATAATATCTTTTAATTCCAAAACTCCAGCGTCGTAAATTTCCTGAGGGAGAATGGGCTCTATTTCTATTTTTTTATTTTTTTTACCTAGTAACTTATTTAGTATCTCCATAATTTTAGTTGATTAGTTTATTAGGTGTTTGGGTTTTTAGGGGGAAAAATCGCTTTCTTCCTAAGGCGGACAAGTGCGATTTTTATTAATTTCCTAATAACCTAAAATCCTAACGACTAGTTTAATTGAATTGGTTTTTCGGATTCTCCAGGATTGAATATTTTATAAAGTAATTCGACCGTTTCTTCTGTCCCTAAACGGGCTAATCGGAGGCCTGTTCTAGTCAGCCCTTGTTCTACAACACTCACTCTTTGTTCTAATTGAGTTCTGGCTTCTTCAAAAGAATCGGTTTTTTCCTCCGGACTTTCTGTCTTCCCAAATAATTTTCCGAGACTTCCTCCCGGTTGCAAAATTCGTGGGCTATATGAAATAACTATAAAAAAATTTTTAGAAACAATGTTCACATTTTCTGTAAAATTTTTTATGAATTCAATATATTCTTTGGTTTGGATCTTTATTAATTCGTTAATTTGTTCTTTTCTTCTGGCTTCCATCACCGCAATGTATTGACGGATATCTAATTTTTTGGATTGGATATAAATTTGGGTGGAGTATTCAAGTGCGTTTAAAAAGTTTTGGAATTGCATCAAAATAGCGTGTTGCTCATCTTGTGATTTTAGAGCAAAGTTTAGTGAGGAAGTCATTAAAATAGAAACCATCGTTCCGTTTTTTAAGATAATTACTCCGTCTCTTATCTCTTTAACAGAGACGAAATCTTGTGTTTTTTTTGTTTTGGTGCTGTTTTTATCCATAATTGTTAATTTTCATTTTGAATATCTAAACTCCAGCTTAATTCTTTTAATTTACTATTTGATAATTTAGGAATATTGAGTTGTTTGACTACATCAACCGTTTCTTTTCTTTTCTTTTTCTGCTTCTCTTCTTTTCTCCAAATATATAGTTTACTTCCTAAAAAATATTTGAAAGCTGATTCAGTTAGTAAGATAAAAGGTCTCCCGTCTTTTTTATAAAAAGCTAATGCCACGGAGAACCCCAGCAGGGGGAGAATTAAAAGAACTGCTATCAAAAAGGGTAACAGTGAATATAAAGTAAAACTAAGTCCTGCTCCACCAGCGAGGTAGATAAATTGTTTTAAAGTCAAAGGCCCGAATATTTTGTCTTCAACTTCAATAAATTGTGGTACTTCAAATTGCATGGCGTGTATTAAATGGTTGGTTAATTATATTATAACTGATTTACTTTTTAAAAAATATCTTTATTTTTTTCTTTTAATTTTCAATTTCTAATTTCTAAACAATTTTCAATGAATTAATGTTTTTAAACATTTATTTATTGATAAATTTTGTCATTGTTTGAAAATTGAAAATTGTGAATTGAAAATTCGGGCCTATTCTATAGGCTCGCGGTATGGATCTATTGTATCTTTTTTTGGTAAAGTTTGCTCGTCTTTTTTTGTTGATACGGGACTATTTGATGGCGGGGTGTTTTGTGGCGTTTGTTTGTTATCTCTTGGTTGTGAAATTACTTGTAAATCTTGTTCTGGTTGTTTAATTAAATCAGTTGTTGCTCCGTTCGGTTTCTCTATCTCTTGCAGAAGTTCGTCCCTGACTCTTGCTTGTTCTATCTCGTCGAAATCATCTTCTTCATCGGTTGCTTGTTTTTGAGTAATTTCTCTTAAGGAGTCTTTAATATCTTTAAAAATTATGTTATTAACATCTTCAGCCACTTTTTCTGCCGTTTCCCTATTTAGTTCAGTCGCCCTTTGGATGTTTTTCACAAAACTATCGGGGCTCTTCAACCCAAGCATCACATAGCCAATTTCTTTGGTTAGTTCCTCTCCCTCATCCAATTGCAATTTATATTTATTGACAATTTCTTGCAACTTTTCATTAACTTCCGTTGACGAAATTGCCTCTCTGACATTATCAGGGATGGAACGATATTTTTCTTCTAAGATTTTGAATGGGAACATAATATTTTTCTTATGAGCGGGAGCGAATTAGTAAAATATTACCCTATTAAATCAAATTTCAAAGAAATTTGGGATATTCAATTTTTGGTTAAAAAATTGAATACTATTTAATATGGGTGGTTTTAATTTTTAATTTTGTAATTTTTAATTATGCTTTGTCTGTTTTGGGTTTGGTGTCTGTTTTAGCTTTTTCGGCTGCTTCCTTAATTTTTTCTTTTATAGTGTCAACATTATCCTCAAACCTTGATAGGTTCTCTCTTGCTTGGTCTACTTCTTGTTGGACCAGAGTCTGGTTACTGTATTGAGCATTTCCTATCTTTTTTCTTGCATCTTCATATATTTCTTTTGCCCTTTTTAATTCTCTTTGAGCGTCTCTCAACTCTTTTTTATTTTCATATTCTTGGACAAGTGCTTCCCCAGCTTGTACTTGCCCATAATAACCGGCATCTGTTGTTAGACTTCCCCAGATATTTTTGCCCCGTTTCTTTTCCCCATAAGTTTTTACTTCCTCTCCTTTTAGTTTAAGCGATTTAACATATGCAAGCTCAGCTTTTTTGGCTTCTTCTCTCTTGGTTTTGTATCCTCCTTTTATTCCATCTCCTAATTTCATTGCTTTAACTACCGACAGGTTTCTTGCATCATAAGTGGCATTTCCTCCATATCTAAGGGTTTTAAGAGCTAATTTAGAACCGACTCCACCCTCTTTTGCCCATTTTGTTTTTGCTAATGCATCAGCCCCTCTTTGGAGATTGCTTCCGATGGCTGTTCTCGCTAACCTTCCTCCTGCACCAAAAGTTGCAGCGCCCGCGCCGGCTTTAATTTTACCTGTTCCCCATTTCTGTAGGTTTTTACCCATACTCATCATTCCGCTGGCTCCACTGGCTCCTAATTTAGAAGCAGAAATAAGAGAGGCCAACATCAGACCAGTGATTAGAATGAAGTTAAAAATAACCATCATTTGGTCTCCCCCAGTGGCAGTATTTGCAAATCCCTTAACATCTGCTGCCGGTTTGCTTATATTATCTCTAAAAGTTTCGCTTGAAATTGCTGTTGCCACTATATAAATAAACATCATAAAGACGGGGGCGTAAAAAGCTTCTTTAAATAATGTATTCCACCACTGTTTAGAATAACCGCTGGTAGCAGGCAAAATCATCCCTAAAAATGCCAGAGGAGAAATCATCATTAAAAACATCAGAACCACAATTCGTTTCATAAGCAAAACACTACCAGCAAAAAAGATAAAAGCTGTTATTACCAACAGAACGGAGCCCAAGAGGGCGACGGTTAAAATATTCTCTGCTTCAAGTGTTAATCCGTTATAACTTTTGTCCATCTCATCAGCTTTATAAATTGTCTGTAAATTTAAAGCTCCTGCAAAGATAGCACTAATCCCTTCGTTCCAATCCTCCCCGCCTGGAGATGTTGTAGCTGCAACCCCAGCATTTTTTATGGTGGCGTTATAAAATCCAGTTGTGAAAACATTAGCGGCGTCAATAATAATTTTAGTCGCAAAAAGACTGAAGTTGATTAAAAGAGCTACTAAAATAACTTTTGTTAATAATCTTTTTGCCCCGTAATTTTCAATTCCTAAAATAGTTGCAATAGAAATAGCTAAGAGGATAAAAATGAAAACCATATTAGACATATTTCTAAGAATTCCCCAACCAATATCAACCATCCCAGTTTTTTCAATAAGACTAGCAAAATTGATGGTTTTGTCTATCACATAGTTGAAGAGAAGCCCGGCTAACCGAAGAACCTGTGAGGTAAGGAATAAAATTGTTGTACCGATGGTCATCTTAATATCGTCCCATTCTGGAAGAAACAATCCAGCACTAATAACAATCCTAACTCCACCCAAAAACACTAAGGCGGACAGTAAAGATATTATTTTGTAATTTCTAAAGCGTTTCATAGTTATTTTTAATGAAATCCAACTAATGGAAGAGGGTTACCTTTGTCGTCCCATTTAGTGCTGTTGTACCAATCAAGATAGCCACTGTCATCAATATTATCCATTAGTGAATTTGATTGGATTAGAAATATACCGGTTGGGGAACTATCAAAATATAGTACCTTAATATATAACCAACCGCCTCTCTCTATTGGTTCAGGAGAGCGCCAACCAAGCAAGGTGATGTGTCCTCCAATTCTTCTCGCAAAGCGATCTTCCGTTTTCAAATCTTCCAACTTCCACCCGACATCTGTGGTCGGCATATCTTCCCAAGTAATATTTTTTCCTGGCTTGTAATCACCGGTCGGTGGTTGTCCGAATCTGGCAACAACAGCAATGTCTTTATTTCCTGTTTCTGGGACAAAAAGACCCATATAAGAAGAAGTTGCTCCCACAGGTATATAAACGCGAAAGTGCATCTGATAACCTTGAGGGTAGGGGTCGTTAGCCCCTCCGACCATAGCAGCAACGGAGTAGTGCTGGGACTCATCAGCCGGACAAGGTCCTACTGCTTGCTGGCATCTGATTTTAGGGTCGTTGAAGTTATACAAGTTTTTGAAGTCGGATAATGTTTGTTTATATTGATACTGGTCTTTGCCGGTGACAGGGTTGGGTGTGCCACAAGGATACACCCGAAATTTATCATTGGGTGTGTCACTGCAGTAGTAACGGGTTTGGGAATATTCATAAACAGAGGTGTAAGCTTTAGCTTGAAATTCAGCATTCGGGTCTATGGGTGGGTCATCCGGATTTTCTGGATTTTCAGGAGGTGGAATATAAACAGGTTGATCAAATGTTCCTCCCCCGCTGGTACATTCTGCGCTGTCTATTAAGATATTAGCTATTATTGCATTCATGTCTGGTTTGATGGTTTCGTTGTATTCTATTTCGGCCTTAGCCACATCTATTTTATCATGTAAGTCCATCGCGTTATAATCATTGATTATATTTTGGATGTCTGCAGGGTTAGCCCCTCCTGTTTCTGGGTTAGTCGCTTGTGCGAGTTTTGTGAGTAAGAGATTTAAATCTTTGATGTTTTTATTTGCTATTGTGATTTCACTTGAGAGTCTTTCCCAGAGGGGGTTAAGAATATCGGCGATTTGTTTTTTAGCTGTTGCGATTTTAGCATCTACTTGTTGTTGAGTGAGAGTAGGAGGAGTAGCTGAAGGATTGACCAAATAACTGTTCCAACAATCAATCAGAGCTTCTAAGTAGGCCTCAGCGTAATTAACCATAGCTAAAGATTGTTTTTTCAAAACCTTGTATTCTTTTTCCGTTGCAATCGCTGGATTAATGAGGTCATCTCTTGTTTCGTCTACTATTTTGGCTGGGAGTTCTGAGAAATTTTCATTGTTGGCTCCTCCAGGATCTGAGTTCAATAAACCCTCCTCGCTAAAGACTGCCTTAAATAATTGGTTAAGTAATGCTCCAATAATTTCATCTATTTCATCAGAAATCACCAATCGTTTATTCCCAATTGTCAGGGTATCTCCTAAGGTATCTTGAATTAAACTTCCCGGAGTTTTGGTGGTGCATTTACCAGGGACTGTATATATTATACCAGTTTCGTAGTCAACTTGTTCGGTACTTTCTTCACATTTTTCAAAATCAAGCATTCCTCCTCCCCAATTGGACTTAATGATTTCTCTATCTTTCGCTTCCGCCATTCTTAAAGTTAAATTAGCGTAGCTCTCCGCATAAGCGCCATAAGCATTATTTTGAGGTTGGACAATATTATTCCATTTACTCCAAGACCAATTATTTCCAAGGTCGTCTATGGCATTATTGACATTATCAAAAGCATCCGAGAGAGTACAACGAGCTTCTCGTTCTCCCCCAAATTGAAGAGATAAAGCTATTTTAATATCTAAACTAAATGGACTACAGAGAAAAGCTAAAGGGCTTCCCGCGATGAAGTCTCCCAAGGTTTGATCGCCCACATCTGTTAAAAAGCCATCAAAATCAGTAATAAATCCCGGGCCACCTTCGAAGCCGTTATTAATCCAGTCCACTGTAGAGTCAGCGATTTTTTCTATCATTGTGTTGACCACTGAAAAAGCGATGGCGTCTAAAATGGTTTCTTTTACTTTTGAAACTGTTGTAGCTTCGGCTGTGATTGTTGTAGCTTCGGTTGTAAGGATATTTGTAAATAAGTTTTCACCAACTTCAACAACGGTGTAGTAAGCGAATGTTTTTTTAGGTAATAACAAGAAATTACACAAGCACAAAACAGAAGTAATTAAAACCAAACAGATTATTTTATTATATTTTTTCGTAAACATAAATCATTAATTGGTTATCACATTTTTTGCTGAAAGATACTGAGTAATTTTTGCAAGTTCTTTTCTTAAAGTTTCTTCATTCTCTGTATATCCTCTAATTCCCGTTAACCCTATAAGGGGGTCGTCCCAGATTAACTTCATTTTTTGGATGTCGTTAATCAAATCGGCAAAGGTATTAATCATTTCTAAATGGGGGGCAGTTATTTTATAAGGGAGAGGAATCCTCAGAAGTTCTTTTTGGACTTCTTTATAAACTTCAATATTTGAGTCAAGTTTTTTTAATTCTCCTTGGTTTTTTGTCTCCAAGGCATTTTTCACGATAGAAAGATCGTATTCTATGTCTGTGTGGGCGTTTAGGATTGAATTTAATTGGGTGGCATATTGTTGCAGGACTTCGGTGCGATCGTCTTGGAGAATGTTTAAATCATCCAAAGTGTATTTCTTAATAGAATTTATGTCCGCGGACAGATTTTTTGTTATTAAATTATTTATAAATTGTTCCTCTTGAACCGTCCCTAACTGGTTATTTTGTTTCAAAGCTACATAACCAGCGAATAATTCTCGTGATAAAATGTCGGTCTGGGTTAGGGGTTGATTGAGTTCGAAATTATTTTGGGTGCTTTCAACTACAACAACTTTATTATCTAAAAAATCATTTGGGCCAGCAATAAGCGGGTTTCTATTGGCTAAGATTTCTGAATTATCATCTGTGCCGTCATTGTCCGTATCAGGGTTGTTCGGGTCTGTTTTCCATAAGGTTTCCTCCCAATCTTTCAGACCGTCTCCGTCAGTGTCGTTTTTTAATGTCTGCTGTATTTCTTTGTTGATTATTTTCGTTGTTTCTTCTTGGTTTTTTGTGGAGTAAGATACTTTATTATTTTTGAATTTAAAAAACAGAAAAAAGCAAACCAAAATCACTAAGATTGTAACCAAAAAAACTAACAGTTTTTTGCTCGGCAAAAACCTATTCATAATTATATTTAAACAAAGTATATCAAATCAAAGAGATTAATGCTGATTTACTTGTGAATAACTCACTTTAAGTATTAAGTAGTAAGTATTAAGTATTAAGTATGGAAAATTTGCTCTGCAAATTTTCTTTATAAAAGTGAATTTTGCTTTGCAAAATTCACTGCTTGATACCTACTACTTAATACTTGATACTCTTGCAAATACTTTTACAAGACATTTCCAGTCTTCTAAAGATAGGTCTTCCGCTCTTATTTTTAAAGGTATTTTCAAATCTTCAAAAATTTGTGCCCGTTCTCTCTTGGGGGCAAAAGATAAATTATTGATTAGCATTTTTCTTTTGCTGGAAAAACCAACTTTAATTAATTGGAAAAATAGATTTTCATTTATATTTTTAAAAAAATCTTTAGAAATGTTGCTTATCAAAAGAATGGCCGAATCGACTTTAGGTTGAGGAGAAAAATTTTTAGCGCTGACGGTGGTTACATATTTTGGCTGTCCGTAAGCTTTAACGCTCAAAGAGAGAAGACTTTCTTTGTTTGTCGTAGTAGTTCTTTTTGCCACCTCTTTTTGCAACATTACTACCATTGTTGTTGGGGGAAAATCAGAAGATAAAAATTTTCTTAAAAATTGTCCTGTGATGTAATATGGAAGATTGGCGACGATTTTGTAAGGAGAACTCAATAAAATCTTCGGGTTCATTTTTAAAATATCACCGTAAATCAACTCTAATTTTTTATTTTGAATTTCTTTTTTGAATTTTTCTTGCAGAAATTCAATTAAACGCTGGTCTTTTTCTACAGCGATAACTTTTTTTGCTTTTTCTAAAAGTTTTTCTGTGAGAATTCCCTTTCCCGGTCCCACTTCTAAAACAACATCACCGGCTTTCAGATCAGCCGTTTTAATTATTTTATCAAGAATTTGTTTGGACTTTAAAAAATTTTGTCCCAGTGATTTTTTAGCTTTGACCATTGAGTAAGTATAAGGTAAATAAGTAACAAGTAGCAAGTTTAAAAACTTAGCCCTTCAAGGGCTAAGTTTTTTACCAATCTAAATACTCAATTTTTTCGGGGTTTTGACTGTTTGAATAGGAATATTGTGAGCTCTGGTTTTCGTCCTCTAAGAGATTTTCGTTGATGTCGGTGATAAATTCAGAGACAGCGTTGGTTTTGCGGGAGCCAAAAATAGTTCGGCTGGAAGCGTAGGATAAAAAAAGTTTTTTTCTGGCTCGGGTAAGAGCTACATAAAATAGTCTTCTTTCCTCCTCTCCCCTGTCTTCGTTTTTTCCTCTATCCATTTTACTTGGGAATAATCCATCTTCTAAACCAGAGATGAAAACATAATCAAATTCTAAACCTTTGGAAGCGTGCACAGTCATCAACCTAACAGCATTAGTTTTTTCTTCTAATTGGTCTTGGTCTGATGCGAGGGCTGATTCTTCTAATAGTCTCTCTACTCCTTCACCAACCGGCATTTTGTCGTATTTAAGAGCTAAAGACACGAATTCTTTCATATTAGCTAAGCGTTCCAAATCTTCCTCTGTGCCATCTCTTAATTTATCGTTTAGACCAGTTTCTGTAATGATAAATTTAATTAAATCAGAGGGTTTTTCTTTGTCGCTAACTGCTTTGATTTTGCTTAATATTTTTCTAAAATTTGTTATTTTTTCAAGCACCGTCGGGCTTAATTCATCTTCTCTGTGCGAGGCTATTTTAGCCAGAGTGACCTTTCCGATGCCCCGAGGGGGTACATTAATAATGCGTTTAAGAGAAGTTAAATCATCAGGGTTGAGGGCGGCTTTGATAAAAGCAATAATATCTTTGATTTCTTTTCTATCAAAAAATTTAGTGCCTAAAACTTGATAAGGGACATTTGCATTTAGAAAAGCTTCTTCTAAAACTCTGGATTGAAAATTAGTGCGGTAGAGGATTGCAATTTCTTGGGGAGAAATATTTTCGTGGTTAATTAGGTCACTACATTTTTGGGCGATGAAACCAGCTTCATCGTTTTCGCTGAAAGCATAATAAACTCCGAGCTTCTCCCCCGCTTCATTTTTGGTAAAAAGATTTTTGTCTTTGCGTAATTTATTTTTTGCAATAACTTCATTGGCAGCGCCTAAAATATTTTGAGTGGAGCGGTAATTTTGCTCCAGCAAAATTGTTTTAGAATTTTTAAAATCTTTTTCAAAGTTAAGAATATTTTTTATATTGGCTCCTCGCCAAGAATAAATATTTTGATCGCCATCCCCCACGACACAAATATTTTGTTGTTTTTCTGAAAGAAGTTTGGCTATTTGATATTGAACTTTATTGGTATCTTGATATTCGTCCACATGGATATATTGCCATTTATTGTGGTATTTAGTTAAAATTTCTTTGTTTTTGCCTAAAAGTAGAGCAGTTTTGAGTAATAAATCGTCAAAATCAAGGGCTTTTTCTTGTTGAAGAATTTGTTCGTATTTTTGCCAAACCTTTTCAACAATTTGAGCAAAGTATTCGTTGCTATGACCCCCTGAGTATTCACTAACGGTTTTGAAGTTGCCTTTTTGGCGAGAAATAATCGAAAGAATTTTTTTAGGTTCAAATTGTTTTGGGTCAAGGTCAATCTCTCTTAAAATATCTTTGACGATTTTTGAGGAATCACTTTTGTCTATGATAGAAAAATGTTTAGGAATATCTAATTCTTTAAAATTTTCTTGGAGGATGAAGACTCCTAAAGAGTGGAAGGTGCGAATGAAGGGTTGATTTTCAAAAGAAATTGGTAAGTTTAATTCTTTATCAGTTCTTAGGAGCTCTAAAATACGATCTCTCATCTCTTTGGCAGCTTTGTTGGTAAAAGTGACGGCTAAAATATTTTCTGGAGCCACCCCGTTTTTGATAAGGTGTAAAATGCGGTAAGTGATCACTCTGGTTTTACCAGCTCCAGCTCCAGCCAAAATTAACAATGGCCCTTCCTTATGTAGAACAGCTTCTCTTTGGGCTGGATTGAGTTCATCTAAATATGACATTGTCACAGTATAACATAACTAGAAAAGGTGGATTTTGGCTCCGCCAAAATCCACCCTTTCTAAAAACAGTTTTAATTTTCAATTTACTTCTATTCTAATTCTCCCATTACATTCATCGTTTCTTCCTTAAATTTAGCAATTTTTTGTTTCAGAAATCAATTCAAGATTCCTGAAAGAGTGGATTTTTTTATTGTTTAATCATCTTACAAACTTATCATAAAGCTTAAACTTTTTTGAAAATTCAATTTAACTTCAATAACATTTTTACTCACAAATTTCTTCAAAATTTGCGTTTCAAATTAGACATTTTAGACATTCTCCTCTCCTAATTTCGTTACCACGATTTGTTGATATGGATCAACTTCAAATTCGTAATTTAAATATCGCTCGTTTAATTTCCTCACAAAATTTTTATCAGCAACTAAACGTTCGGATAAATTTACCATACCACCTTTTTCTGAAGTCATATTTAAACTAACCGTTGCCACTTGCATTTCTCCTATATTTCGTGAAAACCACTTGGTTGGATCTTTATTCTCCACTATTTTATCCATCAGCTTTTCCCAAATCACGGGAGAATCGGCAAAACTTGCGTCTAAACGATCAAAATCGTTATTCTCTATAGCCAATATTGCAATGGCCTCATTCTTTTTTAGTTCTTCAGGCATACTTGCGTATATAGAACTTTCAATGCCGGTTTTTTTAAGAGAATAAATATGCTTTATAAAATCAATGTCTTTTTTCAAATTTTTGTCAGCAAGGTAATACGTCGAAACAGGATCGTATTGAGCAATTTCTGTCATAAAAGTTTTATCTGCAAGTAAATGTTCTGGAAAACCATGAATTCTTCCGGGATTATCCTTCGCGTAATGAATATATTCTTCTCTGGTTAATTCAACATTCGCTTCCTGATCTGAAAGTTCAGCAATTATTCTTTTCGCTTCCCCCTGGTCTGATATGCTACTAAATAAATTTTTATCGATTATTTCTTTGCCAACCTTTATTCTTTCTTCTTTTTGTAAACCCGCTCGACCCGTTGCAACTTGTTCAGGTGTTATTTCAGAACCAATCGTCACAATTCCATTATCGTCAACAGAAATAAATTCAAATAACCTCCGGTCTGGCGTCATAATAAGCGCAGGCATTCCCCTGTCTCTTCCTATTTTCATATAATTTAAAAATTGATCTTTCATTTGTTTTTTGTCAATTGCGCTACTCCATTGGGAAACAGAAAAACCAAGCATTCGTCCCGACTCATCAATATTTACATTTTGAAAAAAACCAAACACTTTTGGATTATTAACCACTAATTCATTATAACCTCGCTCTCTTCGATCCGAAACCGCTTCGTCAATTTCATGTGAATTGCTCATTTTTCCAAAACGTTCCTTAATCCCTCCGGTTAAAGTACCTTCATCTGTTTGAACAACTCCCTTAATCTCTCCGCCACCTAAAATCACACCAATACGTTCGCCCCATAATCCATGTTTGCAACCCGGTGCAACCGAGGATGTTGAAATAGCTGGCTCAAGCGACATTAAAGTATCCAAATCATCTTCTATAGTTGCTCTTTTTGAAATATTTGAATTACTATTATGCCGTAATTCATCAGTCAAAAAAGTATGAACAATAAAAATATTATTTCTTAATAATGTTTGCTCAACAGTTTTTTTCGTTGTTTCGAATCGTTCTTTAGAAAGAGCGTCCGCTTTCGCATAATGTTCCACGAGTTTCGCCTTTAGCGATTTTATTCCCTCACTGTTTGAAATTAAATTGGAAATATTTGCTTTCTCTTCTTGAGCGTCCTGCAAACTTAATTCCGACGATTCAATTCTTGCTCCGAGTTCACTTGCTTCAGTACTTTGCATTTCAAAAATTTTTCCAAATTCACCGTCTTCTTTTAAACCGTCTATGCTTTCCGGTGAAGAAACTAATACTTCAATTGCTTTTTTCATCGATAAAAGTCTCTTTCGTTGAAGTTCGCGTTCGGCTCGAATTTGCTCAGCTAACTCTTGCCGCTCTTCAGCAAAAATTTTTTTTGATGTTTCTCTTGGACTTAATGCTTCGGTGCTTTCGACTTCCCGCTCTTCCATTTTAGAAATTTGATATTCCTCCGAAAGTGGTGGAAACGGTGGCGGCGTTACTCTTCTTTCAGCTTGGACAGGTGGATGCGGAATATCTTTCCATTCTTTGGGAAATGGTGGCGGAGTAGCTCTTTTTTCACTAGAAAAAGGCGGGGGAGGAATATCCATCGACTCCCATGGTAGTGGAGGCGGCGTTGGGAAATAGGAATTATTAAGTGGTGTTTGAGGCAAACGACCAGAAATTTCGTCAATAAGTATTTTTTTAGCTTCTTCCGCTTCTTGATTCAATTCGTTTAATGCATTTTTATCGCCCTCATCTATTGTTAATCCTTCAGAATTAGCACGATTTATAATCATCTCAAAACCTTCTTGAAAGTTTGCAACATCCCTTGTCGCTTTATTTTTTATACGGTTACAAAAAAATTCAGGCGATTCCTGAACAACTGGAACTTCTTTTTCTGCTCCCGTTTCAGTTTTCTCTTTCTGATATGGATTATTACCTTCCCAAGATTCATTATTCATTTTCATGTGATTTTAATTTCTCTCTTATTTTTTCTATACGTTGCTCATCAAATTTTTTGGAAATATTTTTCAAAATTTCAGCCTGCCTTTTTTTAAGCAGATTCATTTTATCTTGAAATTTTTTCCAAGCTTGTTTGTATTTTTCTACCGACATAATGTTTTCTTAATTAATAATTTCTATTAAGAATTATATCTATTTAAAATTTCTTGCTCAACTTGATGTCGGTCCTTGCCGTATTTTAAACGACTCAGCTCTTTGAGCTGTTCAACAATTTTGCGGTTACCGACTTGCGGAGCGATGGTCTGAATATTGAAGGGTTGTTGAGGTTGTCCGTTGGCTAAGATTTTGAGATAAGCATTGTAATTGTCCAAGTTGGTGATGTCTTTGGCTTCAAAAACTGGTTCAAATTGTTTCGCGAGATATTCCGCATCGTCATTTGAAACTCGGAAGACCGCCATGGAACCGACGTTGCCGAAAACCGAGTTTTTAATTCCTTCGTCTAGTTGAGCAATAAATTGATGAGCTATGTTGAGGGAGAGTTTATATTTTCGTGCCTCAGATAGAATGACTGAAATGGAGTCGGTGGTAACTGTGTGAAACTCGTCAATGTATAAATAGAAATTTGGTGGTGGGGTGCTGGCGTCAACTCTAGAAAGAGCTGCCATTGTGATTTTTCCAACAATAATTAATCCTAGCAAGTGAGAGTTAATCTCACCTAAGCGTCCCTTACTTAGGTTGACTAGCAAAATTTTCTTCTGATCCATTACTTCTCTAAAGTTAAAAGAAGATTTTCCTTGGGCGACAATCGGTCGCATAAAATCATTACTTAAAAAGACATCAAATTTATTGGTAATATAGGGAATCATATTTTTTAGAGAAAGATCGCCCTCGCTTTTTTCGGCAATGTCTCTCCAGAATTGAACAACAGTTGGGTTTTTACATTTATCTAGTTTTTCTTTTCTAAATTCAGCATTAGACAGGACTTTCGGAATGTCCAGCAGAGTACCTTTATCGGCTGGGTCATCAATGACTAAGAGAACAGCATTTCTGAAATACTGTTCAAACATCGGTCCACCAGAGGTTTTCATATCAAATAATTTATTAAAAATGGAAAGCATTTCATTTACCACAAAAGTTTTTTGCTCTGGATAATTGGCATCATATTCCAGCATATTCAAACCCAGCGGATGTTCCATATTAGCTGGGTCAAAGTAAATAACATCCTCGTATCTTTCTGGAGGAATATTGGCTAAAACAGTTTGAATATCAGTGCCGTGCGGATCAATGTAACAGACACCTTCGCCATTTTGGATATCTTGAGCAATCATATTCATCAAGAGACCGGTTTTACCTGTGCCAGTTTGCCCGATGACATAAAAATGACGCAATCGGTCTTCCGGTCCGATGTAAATGTTACTTTCCATATTGTGGTAGACATTAGTTCCTAGTAATGTGCCCTGTTTTGGTAGATACAGAGGAGCGGGAGCTGTTTTGGCTTTAGTGTGTTTGAGTTGGTGGGCTGTTTTGATGCCAGTGTTAGGAAAGTGGAACATGGTAGTAATCTCTTTAAGATTAAGCGGAACGATTTGTTTATTATTAAATTCTCGGAAGGAAAAATTATGCAGGAGTTTTTTTAAATTGTTTTTCTTGAGTTCTTTAAAAATAATTTTATTACCGGTGGAGTTTTCAAATTGATTGAAAGAGGCTTCCATGTCGGCTAAAATATTGTCAGCACGGTCTTGGGTTTGGGCGGAACTAATTAGACGGATATTGGTTTGGATAATTGGACTGGCGATTTTGACTTTTATATTTTCCACTAACACATCATCAATAGTTGGGTTGGCATCCTTGTTTTTTGAGGAATTAAGGAAAGCATCTTTAAGTGATTTTGTGAATCCGCCAGATAGTGTCTCTGGAATGTCCAAAGCTTTTGACGGGGAAACTCCTTGTTGGATTTTTGTGAGAGCGTCTTTATATTTTTGATTGTAGGAATTTTTTTCGGAATTAAAAATTATTTGGATAGCGGCTCCTTCCTCTTTACTTATTTTTGAAAATGAACTGAGAACAATATTAAGTGGGTCGTAGTCAAAATCATCGTAGGTTTTGAGTGGATAGGCTGGTTTTTTGGCTAAGGATAATTGCGAACCAGCCAAGGCGTAATTTTTAGTGAAGATATTATAATCATCTTTGGCTTCCTCTACTCTAGCTTCTGAAAAAATAGATAAAATTTGTTTTTCAAATAAATCTTCCTTACCGCTTGGAACAGAGATATAAAAAACAACCTCGTCTTCATTATTAGCTATGGCGATTTCTAAACTGAAGTAATTAGTATATTTATTTTTACTATCAGACACTGATAACATTCCTGCATAGAATTGTTCCATCAAAGCAATTAATTCCTTGAGAGTTTTTTCCTGTTGTCCCATCTCATTGGGTAAAGAGACTTCATAGAGAGTCATTTTAAGTATTTCAAAAAGTGGTGACTTTTCTGGCAGGTTTTTTATGGAACGACCTGTTTTGACATATTGGACTAGAAAGCGGTGGAAGTCATCTTCCAGAGCGGAGTCTCCTGTTTGTTGGAGGATGGTTAAAGTATTTTTAATCCCCTTCTCTTCTAGTATACCTAGAAGTTCTCCAATTTTTTCGTCACTGGCACGAGGTTCTAAATCAAGAACAATTGCTTCAGCATCTTCTTCGTTGATACGATGTGTTTCCGTCAATACTTCTTGAGGTTTAATTTCAGCATATTGTTGAAGAGTTTCCTTGATTGCTTCTGCTTGACTCTCTTGTCCCTTCGAACTGGAGTTCTCCAACGCCGCCTCTTTTAATTTTATTTGTTCTTTTAAAAAATTTAGTTCTTCTTGAGGTGAATTAAATTTACCAACACCCTCGAAGAGGTTTTGTTCGGGTAGTTTTTCCATAATAATAATTATACAGTATTCATTTTTTATTGCATATTTTTTATCCACAAATTCTCTTTTTAGGAGTTGACTGGAAAGATGGAATTGGTAAAATTAGGGAGTTGAATAATAAAAGGTTTGTGAAGGAATAAAAGTCATTGACTTTTTCCTCTCCTAACATATAATTCAACGGTGGTCAGTAAGGGAGAAAAAATGGTAGAACGGTAAAAAATTAACATTTAGGCTTATTTTACTTAAGAAAAAAGATCCTATTTCAGCCAAAAGAGGGCTAAAACAGGTGATAAAATTGGGTTTTAAACAACTTTTGACAAGTAGTACTATATTTGGTATTTTTTTTGTATCTACCCTCTTAAACACCCCTTTTGTAGCTAATGCGGGGGTTTTTTCTTTTGTGACGGGCTTATTAGCGGGAAAAGAAGAGTTTTTGAAGGATAATAACAGCGATAATTCTCAAAATATGGCTTTATTAAAGGCCGTAGTTAGTTTTAACCCTAATCCTTCAGTTGGTGGGGGTGGGACGACAATGATTGATGGTTCAGCTCTTGTGGCAGAATCAGGCCCTTCTGGAACTATAGCTAATATTGGAGAGAGGCCAACTTCAGATCGAATTGCTACTTATATCGTGAGAAAAGGCGATACTTTGGGTCAAATTGCCGATATGTTTGGTGTGACTATGGGGACAATTTTCTGGTCAAATGACATAAAACAAGGGGATTTGATAAAAGAAGGCCAAGTTTTGAGTATTTTGCCAATAAGCGGGGTTAAATATACTATTCAAAAAGGGGATACCTTGGCTGGCATAGTTAAAAAATATAAAGGAGATTTGAAAGAAACATTGCAATATAATGCTTTATCAGATGAGAGTGTTTTGGCTGTCGGGGATGAGATTATTATCCCCGGTGGCGTGGCTCCTTTGCCAGCTGTTAATAAGAGCTCAACTGCAGTTCCATATAATCCAGTTAGAGGCACTGGTGGGCCTGAATATAGTGGTTTTTATATCAGACCGATTGTAGGGGGTAGAATTTCACAAGGTTTGCATGGTTATAACGCCATAGATTTTGCCGCTCCTATCGGAACACCTATTTTAGCTACTGCTTCAGGTCAGGTTATTATCTCTAAAGATAATGGATACTGGAATGGCGGTTATGGAAATTACATTGTTATTGAACATAGTAATGGAACGCAGACACTGTACGCTCATAATAGTCAAAATATTGTTTGGGTTGGTTCGCAAGTTGTTCAAGGTCAGGTAATTGGATATATTGGTTCAACTGGGAACTCAACTGGACCTCATGTTCACTTTGAGGTGCGTGGAGCCAAAAATCCGTTTGCTAAATAAAGCTAAAGAGACTTTTTAATATAAAAACAAAAACCGTAGGTGTCCGACACCTACGGTTTTTGTTTGTTGATTAATTTAATTTATCTTTTGTTATTTTATTAGAACTTTCTTTTAAAGAAGGGTTTTGGGGCGGTATTGAAGGGCTTCAAGAATATGTTCTTGCTTAATATGCTCTTGTTGTTCTAAGTCGGCGATGGTTCTCGCCAGTTTAATTATTTTATGGTAGGCGCGGGCAGACAAACCTAATTGGGAAGCTGATTGGTTTAAGACCGCTTGTGTTTGTTTGTCTAAAGTGATGAGGTTTTCAATATCTTTAGCCGACATATTGCTATTGGTATTGGTTATAGAATTTTTAAATCTCTCTCTTTGGATTTCTCTGGCTTTAGACACTCTTTTTTGAATAGCGTTAGTTTTTTCTGAGTGATTATTTTTTTGGGAAAGTTTTTCATGTTTGATATTAGAAACTTCTACCCACATATCTATCCTGTCTATAATTGGTCCAGATATTTTTCTTTGATATCTGAGTAAGGAAGCTGGGGCGCAGGTGCATTCTTTGTCTGTTCCATAGTTACCACAAGGGCAAGGGTTCATCGTGGCAATTAAAATAAAATCAGCTGGAAAAGTTGTGGTTCCTTTGGAACGAGAGATATTTATTATTCCATCTTCTAATGGTTGGCGAAGGGCTTCAATGGCACGGCGCTCAAATTCTGGAAACTCATCTAAAAACAAAACTCCTTTATGGGCCATAGTGACTTCTCCGGGTTGGGGGATTGTTCCTCCCCCGACTAAAGAGATGTAGGAAGCCGTGTGGTGAGGGGAACGAAAGGGAGGGTGGGTGACCAATTCACCTTTGAGTAGACCAGCGACTGAATGAATAGAGGTAGTTTCTAAAATTTCTTCAAAAGTGAGAGAAGGTAAAATATTACAAAAAGCTTTGGCTAACATTGTTTTACCTGTGCCTGGTGGTCCATACATTGCAATGTTGTGGCATCCTGAAGCGGCAATTTCTAATCCTCGTTTAGCTATTTCTTGACCTCTGACATCTGCAAAATCAATTAGTGGAGTTGAGTCGGAGAAGTCAATTTTTGTTTGAGGTTGAGCTTTTAATTTTTTATCAATAAGACCCTCTGGTTCTTTAAGGTTTTCACTCTTTAAGTGATTAACCAATTCAATCAAGGTTTTAACTCCAAATATTTTTATCCCATCAATAAGAGCTCCTTCTTTAGCGTTGGCTAAAGGTAAAAAAATTTCTTGGAAGCCTTTTCTTTTTGCTTCCCTTACTAATGGGAGTGTTCCGTCAATTTGGCGGAGTTGACCATCTAAAGTTAATTCGCCTAGAAATATTTTTTTGGTTGAATCAAAATTGATTTCTTCTGAAGCCAAGAGGTAGGCAATAGCTATTCCTAAGTCAAAGTGAGGGCCTTCTTTTTTAAAATTAGAGGGAGCCAGCGAAGTGACGACTTTTTGATTTTTTTCTTTAGGAGATTTGAAACCGCTATTTTTAATAGCGGCAGAAACTCTATCTTTTGATTCTTCAATGGCTTTATCAGGCAAACCAACTATGGAAAAGGCATTGAGTGTATTTTTAGAGATATCTACTTCAATATCAACAATATATGCTTTAAGCATATTAATTTGGGCTGAATGTACTTTAGCGAAATGCATAATTAAAAATTGTAAATTGAAAATTCAACTAACCTTTGGTTAGTTGCTTATGTGTTCCAGACAGGTAGTCGCTGCGGGGTTTGCTTCAAGTCGGTCTTCTTCAATCTCTTTTTGACAGATTTCGCATTTTCCAAATGTCTCGTTCTCAATTCTTTCTAAAGCTTTTTTGAGGTGGTTGTATCTTATTTCCAAATCTTTGAGGATGGCTTGCCTTTCTCCGAACTCTTCTTGGTCATCAGCATTATCGTTTGGGTCAGAGTGGTCGTCGTTTTTGTTTGTTTCAGGATTGCCTGTAACTTCCCAATCTTGAGGGTTATCAGGATTTATTTTTCCGACTGTGTCTAATTCTTTTTCTAAAAGTGTTAATTCTTCCTCCAATTTCTCTTTGTAATATTTTATATTCATAAATTTACCCTGTTAAAAAGATTTGACTCTATATTTAACTAATAATTTACTAATTAACAATACTTTTTTACTTAACTTACTCTTTATGTCTCACTTCTGTCAAATTTTAGTTTTATTTTGGTAAATAAAACTATTTAACAGGGTGAACTTATCTTGTGTGATAAATAGTTGATAATCTATCGAAAATTTCTTGTAATGTTATTTTATTTGTTGTGATGACAAGTGTCTCGCTGTTGGGAAAAGAATAAGCAAATAGTATTTTTCCTCCTCCATCTAAAATTGCGCGGACATCTTTATTTTTAACGATGATATCTTTAAATTGGTAGCTGTTTTTTCTTAAGGTGTCTTGGGAGAAAACAAGATTGTCTTCAATAAAAATTGGTCCCAAGTCTTCAAGAATTGTTTTTTCCCATTTTATCATTTCTGGGAAAGAGTCTTCAAATGACCTCGTTTTGAAAATCAGGAAAGGACTGTTTTGTATGGTTGAATGGAAGCCGAAGGTAAAATCTGGTTCCAGAAATCTCAAGAGAGTGCCAGATACTCGGGCATCTAAGAGCTCTAAAAATTGGTTTGTTGTTACCAAAGTTTTTCCGGTTTGTGTTCCGTCTTCAGCCACACTTCTTTTTGTAAAATATAGCTGGATTAATGTCCCAAGTGGGATATCTAATTGGGAGACCTCATCTTGAACAGATTTTATCAGTTTTAATTTGCTAAGATTTTCAAAAAAGAGATCTTTTTGATATTCAGTGTAAATAATTGGTGTAAGGGCGACTTCTTGAACTTTGATTACCGGTGTTGGTTTGAGGACATTCAAAAGAAAAACAGAGGCGACCCCCGCTATCAGTAGTATTCCGCTGGCGATTATGAGGGTCGTGTTTTTTTTGGTTTCAATTCCTATTTTTTTAAATAATCGTCTGCGTTTGCTCTCCTCTTCAATCACTATTTTAGTGGTTGAAAGATCTTTATTTTTAACAATATTAGATAAATCGCTTTGGTAAGTTCTAATAGAAGATTTTTTCTTATCAACCCCTTCTTTATTATTTTGTTGTGGTATTTGGTTTGGTTCCATTATCTCTTTTTATGAAATTAGGATCGGCTTCTTTGATAGATAATTTTATTTTATTTCTTCCATCAGTTTCTTTTATTATAACAGGAACTATCATCCCTTCGCAAAGAACTTTGTTTATATCTTCAACACGGAAAGGAGCAATTTCTGAAATGTGAACTAAACCATCTGTGTTTGGTCCGATTTCTACAACCACTCCAAAATCAAGGATTCTTGTAATTTTACCTTGGAATCTATCGCCAACTGAATAAACTTTCGTTATGGCTTCTATCATTTTTTTGGCATTATCTACTGCTGTTTGTTTCCCTGTAATGTAAACCTCGCCATTGTCATTAATGTCTATTTCATCTACGCCCATACGATCTTTGATGTGGTTAATGACTTTTCCTCCGGGTCCGATTACTTCTCCAATTTGTTCTGGTTTAATTTGTATTTTTATAATCCTCGGAGCGTGGGCATACATTTCTGGTCTCGGTTCTGGAATTTCTTTAATGATAACATCTAAGATTTCTAATCTGGCCTTTCTGGCTCTTTCTAATGCTTCTGAAAGAATTTTAATTGAAACGCCTCCCACTTTGACATCCATTTGAATAGCTGTGATTCCGTCTTTTGTTCCTGTCACTTTAAAATCCATATCACCGTAATGGTCTTCGGGCCCTTGTATGTCGGTTAATATTTTATAATTATCATCATTTTCCATCATCAATCCCATAGCAATACCGGCGACAGGGGCTTTGATAGGCACACCGGCGTCCATTAAAGCTAAGGTACTGGCACAGGTTGATGCCATTGAAGTGGAACCGTTAGAAGCCATTGCTTCTGAAACAATTCTGATGGTGTAAGGGAAGATATCTTCTGGGGGAAGGACCGCTAAAAGAGCTTTTTCTGCTAAGGCGCCGTGGCCAATCATTCTGCGATTAGCATTACCGACTCTGCCGGTTTCACCTGTAGAAAAAGGCGGAAAATTATAATGATGAATGTATCTTATTTCCTTCCCCAACTCTACTCCATCTAAAGCGAGGGTGTCTCTGCGTCCTCCTAATGATAAAGCTGAAAAAACATGGGTTCCTCCTCTGTAAAATATTCCGACTCCGTGGGCCATGGGGGCTATTCCACCAGCTTGAGCAGACAGAGGGCGGATTTGATCCATCGCTCTCCCATCTACCCTTCTGTCATTTTCTATGGCTTCTTTGTGAATTAAATTATCTATCGTCTTTTCAAAAAAACCTAAGGCAAGAGAGATATTGGACTCCCCAGTTTTTTCCACAAAACTTTTTATCCAATCGTTTTTTAATTCCTCTATGGTTTCATTACCTTTTTTATTAAAAACCATTTCCTCTAATCTTGGTTCAACAGTGTCTTTAAATAATTTGAGAACTTCCTCTGATAGTCTTGGTTTGACTATAATCAATTTCTCTTTTCCTCTCTCTTGAATGATATTTTTTTGAAATTCTTGAATTTTTTCAATTTCTTCAGAAGCCTTTTGGAAGGCTTTGGTGATTTCTTCGTTGGTGACTTCATTAGCTCGGACTTCTATCATATTTAGATGGCCGTCTTTCCCGCAGGTAACTAAATCTAATTTTCCGTCCGTGCCTTTTAAAAAAGGGTTGATAGAAAACTCTCCTGTTTCATCTCTCCCGATTCTAATAGCACTGACAGGCCCGTTCCAAGGGATATCTGAAGTAGCTAAAGCCAAAGAGGCAGCATTGATAGCAAGGATATCAGGGCTATATTCTCCCAACGATAAAATTGTAATAATGACTTGAACTTCATTTCTAATATAGTCGTCAAAGAGAGGCCGAATAGTTCTGTCTACCATCCTCCCAGTTAGGATAGCGTTGGTTGTCGGTTTGCCTTCTCTTCTCATAAAACGACCACCTAAAATTTTTCCCATAGCGTAGAACCTTTCTTCATACTCTACTGATAAGGGGAAATAATCTAATCCGTCTTTTTGATTATTTGAGATGACGGCTGTGGCCATCACCACTGTTTTTTCGCAACTCAAAATAACCGAACCATTAGCTTGGTTAGCTAAGTCACTAAATTGAACGGTGATGGTCTTGTCTCCTAAGTTTAAAGTATATTCTTTTGTTTGCATTTTTAATTAGAATGTTAGGTTTTTTAGGTCTTTAGGTTATTAGGAGAGAAAATTTGCAGAGCAAATTTTCTCTCCTAATAATCTAATTTACTAATAACCTAATAACTATTATTAATAATCTATTTTTTCTTTTTTAAAAAAAATCTACTACCACTTTCTTTATAGTTGAGCAGATATTTTTTGGGGTCTTGGCAAAGGTCGGTAAAGTCATCAACAGTTTCAATCAATTTTGATGAAGAGGATTTTCCAAAAGCCATTACCTCTATTTGGCAACCTTCGTTGGTTCTTAAGTATTCAACTAAGGGAATAAAATCACCGTCGCCTGAAATTAAAACAATTGTATCTAATTTGGGGGCTAATTTGATAGCATCAACAGCAATACCCACATCCCAGTCGGCTTTTTTGGCTCCCCCGAAAAAAATTTGCAGGTCTTTAGTCTTTGTTTCTATCCCTAATTTTTCTAAAGCCTCAAAAAAGTTTTTTTCATCTTCTGATTCGGTGGTGATAACATAAGCAATCGCTCTGATTAAAGCTCTTCCCGCCACAGCGTCCTCCATAACTTGTTTGAAGTTAACTTTAGCTCGGTAAAGATTTTTAGCACTATGATAAAGATTTTGGGTGTCAATGAAAACTCCTATTCTTTGTTCTTTGTGTTTTATAACAGTCATTGGTTAGTTGGTTAGTTAATTAGTAAATTAGGGCTTTAGTCTGTTAGGTTTTTAGTTCTTTAGGGGAAAAAATTGCTTTGCAATTTTTTCCCTTCTAATTCCTAATATCTAAATACCTAATACCTGAATTACAGTATATGATAAAAAAGAAAAAGTTCAAAGCAAAAACAAAAAAACCGCTGAGCGGTTTTTTTGTTTTATTTTTTCAAATCCAATTTTTTTATAAGTGAATCGTATCTTTTTGTGTCTTTTTTTTGTAAATATTTTAAGTGAGACCTTCTGTTGGCTACCATCTGGAGTAAGCCTTTTCGGGAATGGCGATCTTTTTTATGAGTCTTTAAATGACTGGCTAATTCATCAATTTTTTTAGACAACAACGAAACCTGCGCTTCTGGAGAACCAGTGTCTGTCTCGTGAATTCTTGTTTTTTTGATGGCGTTGGCCTTCTTTTGCTTGGTTAACATATTTTCAATCTTAACATAAATGGGCTTATTCTGCAAGAAAATATACAGTTTTTATAATTAGTTGGATATTTTCGTAGCCCAGCCTTATTTTTTTATAATTACTTAAAAAAACGAGGAAAAGTACAGAAAAAGTGATTAAAATAAAAAATAGGTAAATTAAATTAAAAATAGGGCTGTGGCAAGGTCTTTGATTATTTTATAATATACTCTAAAAGATAGATTAAAATGGAAAACATATTATTTTAATGGGTTTTATAAGACTTCATCTCAATTTGCACCCAATAAAAGATATTTTGAAAGATTGAAATTACAAACTCCGAGGAAGGAGTTCTGCCGTTAGAAGTAAGAAACCAAAGGTTTCTGTAAGTTCTAACGGTAGTTTTTCCCTATAAATAGGGAAAAGTTTATATCTTCAGTCTTAACCTCTTACTAAGTGCAAAATGAGCTGAAATCTCTCAACTTCGGGAGGTTGAACCTCCCGAAGTTCTATTTTTATTAATTTTACTACGTTTTTAATACTTTGTCGTCTCTTTAAGAAGACTACTTTCCTTCCTCAATAGGTAATCTTCTCGAAAAGACTGGCGAAGTTGTTAAATTACACAACCTCCCCCGCATGGTTAATATAGGTTTTTAAAATCCTTTTGTCCAATCTTGGTTTGATGGCGGAAGGTCTTTGATTGCTCTCCATATCAGACAACAATCGCCTGAAAGGAGTTCTCTCACCTTTCCTCGGACAATCAGCAAACGGGAGACTTTCTCTTTGTTTGTGATGTCCTCGAGGATTCTCTCATCGATTGCTCCAGTGAGGTGATCGAGGATCGTACAGATCCCCACTTCCTCTTCATCGAAAGTCTCTGTTGGGCAGATCCTTTCGGCCTCTTTCATGATCTCGAGACCTTCCCGGAACAATTCATCTGTGTAGATGAAAGAGCTACTCTCCTTTTCTGGAACAAATGGAATGTGACTATGTTTGGAGAGCACTTCCTCGGCCTTGGCGTTACTCATCCAAAGCCAAAATAAAAAAAATCCCAAAATCAGGACCCACCCCGTGGCCGTTGCCAGCCACCTTTGAACCCTCTGCCATTCAGTTTCCCTCGGCCACATTTTTTTTGAAAAAAATAAAAATCCCATTTCTTTTCCTCCTCGCCCGACCGTATGGTTTAGGGCTAAAAAAATAAAAAAATCTATATTAACACCCCACCAGACCATTTCTGACAGGGATTTATTTTAAAGAACATCTCACTTGGTAACTTGATTACCAAGTGGTTACTACTATGAAATTTCAAACCTTTGTTTTAGTTTAAAATCTCAATAATAGGAAAAATCTTTGTGATTTTAGATTTTTCTTTTGACTTTCGTTTGGGTTTTGGTAATATATTATTATGACCAAAACAATTACGGTATCTTATGCAGAGTATCAATCGCTCAAACAAATTAAACAGCGTTATGAAATTATTCGCGATTTTTTTGCATTGGAATCTTTTCAAAAACCAGTTATCAAAAATCCTAAAAAAATCATAAAAGCAATGAAAGAAACTAACCTCTACACTAGCGAATTTTTAGAAAGTTTGGGAAGAGGATTACAGGAGTCATCTTATCTTTCAAAAACAAAATAGTTTTTATGGAAATTTTAGCTCTTTCAAAACGCCTTGCTTTGTATCTACAAAAACACAAATTGCAAAAAAGTTTTGAAAAACAAAAAACCATTTTTGAACAAAACCCTTTTCATCCAAGTTTGAAAACTGAAATTCTTAAACCTAAAAACCTCAAGATCTATAGTTTTCGTGTCACTCGCAAATATCGAGCAATTTTTATCTATTGTGGAAAATCTACGATAGAGATTGTTGATATTAATAATCATTATCAGTAAATAATGAATAAAAATATACAAAAATTTGAAGAATTTAGAAAATTTTTCAAAAAATTTATCTTACGAAATTATGGAGAAAGATGTCCTGATTATTGCTCTGATTGTGTCGTTTGTAAAATTTGGCAGGTTTATAAAGATTTTGAATCATTAACTGATAATCTTATTGATTTAGAAAATTTGGATTCTAAAAAATAACAAAATTAAATAGATTACATTGGAACACAATATCTTTTTAAAGAACATCTCACTTAGACCTATAAGGTCTAAGGGTATCACTACTATGAAATTTCAATTACCTCTACCTCGTCTCTGCGAGACATTTTAGAGAATTTTTTGAAAAGTTTTTTCAAAAAATTCTCTAAAAATGTCGTGGCAGTCTAAGATTAAATTAAAATCTCAATAATAGGGAGGAACTCTGAACAACGAGTTCCTCCTGTTGAACAAAACAATACAGATTTTGACGGAATTTTATAATTAGGCAACCACCTTCGCCTTGGGGGGTTAGATAACCGCCTCTGCAACTGCCGAAGAAAGAAAGAAAAGATCGTCCTCGTCAAGGTGTCGCGGGATGACATTCTCCCACCTGTCTTGCCACCCATCGTCTCCAACTTCCCATGAGAGAAAGGCCTGGCGAAGATACTTGTCGTCGAGCACCTCCTTGAACTGGTGGTATAAAGAGCACTGGCTTACTGACCAGGCGTCGGCCGGAAACAACCTTGCGATTACTTCGGCCGCCC
>Ga0210057_1001631_pt1 | contig 33580 bp, 38 predicted proteins | sample CryGeyCG2114_010_2_FD_183968 | JGI IMG/M metagenome (GOLD analysis project Ga0210057, IMG submission 183968) | Groundwater microbial communities from aquifer - Crystal Geyser CG10_big_fil_rev_8/21/14_0.10 (SPAdes) (version 2) | ecosystem: Environmental > Aquatic > Deep subsurface > Groundwater ... | reverse complement strand
ATAAAAAGAGATTAATAATAAACTTATGGACTGGAAAAATTTCTTTAAGCCCACTTTAGGCAAGTTAATAATTGTTTTAGTTATTGTTTTGCTGTGGCCTAACTACGTACATGAATATGTAATATATGTTGACGGGCCTGCCTTCTATACAGATGAAAATGGAAACATGCAACCCGTAGGCGAGGAAATAAGCTCTCAATATGGTAGACAAGAAGGAACAAGTCAAGTTTTTTTTGGTCTTTTAATAATACTCAATATATTTAATCCTGGAAACATGTTATCAATGGCTAACGGAATAAACTTTATTGCAAGCCTAATTGTTTCCTATTTAATCGCAAGTGCAATAATTTTCATTTGGCAAAAATATAAAACAAAGAAATAAACTTTTCAAACAATATTTCTGTTAACTTTTTTCTCGTACCTATAGTGAACATAGCTTTATATAGTTTCAATTCTGCTATTTGTTTGTAGACTTTTTGGGGGTTTGAAAATGAATAAAAAATTAAGCTGTGTTTTAATTTCATTGGTTTTGTTAGTGCCAGTGGTCTTTGCAGCTGAAGTTTCTGAAATAACTGAACGATTGAGCGTAAAGAAGAACCTTTTGCATTAAAAAACGTTCTGGAAAACAATTTTTTATAGGAGTGGTTTTAATGCAGAAAATAACCGAAAAAATAAAAATAAGCGAGTTAATAGAAAAATATCCTGAAACAGTTTCAGTGTTGTTTGAAAAAGGAATTCATTGTGTGGGATGCCATGCAGCGGCATTTGAAACGCTTGAACAGGGATTTCAGGCGCATGGATTAAATGAAGAACAGATAAAAGAAATAGTAAAGGAATTAAATGAAAAAATTGAAAAGAAATGAAAAAGGAAAATGAAAAAATAAAGTGAAAATAATGAATGTAAAAAAAGTTATTTTGGTTTCTCCAAGGGGCTTTTGTGCCGGAGTAAAAAGGGCAGTAGAAGTAGTTGAAGATTCATTAAAACTGTTCGGGAAACCGGTTTATGTAAAGCACGAAATAGTGCATAACAAAAAAGTAGTGGAAGAACTGGAAAAAAAAGGAGCAATAACGATTGAAAATCTGAATGAAGTGCCAGAGAATTCAGTTGTTGTTTTTTCTGCTCATGGTTCTCCGCCGGAACACTACAAAAAAGCAAGGGAAAGGAACTTGAAACTGATTGATGCAACTTGTCCTTTGGTTACAAAAGTCCATTTAGAAGTAAAAAATTATGGAAAAAAAGGATATAAAATAATTTATATCTGCCATAAAAATCACATTGAAGCAAAAGGAGTCATAGCTGAATTAAATTCAGGGATTTATCCTGTGGAAAATTCAGAAGACATAAAAAAACTGGATTTTCCTGAAGGAGAAAAACTGGTTTATTTAAGCCAGACTACATTAAGCATTGATGAAACAAAAAAATTAATCCAGGAAATAAAAGAAAAGTTTCCTGAAATTGCTGACCCGCCAAAAGAAGATATTTGTTATGCCACAACTAACAGGCAGTCGGCAATAAAAGAATTAGTGAAAAAAACTGATGTTGTGTTGGTTGTTGGTTCAGTTACTTCATCTAATTCACAGAGATTAAAAGAAACTGCTTTAGCTAAAGGAAAAAAAGCTTTTTTGGTTGATAGAGTAAAAGATTTGAAAACAAAATGGTTTGAAAATGCTGAATCAGTTGGAATCAGTGCAGGGGCAAGCTCTCCTGAAAAAGTAGTTGAAGAAATAGTTGAATACTTTACTGAAAAAGGAGCAGAAAGAGAACAACTGGTTATATTAGAAGAAAAAATGAAGTTTGTTGAACCCTTTGAATTAACCAGAATGAAAAAAGAGAAAAGCAATGTTTAATACTTGAATTTTTTATTGTATTCTTTATGGTCTAAATAGTCTAAATAAATCAAAAACAAGTCTATTTCATTCCCTGTTATTGTATAAAGCAGTCTCCAGTAAGAATCTAAATTGAATTTCCACAGATTTGTTAAATCATATTTTTGAATGTATTCTTTTGGTCAGAGTTTTCTTGGAATTTTTTTACCTGATTCTCTATCAGATTGAAGTCTGGCTGTTGCTTTAGAAATTAAATCAATCAAATACTTTGCGTCTGCATTTCCTTTTACTGCTTTCTTTTTCAGTTTATTATAATCTTTGTTAAATTCAGGAGAATAACGAATTTCATGCATGAACCGGAACACTCTTCCTAATCAATTTTCTTGAAGTGGAAGAGCCGGCAAAAACCCATAATAGTTTATCGTCTTTAGTCAGAATAACTTTGTTTGAATCAATCAAGTAATCAACTGCGACCTTAAAAGTCTGATACATGATTTTTTTTGGAAGTTTTTTCCATAATTCAGTTCTTGAAAGATAGTTGCCTGAATTCTTTATTTTATCTTCAATCATCAACACAGTATCAAGCCTTGGGTAATGCAAAACAGTTGTTCTTAGTTTCATTTCTGTCATATAAATTTATATGATAAGATTATTTAAGGTTTTTGTTTAAGAAAACTGAAATTAACACCTGCAATGAGGTATCGTTGCAGATATATTAGCATATTCTCTGTTTGTATTATGGAAGTATCCAGACTCAAAAGAATAGCTGCTTTTGAATTTCTTAAGGAATTAAAAGAAGAAAAAATCCCAACAAAAACAATAATAAAAGAAGTTCAAACAAAATTTGGCATACCTAAAGGGACTCTTTACGACTGGTTAGGGGGCAAAAGATCCCCATTTGGTTCAATAGGAAAACTAAAATATAATGCACAATTTTTCTATGTTATTGGAGCTTTATTAGGCGACGGTTGTGCATATCATTGGGAGAATGAACACCAGATTTGGCTTGTAGGAGACAAAAAATTCACAAAAAAGTTTGCAGAAAAAATGTCAAGCTGCATTGAAAGAAAAGTAAAAAATTATATTAACAGAAGAAATAATATTTGGTTTGTGAAAATTAGTAACATTTTGTTATACAATTTATTTACAGATATTAGATGCGATTTAAAGAAATTAAAAGACCTAATGGAAAAAGAAAATTTTGAAAATAATTCATTACAGTTTATTGAAGGATTTTTCGATGCAGAAGGTTGCGTAAAAATCATAAAAGAAAAAACAAGGAAAACTCCAAAAATATGTCTTGACATTACAAACACAAATTACGAGTTCTTAGAATTAACGAAAGATTTACTAAAAAAAACATTGAAGATAGAAGCAAGATATTCAATTCAAAAGAGTAAACAAGACAACAGAAAAACAGTATTCCATTTAAGAATTTACAAAAAACAGGATATAAAACTATTTTTTAGCAAAATAAGTACAACAAAACTCAAAACAGAAAAAATTAAATATGTGGAGAAATGGTTTAACCTTTCCTTTTAGCATCCACATAAAACATGTTTACCTTTTTCCAATTCACCACATTCCAAAAATTGTTAATATATTTATCTCTTCTGTTTTTATGGAGAAGATAATACGCATGTTCCCATACATCTAATGCAATCAAGGGAGTCATTTTTTGGGTTAAAGGGCTGTCTTGGTTTTGTGTATTAATTATTTCAAGTTCTCCGTTATTTAATACAAGCCATGTCCATCCGCTTCCAAACAAGGATGCAGCAGAAGCAGAAAACTCTTTTTTGAATTGTTCAAAAGAACCAAACTTTTTATTGATTGCTTTAGAAATTTCTCCTTGAAAATCAGAATCTTTTTTTAATACAGTCCAGAAAAAATTATGATTTAATGTTCCCCCGCCTGCATTTCTTACTGCAGTCCTGATTTCTTTTGGAACAGAAGAAAGATTAGAGATTAATTCTTCAAGAGATTTTTCCTGTAATTCTTTTTGTCCTTCTAAAGCTGCATTTAATTTATTTACATACCCCTGATGATGTTTTGAATGATGAATCCTCATTGTTTCTTCATCAATAAACGGCTCTAAAGAATTATATTCAAATATTTTTGGCAATTCATGTTTCATTTTACTCACCTCATTTTTTTAATTTTATATTTTGCCGACCAAATCAAGGTTCGGCTTTAATGTCGTACTTCCTTTTTTCCAGTTAACAGGGCAAACTTCTCCGTTGTGTTCTTTAACAAATTTTGCTGCCTGAATTTTTCTTATTAATTCTGGAATACTTCTTCCAATACTGTTGTCATGGAATTCAAAAGCTTTTAATATTCCATCTGGATCAATAACAAAACTTGCCCTTAAGCTTAATCCTTCTTCTTCAATATAAGTTTCATAATCCCTTGAAATTCTTGCATTAGGGTCAGCCAGCATTGGAAATTTTATTTTTTTAATTGTATCAGAAGTGTCATGCCATGCTTTATGTACAAACTCAGTGTCAGTGCTGATGCTTAATACTTCTGCACCCATTTCTTTTAATTCATAATAATGGTCAGCTAATTCACCTAATTCTGTCGGGCAGACAAAAGTAAAATCAGCCGGATAAAAAAACAAAACAACCCATTTACCTTTATAATCAGACAAATTAACTGTTTTCACTTCATTATTATGAAATGCTTTTGCACTGAATTCTGGTGCTTTATCATTGATTTTAATCATTTTATTTCCTCCTTTTGCTGCATTTAGTGCAGTAACCAAAATAAATCAGGTTAACTGAAACCGGATTGAAGTCCTTTGACTTAAAATCCCTAAGCATTTTTTCTGATAAATGCTTGTCATAATAATCAAAAATCTTTCCACAACTTTTACATACACAATGTTTATGAACACTACAATCAGCATCAAACTTATATTCACCATTAATTTCCAATCGGCATATTTTTCCTTCATCAGCTAATTTATGTAAATTCCTGTAAACTGTTGCACGAGTAATTGAAGGAACAGCATTCTTGACATTAACATAAACTGTTTCAGCATTAGGATGAGATTTAACTTTAATTAAATAATCAAGAATTTTCTGCATCTGGACGGTGTTTCTTGTTTCAGCCATAAAATCACTATTAATAACTATTATTATTAGATAACGATTATTATTTAAAGCTATCATTTTTTTATAATTAATTTGGGTTAATTAAAGATATCCCTGAATTAGAATATCTTCTCCGGTTTTTTCAAAAGACATTTCTTTCAATTTAACTGAGTCACTGATTTTTTTTAGTCCTAAATCGCCAAAAACAGGAATTCCTGAACCAAGAATTTTTGGGGAAATGAATAACATTAGTTTATCTGCAAGCTTTTCTTTTAAGAATGAAGTGAATACTGCTGAGCCGCCTTCAACCAATAAACTGCTAATGTTTCTTTTTCCTAATTCAGTTAATAATTTTTTTAAATCAACTAAATTGTTTTTCGATTTTAATTCAATTACTTTTCCTTCAAATCTTTTTTCAGGAAAGAGTTTTTTGTCTGTTGTAAAAACAAGGAAATTCGAATCATTAAAAACATTGAGTTCAGCAGAAAGTTTCTTTGAAGCAAAAATTATTCTTAAAGGATTCCTTCCTTTTTCAATTCTGGCAGTTAATCTTGGATTGTCTTTTAAAACAGTGTTCTGACCTGCAAGAATTGCATCAACTTTTGAACGCAGTTCATGAACTTTTTTTCTTGATTCTTCTGAAGAAATCCATTTAGAATCAAATTCTTCTGAAGCAATTTTGCCGTCCAAAGTAATTGCCGCTTTCAGGGAAACAAAAGGAATTTTTGTTTTCTGGAATTTAATAAAGGCTTCATTTATTTTCATTGCTTTTTCTGCAAGCAAACCTGTTTCGGTTTCAATCCCTGCGTTTTTTAATTCAGTTAATCCTTTTCCATTAACTAAAGGATTAGGATCTTTTAGTGCAACAACAACTTTTTTTATTCCTGCTTTAATTATTGCTTTAGTGCAAGGAGGCGTTTTTCCATAATGGCTGCATGGTTCTAAAGAAACATATATTTCAGCGCCTTTTGCTTTTGAACCTGCTTCTTTCAATGCATTTATTTCTGCATGCGAACCACCAAAAAATTTATGGGATCCTTCCCCAATAATTTTTCCGTCTTTAACTATTACACAACCCACAAAAGGATTAGGAGACGGATTTCCTTTCAGAGAAATTTCAAGTGCTCTTTGCATAAATTTTTCTTTCACAAAAGATGCCCCATTTTCTGCTTTTTTGTTTCAAGATAATCCTTTGAAAAGCTTGTTGGAGAAACCTTTAATGGAATTCTTTCAGAAACAGTAATTCCATTTTCTTCCAGTTCCTTTATTTTGTTTGGGTTATTGGTCATTAACCTAATTTTTTTTACGTCTAATTTCTTGAATATTTCAGCAGCAACAGAAAAATCCCTTAAATCAGGTTCATGCCCTAAAGCTTTATTTGCTTCAACTGTGTCCATTCCTTTTTCCTGCAGAGAATAAGCTTTGATTTTTTCTGTTATTCCAATTCCACGACCTTCCTGAAACAAATAAATTAATATTCCGTGCCCTGCTTCATTGATTTTTTTCAATGCAAGATTTAATTGTTCTCCGCAGTCACATTTAAGTGAATGAAATATTTCTCCTGTAATGCATCCTGAATGAACTCTTGCAAGAACTTCTTTGTTTTTAATTTCTCCTTTAACCAAAGCAAGATGAGCACAACCATCAGAAGAAGAAAAAGCATATAATTTAAAGATCCCAAAAGCAGTCGGGAGATTAGTACAGGCATCAATTTTAACTAAATGGTTTTTATTATCATTTTTTGATTCAAATAAAATATTGTTTTTTTTCCTGAATTCAATTAAATCCTCTATTGAAATCATTTTGATTTTGTGTTGTTCAGAAAACTCTTTTAGTTCATTCAGTTTTTTTACTGAACCATTTTTGTTGACTAATTCACCGATTACTCCTGCAGGAAATAAATCAGCTAATTTGCATAAATCAACTGAAGATTCAGTATGACCTTTTCTTTCCAAAATTCCATCTTTTTTTGCATACAAAGGAAAAACATGCCCAGGCATACCAAAATCTTTTTTTGAAGCATCAGGAGAAATCAATTTTTTGATTGTTTCAGTCCTGTCTTTAGCAGAAATGCCTGAAGAAACATTATTAACTGCATCAACTGAAACAGAAAAACTTGTATCAAAATTATCTGAATTTTTTTCAACCATTCTTGGAATGCCTAATTCTTTGAGCTTTTGCTCTTCCATTGGAACACAGATTATTCCGGAAGTTTCATTAATTAAAAAAGCCATTTTGTTTTCAGTTAATTTTTCAGCCGGAATAAATAAATCTCCTTCATTTTCCCTGTCTTTGCTGTCAACAATAATAAGAAAATTCCCTTTTTTTATTTCGTTTAATGCATCTTCTATTTTAGAAAACACTTTTATTCCCCTGAATTTTTTATCATTTTAATTACAGCTTCAACTGAATGTTTTGAATAAGAATCAATTCTTTTAACTGCGTTTTCCCTTGAAACATTTGGTCCTGAGACACCAAAAGCAACCGGTTTATTGAATTCAAGAGACAACTGTGAAACCTTTTCTGCGCAGGTAAAAGCAACTAATTCATCATGGGAAGTTTCTCCTTTGATAACGCTTCCAAGAACTATAACACCTTGAACATCAATTCTTTTTAATAATTTTTTTACTGCCAACGGAGCATCAAAAACTCCGGGAACAAAAACTGTTTTTATTACTTCAGCATTCAGGGATTTAGCATGAGCTAAAGCAATTAAATGCATTTTTTCAGTTATTTCTTTGTTGTATTCAGCAACAACAAAAGCAATTTTTGGCTTTGAATCAAAAGGAGGTTTTATTTCTGTTTCATCAGAAAACCCCTGCCTTATTCCTTTTCCAGCAAATTCACTTAAAACAGTTTTTCCTTCCAGTAATTTAATTGCATTAATTATGTGTTTCTTAACACGGTTTTCTGCTATTTCAAATAATTGTTTTTCATTTTTTGCTTCATCTAAATGAATAAAAACTTCAAGAATTGGTTTATTGCATTCAAGCTGAACTTTTTGTATTGCGGTTGAAGCTTCATGCGAACAAACTTTATCAACTTTTTCTGCTCCTGGCATTCCTAAAGCCAAAACAATATCGCAATTAAATTCTTCAAAAAGTTTTTTGCAGGCAAGAGGCAAATCCTTTATTCCAGGAACAGTAAACCTTTCAATTTCTCCTTTGAAATTTGATTCTTTTAATTGTGTTTCAACAAAAGAAAACAGATTAATTCTTGAAAAAGTTGTATCAGCAATTCCTATTTTAGTCATAAAATAATTAAACAAACTACTTACTTAAAAATGTTAGGTTACCCAAAAAAGAGTTACTTGTCTCTTAGGGCATCTATTGGATCCATTGCCGAAGCTCTTCTTGCCGGAACCCAGCCTGAAACCATCCCTATCACAAAAGCAAAAGCTAATGAACCAAGCAAAAGAATTGGATCAAAAGAAATTATCAAATCTATGCCGGAAGAACTTGCAACTATTCCTCCAATTAATGCTATTGAAAAGCCAAGCAAATAACCAATTAATCCTCCGACTAAACCAATTACTCCTGATTCAACCAGAAATAAAGATAAAATGAAGTTGTTTGTTGCACCAATTGCTTTCATTATTCCTATTTCTTTTGTTCTTTCCATTACAGCCATTAACATAGTGTTCATTATCCCAATGCCTCCGACTATTAATGAAATTGCTGCAATAAAAACCAAAACCATTTGAATTAATCCAAGAACAGATAAAGCAGTTTCTTGTATTTGAGAAGCAGTAAGGATCTGGAAATCTTCTTTTCCATGCGCTCTTTTTAATTCTTTTGTAATTCTTTCTTTTACTTCAGGAATTTCTTCTTTATTCACTGCTTTAACAAATATTCTAAAAGGAGTTAATTTTTTTCCTGTAATACTTTCCAAAGATTTGTAATTCATTACTATTGCATTATCAAAGGCAGCCCCAAAAGACTGGCCTGCAGCTTTGGTTATCCCAACAACTCTTAAAGAATCATTTCCCATAGTAAGATTTTGTTTTAATTCAACTTCTGAATCAAATGTTTCTTCTGCAAACCTTGCGCCAAGAACCACACCTAAATTATCTGATGAAGTTAATGCTCTTCCTTCAGCAATACTCAATAAGCCAATTTCTTCAAGCAAATCCTGTTTTTTTGTATCAATCCCAAGAACAATTACACTTTTTTTTTCTTCTTTAAAACTAACTATCTGGGAAGATAAAAACATTGGCGTAGCGCTTTCAACTCCTTTAATTGCTTCAATTCTTTTAACATCAGCTGTATCCAATTTTGAAAAAACTGATGAAATAAAACTTGAGCCAGGCAAAACCATAATAGTATTTGAACCAAGTTTTTCAAATTCTTTTTCAACTGACTTGTTGAATCCGTCACCGATTGAAATCAATGCAACAACAGCCCCAATGCCAATAATTATTCCAAGCAAAGTCAAAATACTTCTGAACTTTTGTCTTTTTAGGTTTTCCACTGCATTTGAAAACAATTCTGTATCCATTTTCTCAACTCAAAAAAAAAAATTAATTTTTTAATCTCCTTATTTTATTTTTTTTCTCCTTTTTATTTTTCTCTTTTTTTATTTCTTTATTTCTTTTTTCTTTTATTTTTTCTTTTTTTTCCTTTTCTCTTTTTGGGCAACTTGCACTTTTTCTCTTTCGGAAAAGAGAAAAAGGGCAGGGTTATTCAAACCTCAATGCTTCAACTGGCTCCATTAATGCTGCTCTTCTTGCAGGAACCCAACCAGAAACCATTCCAACCATCAAAGAAAAAAATATTGATCCAAGAATTAATTCAATTGAAGGAATTGCATTAAATGAAAAACCTGCCAAACCAGCTGCTAAAGAAGCAAGAAAACTAATTCCTGTTCCAATAATTATTCCAAATATTCCTCCAATTAAACCAATTAAAGCTGATTCAATCAAAAACAAAGACATAATAGTATTATTTGTTGCGCCAATTGCTTTCATTATTCCTATTTCTTTTGTTCTTTCCATTACAGCCATTAGCATAGTATTCATTATGCCAATTCCGCCAACCACTAAAGAAATTCCCGCAATAATAAAAACAATCAAACCAACTAAACCAAGAATAGTATCAGTGCTTTCAAGCAAATTCTCTGAAGTCATTGTATAGAAATCTTTTGCACCGTGTTTTTTTTCCAGTTTATCATCAATTTCTGTTTGAACTTCTTTTATGTCAGCTCCTTCATCAACCATTACAATTAATTCAACCGGATCCTCTTCATCAAAATATTCTCTTACAACTTTGGCAGTCAATAAAACCATATTTGAACCACCAAAAGCTGAAGCTAAAGAATTTGGCTTGCTTAATGCAATGACTCTGAATTTTTGGTCATCAAGTTCAACATTTTCTCTTACCTGAATTTCTTTATCAAAAGTGTCTTTGGCAAAATCTTCATATAATCCTATTGAAAACATATCATTTGAAGTAAATGCTCTTCCTTCACTAATATCCACATAACCCATGTCTTCCAATAAATACATTTTATCTGGTTCTAACCCAACCAAAATCACTTCAGTTTCCTGACCATTATATTTCAGTATAGCAGAAGTTTCCCAAAAACCAGTTGCATCTTTCACGCCATGAATCCCTTTAATTAAATCAAGGTCTTCTTCAGTTAAAGAATTAGTTACTGCAGTTGATATCCCTATTCCTGAACCGGGTTCAACAAAAATATTATTTAATCCAAGCCCCTCCAATTCAGAAGAAATTGATGATTCCAGCCCCTGAATTATTGCAATTAAAGAAACAATTGCTGCAATGCCGATAACTATTCCAAGCAATGTAAGGTAACTCCTGAGTTTTTGATTCCTGATATTCCCGAAAGCAACAGAAAAGATTTCAAAATCAATCATGAAACCTCTCCTTACTTGCTTTTTTTAATGAATTTTCTGTAACCAAACCTTCCAACAAAAAACAATACAATCAAAACCACAATCCAAAACCAGATATTGAATTCAGAAACAGAAGTTTCCCCTATTCCATAAACTTTCAGCATTACAGTTTTTGTGGTTGTTTTTTGCATTCCATACTGATCTTTATAAGTGAAATTTAGAGTTATTGGATGATTTCCTTTTTCTAAATCATAATTCAACTTGATTGTTTCTTTAAATGAATCAAAGTCATCTGCATTCATTGTTCCGATAAACTGCTTAGTATTTTCAAATTCTCCTGCATCAGAAGAAAGTTCAACTACAACAGATTTCGCGTCCCCTACCCCTGTGTTAAACAAATCAAAAGTTAATTCACTTGATGCACCTGGGGAAGGCAGCGGCTCTGCACTGCTAATAACAGCATCTAATTCAGGATTTTCAACTACCTTAATGCCAATGTATTTTGTCTGGGTGTATTCAGTTAATTCCTCGTCCTTGAATTTGATTGTTATTGGCACCATATAAGTCTGCTGGTCTGCTTCAGGATTAACCCCTAACAAAACAATTACGTTTTCTTCCTGCCCTGCATCCAATTCACTTAAATAAACAAAAGAACTGCCTAACTGTTTTATTTCACGTTCAACTACCACGCCGGTTGAAGTAACAGTCCTGTCTTCCACGCTTCCAACTAAAACATCCCATGCTTTGCTGCTTCCCACATTCTTTAAATTTAATTTTACTTCAGCTACTTCTCCTGGAGCAATCTCTATTGGGTCAACAGAAATAATTTCAATCTGAGGGCTTATTCTCTGGACATCAATTGAAGAAGCACTGCTTTTGGAACCGGCGTTTTCTTCAGTTACTTTCAAACGAATATCATAGCTTCCGTTCAATGCTTTTGAATCAACCCTGACTTTATATTTAATCAGAACATCATCATTTCCTCTTACTTTTCCGAGTTCTTTTTCTTCAGAAACCCCGGGATCCAAAGAAAAAGGATAATCTAATTCCAGCCCGACAGTAACATTGTTTGATTCAGCCCCGCTGTTATTTTTTACTACAGTCCATAAATCAAAATACTGACCCGGCACTGCAGGGGTAGGCGAATAAGTCACTGAATTAACATCTAAGTCAACTGCACTGACTATTGCTGTCAAAAACAGCACTAAAAAAATTAAACCGATTTTTTTCATTTATTACACCTCAAAAAAAAATTACTTCTAATATTTTATTTCCTTATAATTTTATAGTTTATTTCCTTATAATAATATAAGCTTAACAAATTTATTTCTTCCCTTTTTTATCACTTATTTTTTCACTTTCTTTATCAACTATTTTTTCCTTTTCTTTAGAATTTCATTCTCAATTATTTTTCCATCCCTTAAATTAACTATTCTTTGTGCAACTTCAGCAATATCCCTTTCATGAGTAACCATTAGAATTGTTTTTCCTTTTTTTTCATGCAATTCAGTAATCAACTGAATAATCTGCTGCCCTGAAACAGAATCTAAATTCCCTGTTGGTTCATCAGCAACAATAATTTCAGGGTTAACTGCCAAAGCCCTTGCAATAGCCACTCTCTGCCTTTGGCCGCCGGACATTTCAGTGGGTTTATGAGTCATCCTGTCACTTAAGCCGACATCTTCAAGAATTTCCTCTGCAATTTTTTCCCTTTCATTTTTGTTAATTCCCTGAAACCATAAAGGCAGCATAACATTTTCTTTTGCTGTCATCCTTGAAATAAGATTGAATGTCTGAAAAACAAAACCAATTGTTTGCCCTCTGACTAAAGCTAATTCATTATCATCCATTTTAGAAATGGGTTTTCCTTTAATAAAAACTTCTCCCGAAGTCGGTCTCAAAAGAACGCTTAATACATCCAATAAAGTGGTTTTTCCGCTTCCGCTTGGACCCATAATAGAAACAAACTCGCCTTTATTTAACTGAAAATCAATTCCATTCAATGCATTGACTTTTACTTTTCCCATAATAAATGTCTTGACAATATTATCTGCCTTAAGAACAGTTTCAACCATAAACAACCAAAAAAACAAGAGTCAATCAATTTAAATAATTTTTGAAGGCTAAACTTTGTTTTTTGGAAATAATGAATAAAATAACTATTTCAGTATATTAAATTCTGAACACTGAATTTTTTTTAGAAAGAAAAACAAAAGATTATTTTTTCGTCAGCAAGTTAATAGTCTTTGCATCGACACCGGCTTTTTTAAGTACATCAGCAAACCTTCCAGCATTAACACCCAAACCCCAAGCAAACCTTCCAGCATTAAAACTCAAACCCTTAGCAAACCTTCCAGCATTAAAACTCAAACCCTTAGCAAACCTTCTAGCATTAAAACTCAAACCCTTAGCAAACCTTCCAGCATTAACACCCAAACCATTAGCAAAAGCTCTCTTATCTTTTATGCTTTCAGCAAATTTTTCTGGGTTAAATTTAACTAAAGCCATCAAAGCACTAAACATTTTAGATTTAGACGTAAAACGATGTTTTCTCATGCTTAAAGCAATTAAATTTACTTTTTCTTCAAAAGATAATGTTCTTTGACCTTTAGCCCTTAATAAAAATAATTCTTTTGGGAAATTTGGAATCACTTCTTTCCTGCTTCTTACAGCACTCACTCTTCTAATTATTGCTAAAGCTTGTTTTCTTGGGTTCTTTGGGTTCTTTGGGTTCTTTGAGTTCTTTTGGTTCTTTGGGTTCTTTCTCACAGGCTTTTTCATGGTTTTACACACTCCACACTTTAAATATTTAACAGCACTAATAATCTTATTAATGTTTAAAATATATAATACTTTGCATGACATAATGCTTTTGCATGAATGAAATTTAATGCAAAAAACAATTTATTCTTTTCTATTCCTTAAATTATTTTATTCTGCTTTATTTGGAGAAAAAAATGGATAAAAAAAATGTTATTCAGAAAATAAAAGAAAACTGCGTGATTTTAGATAATCCTTCCCCAGAAGAATTAAGGGAACTTGCAAAAAAAGACGAAACAACAACAGAATATGGCTCGGCCTCATATGTTTCAAAAATAAGAAGCAGAAGCGCAAAAAAAACTTTTATTGTCCCTGAAGTTGAATTAGGAATAAAACAAAAAGAAATTTCAGAAAAAGAAGCAGATGAATTAGCAGAAAAAGTACTGAATTATTTAAAAGGAAAGGAATTAATTCAGTTGGATAAAAGAATGTGCTGTGCATCAAAATGCGAATTAGCATGCAGATTATACACAACAAAAGATTATGCACGGCTTCCATTTATGTGGAATTCAATGCTATTTGATTCATTAGGAACACAACCTGAATTAATAAGCATCCATGTTCCTGAATGGCCTGAAACAAAAATATTCTGTTATCCAAAACAAAACATTACTTTTTGTTTAGGAACAGACTATTTCGGCGAAGTAAAAAAATCTTTTTTAAGAATGACAATGCACTGCCATAAAATAAAATCAAAAGGACTGGGATTCCATGCAGGAGGAAAATTATTAAAAGTAAAAGATTCAGAAGGAAAACTGAAAGAAGTGGGCTTTATTATGTTTGGGTTAAGCGGAACAGGAAAAACAACTTTAACCATTCATGACCATGGATTAACAGGAGAAGAAAAAGTAAGCATAAGGCAGGATGATGTTGTATTAATGGATGAAAACGGTTACTGTGCAGGAACAGAACAGGGCTTTTTTATTAAAACAGAGGGTTTAGATGAAAGCCAGAGAGTATTGTATGAAGCTGCAATCAAGCCATCAGCAATATTTGAAAATGTTAAGGTTTTAGAAAACGGAAAAATTGATTTCAAGGACTTTGAATTAACTACTAATGGAAGGGCAGTATTGCCAAGAAAAGACGTTGAAGGAGCAGAAGATGACATTAATCTTCCTAAAGCACATAAAATAATTTTTATTACAAGAAGGGAAGATATTGTTCCTGTAATAGCCAAATTAACTCCTGAACAGGCAACAGCATTCTTCATGTTAGGGGAAAGCATTGAAACTTCAGCAGGAGATCCAACTAAAGCAGGGCAGTCAAAAAGAGAAGTCGGAACAAACCCTTTTATTATAGGAAAAGAAGCAGAAGAAGGAAACAGGTTATTGGAAATTTTAAGGAAGAATCCTGACATTGAATGCTTTTTGATGAACACAGGAGGAATCGGAAGAACCGGCTTTGAAAAAGGAAAAAATATTTCAATTAAGTTATCAACTGACATAATGAAATTTATTGCAAAAAACAGGATTAAATGGAAGAAGTCAAGGAACTGGAATTATTTAGTGCCTGAATCAATTGAAGGATTTAACTTCAGTGAATTTGAACCCTCAAAATATTATTCAGAAGAAGAGTATAAAGAAAAAGTTGATGCATTAAGGAAAGAAAGAATTACATGGCTAAAACAATTTCCTGAATTAAAAAAAGAAATAAGCGAAGCAATCCTAAAGTGAACCACATTCATTTAAATTCATAACGCACTTTTAATTGTATGAAAAATTATGAAGTTTTTGGGGGATTGATTGAATGGCTGAAATATCAGAAAGAACAAAAAATTTAGGAACAGAAAATGCTTTTGTTGTATTAGGGGAAGTAAACAGAAGAAAAGCAAGAGGAGAAGAAATAATCAGTTTTTGCATTGGCCAGCCGGACTTTGATACTCCTGAAGTAATAAAAGAAGCGGCAATAAAAGCCATTAACAACGGAAAAACAGGTTATGCTGATTCATGCGGAATAAAAGAATTAAGGGAAGCTGTAGCAGAACACGAAGGAAAAATAAGGGGGATTGAAATTAATCCTGATTCTGTTGTAGTTGACTCAGGCGCAAAACCATTTATTACACATGCAATAATGACAACAACAGATTACGGAAAAGGCCATGAAATAATGTATCCTAATCCAGGTTATCCTATTTATAGAGCACAAACAATAGTTAACGGTGCAGTGCCAAAACCATATAATATTCTTGAATCAAAAAATTTTAACTTTGATTTTGATGAATTCCAAGAAAAGGTTTCAGACAAAACAAAATTAATTATAATTAATTCCCCGCAAAACCCGACAGGAGGGGTATTAACAAAAGATTCATTAAAAGGAATAGCAGAAATTGCAATAGAAAAAGACATCTGGGTTTATTCAGATGAAATTTATTCAAACATTTTATTTGAAGGAAAATTTGAATCAATTGCATCAATTCCTGAAATGCAGGAAAGAACAATAATTTCAACAGGAGTAAGCAAAACATACGCAATGACCGGCTGGAGAATCGGCTATGCAATAAACGAAAAACTTGCAAAGTCCCTGACTACATGGGTAATAAACATTAATGCCTGCGCTGCACACCCAAGCCAGTACGCTGCAATAACAGCATTAAGGGAATCAGAAAAAGAAGCAGAAAAAATGACTGAATCATTCAAAAGAAGAAGAGACTTAATAGTAAAATTATTAAATGAAATCCCGGGAATTAAATGCTTAAAGCCAACAGGAACATTTTATGCTTATCCTAATGTAACTAAAGCATGTGAATTAACAGGAATAAAAAACTCAGAAGAATTCAGGAAAAAATTATTAGATGAAGCAAAAGTTGCAGTTTTATCAGATATTCATTTCGGAACAAAAATTACATCAGAAGGAGAACACTTAAGGTTTTCTTTTGCAACATCAGATGAAAACATCAAAGCAGGCATAGAAAAAATAAAAGAATTCATGGAAAAAAATTCCAAAAATTAAGAAGTCTGAATTTCTTCAGCATTTTCATTTTCAAGGGTTTCCAAGATATCCTCCAAAACCCCTGAACAATTAAACATTTCAGAAAAATCCATATTATTCAAAGTATAATTAATTGTTATATCTTCATTAATTTCAGTTCCTATTATTTCTCCAAACTCTCCATCCAAGTTATAAATTCCTGTTTCGCCTACATCAATGTTTTGCATTACAGGAACCCAAGACAATTCAAAAGGAGAACCTGTAAATCCCGTTAATTCAACTGAACCAGAAGCAGTATTCTGGATATGAAGAACTATATAAGTCGGTTCAATCCAGAAACCGGTAATTGATAAATTGCCGGCTGATGCAGGCAAACACCCTGAAGCTTGAATTTCTTGCTGAGAAATATCACTATAGTCATAGAACGGGCTGACACCAAGCATCATTAATTTCATGCAGCCACCTAACAAGCTATATGCGTCTAACTGGGCTTTAATTTCTTCCTGAGACCCCCCGGAAGATTCTATTGCGCCTTTGGTTACTTTAACTGAATTATCTTTTAAGTCAACTTCAATCACAACAATATCTTCTTGTGAAGCCATTGAACTTGCATAAGGAGCTGCACTGCAATCCCCACCGACAACCATTGAATAACTCACTGAATACATGCTGTTCCCTAAATCAGTTATTTTTTTCTCCATGCTCAATTTACATGGTTTTAACAAATTAATTTGTTCATCAAGTGACTGCATCTGGCTTTCATTAACATCAAAATTCAAATCAGCATAAACTCCATAATCATCATACTGCATTGCCTTTTCATAAAACTTCTTCATGTTTTCAACATATAATTCTGCATTGCATTCATCTGCTTTAGCAAAGTTTTTTACATACATCTCTAAAGCTTCTCCTTCTAAAGTAGTTTGAGCTAAAGAAATAATTCTTGCTTCAGCATCAGATTCATCAAACTCAACATTAAGTTCTTTAGAAAAAACTGCCCCTTCAAGAGTTGCTTTAACAATAACTTTTGATTCAGTTAAAGAACAAGTTAATTCAATTGAATTATTCCCTTGTTTTAAATCAATTTTGTTAGAACACAAAAGAGCATTTTGAACATTAAAAACTTCAATTTCAGCTAAACCAGCTTTATTTGAATGCAAATCAATCAAAACAGTATTGCCAGAAACACTCGCTGATTTGATAACTACTTGTGGCTGCAATAAACAACCAGATAAAATAATAACCAAAATCAAAGAAACAAAAAGAAATTTTTTCATCATAAATTATTTTATAAACAAGTATTTAAACCTTTACAAAAAGAAAATTTTTATGGAACTATTTTTTGCAACAGGAAACAAACACAAAGTAAATGAAGTGCAATTATTGCTTGGAAAAAAACTTGAAATAAAACAAAAAAATCTGAAAATAAACGAACCAAAACTTAATTCAATTCAAAAAATAGCTGAATCAAAAGCAAAACAGGCGTTCAAAAAAATCGGAAAAGCATTAATTGCAGAAGACACAGGAATTTATTTCACTGCATTAAAGAATTTTCCTGGAACAGAACCAAAAAGACAATTTGAAGAATTAGGATTTGAAGGAATACTGAAAAAATTAAAAGGAAAAAAAAGAAATGCTTTTTTTATTACAGTGATTTGCTTCACTGACGGAAAAACAACAAAAACTTTTATCGGAAAGCTTAAGGGCAGGATAACTGAAAAAGTTTTTCTGGAAAAAAAGGATGTTCTGGCTTATGAAAAAATTTTTGTTCCGCAAGGAAAGAAAAAAGTTTTAGCGTTTTTTTCAAGGAAAAACAAAAACAGGTTTTCTCACCGTGCCAAAGCAACAAAAAAACTGAAAAAGTTTTTAGAGAGCATTAATAAGAGTGTTTTTAACTAATCCTAAAACCAAACCAGAAAACAAAAAAGAACCAATTAAAGCAGAACCAACAAATCCCCCAACAAGAGCATGAAAAACAGAAACAGGCAAACCAACAAAAAAAGAAAAACAGACCCAAACAGATTTTAAAATAAAGAAAAATCAAATAAAAAGATTAAAATATGTTCTTGACAACAATTATTTACCTAAAAATTCTAATAGACTAAAAACAATAAATGCTCTTGCAGGAGTGCCGGAGCGGTCAATCGGGCTGGGTTTAGGTAAATAACAAGTCATTTTGATTTTTATTTGAAAATACCCAGTGACTTAGTGTCTACAGGGGTTCGAATCCTCTCTCCTGCAATCAGAACCTGCGGTTCCGATACCTCCCTTAACAGGCGCACGGCATAAAGCCGTGCTGATTAGCAAAATGATTACTATGATTGGAATTGATTTAGGAATAAGTTCTTTTAAGGCAGTTCAGCTGGAAAAAGGAAAAATCAAAAAAAAGAAAAGGGTTTTCCTGAATGAAGAAGGAACTGAAAAACAGATTAAAAAATTTTTTTCTGATTCATTTTTTTCCAGAAAAAAAGAAATTGCTTTAACCGGAGCAAATGCAGAAAAAGCAAAAAAATTGTTTGGCAAAAAATTTGAATTTGTTTTGGTTAATGAAATCCAGGCAATAGCAAAAGGATCTGGTTTTTTATCTAAAGAAAAGAATTTTTTAGCTGGTTCAATTGGAACAGGCACTTGTTTTGTTTCAGTTAAAAAAAACAAGGCAAGCCATATTGGGGGAACAGCATTAGGCGGAAAAACTATTTTAGGATTAAGTGAATTAATCACCAAAGAAAAAGACTTTAAGAAAATTGAAGAAAGTGCATTAAAAGGAAAAGCTGAAAAAACAGATTTAATGCTGTTTGATGTTTACTCTAAAGGAATTGGTTTATTAAAAAAAAATGTTCCTGTTGCTCATTTTGGAAGAATTAAATCAAATAAAAAAACTGATTTGAATGCAGGAATAATTAATATGATTTGTCAGGGAATTTCATTAAATGCATTGTTTGCAGCAAAAGCATTAAAACAGAAAAAAATAGTTTTTTCTGGTTCTCTTGCAGAAAGTAGATTATTTAAGAAAGTATTTAAGGATTGCAGGCAAGTATTTGATTTAGCTGAAGGAATCTTTGTCAATAATGCAGGTTTTGCTTCGGCGATTGGTGCAGGATTAATTGCTGGGAAAAAATAAAATAAGTTTTTGCTCAAACTTTTTTCTAAAAAGTTTGGACGAGTGGTCTAGTGGCATGACGTCGCCTTCACACGGCGGAGATCGAGAGTTCAATTCTCTCCTCGTCCATTAAACGTTTCGCCGTTTAAGCACGACGTGCTATTTGCGATAGCACTGAACTAACTCTTTTTTATTAATAAAATTTTTCCTTTAAAGCCGTTGGATCTAATTTCAGACAAAATTGAATTCATTTGCCAAATATAATCTACTTTCTGTTCAACAATTATTTCAGTTGAATTTTCTTCAAAATTATCTGTTCTTTGGATTATTCTTGAAGCAAGGAATTCATCTCTGAGCAGCTTGTTTGAATCAATGTTTTCAGTAAACCATAAAATTTTATAAGCCATGATTTTCTTTAAAGGGCTAGCTTGTTCTACATACAAATAAGATCCATTACTAAATTTTTTTTGCAATAAAACTTCAAGGTCTCCTGTTCTAAAATTTCTTTTAGGATGAATTAAAGCATAATAACTCCAATTTGCTTTATCTGATTCAATTATTTCACCAAACTTGCTTACTTCTAAATCAACTTTTTCTTTATCTAACTCTGAAGGTAAACCATAAACAAAAACGCCTGCTCCTTTGCTTTTATCCTCAAAATCATAAATCAAATAACTTGGCTGGATTTCCCTTCCAAAAGAAAAATCCAAATACTGTGCAGCAGAAATAAAGATCGAAACAACAAAAATTAAAGCTAAAACAAGATTCAAAGAATTCCATTTAAGTTTGTTCATCTTCTTTTCAGTCAAAAAATAATAAATTAATCCAAAAAATAATATATATGAAGAAGCATAATAAAGATTTCCTATTTCAAAAGGCAGAACGACATCGGCAAAACCAACAAAACCAATAACCAGTAAAGGCAATAAAGTTGCAAAAACATGATTTTCTGTTTTTAAGTAGTTTCTTGAAAAAAATAATGTAAAGAAAAATATTACCATCATTGCTGCTCCTGAACCAATTCCTCCATCTAAAACAGAAATAATCACTGCAAGCAAACCTGCAAGAAAAACAAGATAATCAAAAAAAGAAATGTCTTTTATTTTGGAATTAATAAACAAAATCCCAGAAATTAAAATAACTAATTCAATCAATAAATACAATACAGCCCAAACATCTGCATCAGGAATAAAAGAATACCAAGGAAAACCATCATCAAACCGACCTTTAAAATCCAAACCCAAAGAACTAGTCAAAAAATATAATGAAGCCTTAGGAAAATGATTATGCGCTATTTTTGAAGCTTCCCAATTCATTACTTCTCCATTTTCAGTTATAGTGGCAAAAGGGCCCAAAGAATCATAATCAAAGCTAAACAAAGAAAACTGTAAAGCACCTAAACCATAACCAACAAAACATGCAATCAAAAAAACTAAAAGCAATTTCTTTGAATAAGACTTTATTTTTTCGCTTAAATTAAATTTAAGAAAAACAAAGGAAAGCAAAGGAAGGAAAAAAAACCATGAAAGCATTAAAATAGTTTTTCCAGTTGAATAACCTTCAAAAACGCTTCTGCTAAACCCATGCACTAACAACAGAATAAAATCACTTAATAATGAAAATAAAGCAATAACTGCCACAAAAGCAGAAAAATATAAGAGGTGTTTTTGTTTCATTTAAATGCCTTAAAATATTAAACCAGCATAAAATTAAATATCTTATTCAAGCCTAATAAATTAGGGAAAAATAGGAATCCACAAACATTTCTTGGAAATGATAAAAAAATGAATTTCAAAAATTTTGCAGAAAATAAATTAATTGTTTTGGCTTTTGTTTTTGCATTAGTATTACATGTTTCTATTCTTTTGATCTTGCCTTATCCCGTTGTTCCAGATGTTTTTGAGAGATTACGCGTAACAGAACATTTACTGGAAAATGGTTCTTTCCCAAACTTTGATCCTCTGATTGCCCCAAACGGAGTTCATTACTTATACCCCCCGCTTACAGACTTATTTTTAGCTTTTGGATCAACTATGTTTTTTTCAAGCCCTGTTCTTGTTTGGAAAATTTTGTCTTTTATACTTTTTGTGGTTTTTTTATTTTTTTCATTAAAGTTTTCCACAAAATATTTGTCAAAAAATCAGCAAGTTTTAATGATTTTTTTTCTTGCATTTGCACCAGTTGTTGTAGTAAGATTTGTTTCATATGTTGCCGAAACAGTTGGTTTGGCTTTTTTTCCTGTTTTATTTTTTTTAATATTTAAAAGAAAATTTTGGCTTGCAGGACTTTTATTTGGAGTACTTGGGTTGACTCACTTCAGAACTTTTTTTACAGTTTTTGGGATAATAGGATTTTTTGCATTGTTTTCCCTATCAAAAAATCAAAAAGAAAATTTTTTTGGTTCGTTAAAAACAATTATTGTAGGAGTGGTTTTGTGTTCTCCTTTTTATTTTGCCAATTTTTCAAAAATTATTGCGATTTCTTCTTTCACTAATCCATTTGTTAGCGACACTATTTTTATAGCATTAGGCCTTTTGGGAGTGCCCATTGTGTTATTTGCTTTGCTTTCAATTCCATTTCTTAAAAAAACAAAATTTGATTCCTTGTTTATTTCTATGATTGCTGTTCCAATATTTTTTTTGACCGGAGTCTTTTTTTCAAATAAGATCATTGTCTTTGCATACAGAGAAAGTGCTTTCATTGTTTTACCACTTGCAATTCTTGCATCTATTTCTTTTTCTAAAATTTACCTGCTTATTAAACAGTTTTATCTCAAAATAATTGCAGTAATAATCTTATTCGCCTTGTTTTCTCTTCTTTTTGTGGTTTTAAAACCTGCTTTTTCAACAGATGATGAAAAAACCATGATGTATTTGAATGCAAATGTTCCAAAAGGAGAGCTTGTTTTGTCTGATTATGTTTTTGGCTACTGGCTTGAATACAGTGGTTTTTCAATTGTTGCAGGACCCTTTATTGAAAGGATTCCTGATGCAGAAAAAAGGCTTTTCTTGTTGAATGATTTTTTTGAAGGAAAAAACCTTAAGGTTTTACAAGAGTTTTCTCCAAAGTGCATTGTTTTCAGAAATAAAGAACCAAAAAAAGATTTTGTAACAGACTTTGAAAAAGTTTTTGTTTCAGGCAAAAACTCAGTGTATTGCAAGAAATAGCCAATATAAATATTGTTTTAGTTTTTCTTTTAAAGCCATTAAAGCAGAAAAATACAGTAAATTCTTTTCTTTCATCTGGATTCCTTATAAACAATGGAACAGCATAAAATTAAATACATTATTCTGTCTAATAAAATAGGGGGTAAAATGGCTAATGAAAAAATTCAGTTAAAAAATGCTTTAAAAAAAGCAGAAAATAATTTATATAAAATTTCAAAAGAACTAAAAGAAACTGAATCACTGTGTTCAAACATAAAAGAAACATATGATAATCTTTCTTTAATAGAAAAAATAACAGAAGAAAACCCTGCATTAACTCCGATTGCATCAAAAGAAATAAAAGAAAAAAAATTAGTTTCTTTATATAAACAAATGGAAGAAGAATTAACTGCATTAAAAGAAAAAATTAATTCATTTGAAGACAAAGCAATAAGAACAAAACTATTTTTAGAGAACTTCAGAACAACAAGAACATATGAATTCAAAAACACTGAATCAATGACTGAATTCATTAAACAGGCTTATCCATTATTTTCTATTTCAAGAGTTTCATTTAAACCAGAATTTGTTGGAACAATTAATTTGGAAGCAATAGCAGAAGAACTAAAAGAAGAAGCAAAAGGAAACCAAACATTATTTATTTCAACAGAAAAAATAGCTGATTTAATTCAAATAATAGAAAAAAAAGGATTATTCAAAAATTCAAGAATAGAAAATGAATTACTTAAAATGGCATTAAAAGGAAACACAACAGTTTCAGTTGACTCAGACAACAACAGAATAAGAAGATTAGACAGATTATGCAAACAGTTTGACGGAACATGGAAAGAAGAATAAGCACAGTTTCGGTCCGCTTCCGTGCGGACACTACGGTGCACGGCATAAAGCCGTGTTGAAATGCATTTTAAAAAACTTTTATCAAAAAAATTAAAAAACAGGAAAAGTGATTTTATTATGAAAAGAACCAGAGTAAATAAGGGTTTAGCTCAAATGCTTAAAGGGGGCTGCATAATGGATGTAACAAACGAAAAACAGGCAGCAATAGCAGAAAAAGCAGGAGCAGTAGCAGTAATGGCATTAGAAAGAATTCCAGCCGACATAAGAAGAGATGGAGGAGTAGCAAGAATGTCAGACCCTGCATTGATAAAAAAAATAATGAAAACAGTTTCAATTCCGGTAATGGCAAAAGTAAGAATAGGGCATTTTGCAGAAGCACAAATTTTAGAGGAATTAGGAATAGATTTTATTGATGAATCAGAAGTATTAACTCCAGCAGACAACGAATTTCACATAGACAAAACAAAATTCAAAACTCCTTTTGTGTGCGGAGCAATAGATTTAGGACAGGCACTGAGAAGAATAAATGAAGGTGCTTCAATGATAAGAACAAAAGGAGAAGCAGGAACAGGAAACATAATTGAAGCAGTAAAACACACAAGAAAAATTAGTTCAGAAATAAAAAAATTAAAAGAAAAAGAAATCGATCAGCAAAAAATCTGGTCAAGACAACAAAAAATTCCTTTTTCTTTATTAGAAGAAACGCTTAAAAAAGGAAAAATTCCAGTAGTTAATTTTGCAGCAGGGGGAATTGCAACTCCAGCAGACGTTGCATTAGTAATGCAATTAGGAAGCGAAGGAGTTTTTGTTGGTTCAGGAATATTCAAATCAGGCAATCCACTAAAATTAGCTAAAGCAATAGTTCAGGCCACTACATATTACAACAAACCAGATAAACTTGCTAAAGTTTCATTTAATTTAGGAAAAGCAATGAAAGGAAATGGATTATCAGAACTAAAAGAAAAATACGCTGAACGCGGGATATAAAAAAAGGGATTTAATTGCTTATTGGAATTCTTGCATTACAAGGGGACTTTCTTGAACACAAAGAAATACTGGATAAACTAAAAGTTCAAAGTATTTTTGTTAAAACAAAAGAAGACCTAAATGAAATCAATGCATTGATTATCCCCGGAGGAGAATCAACCACAATAGGAAAATTACTGAAAGAAACCGGCTTGGGAGCAAAAATAAGTTCTAAAGCAAAAAAAAGAATGCCAATATTCGGAACCTGCGCCGGAGCAATACTCTTAGCAAAAAAAGTTATTGGAAAAAAAGTTTTTTCTCTTTCATTAATTGATGCAATAATAGAAAGAAATGGTTTTGGAAGGCAGAATGATTCTTTTGATGGAAAAATAAAGACTTCTTTTGGAGAAATTTCAGCTTCTTTTATCAGGGCACCAAAAATCAAATCAATAGGAAAAAAAGTTCAGGCAATAGGAAAAATCGGAAAAGAAATTGTTATAGCAAAACAAAAAAATATTTTAATTTCAACTTGTCATCCGGAAATAACATTTGATACAAAACTGCATGAATACTTTTTGAAAATGATTTAATTCAGGCATGAGTTAATTGATTGAATTGATGCAATTCAGTTTCAGCCTGGCAAAAAAGCTTTGGCAGAATGTCAGCCATAAAAGAAACAACTATTGCAGCAACAACAACTGCTCCGGCAATAATCAGCAAATACTCTAATGCTCCCTGAGCTTTTTCATCCATTTTAATTTCCTCATTCATCTGCTTCAAACAAAAATAACACGCAACATTTTTTTACTTCAATACAGCAACTCTCATTTAAAGCAAAACCTTTTTCTTCTAAAATTGGAGAATAATCCAAGAAAGAGCCATCTGCAAAATTGTCTTGAAAAGCGCAAAGACCAGCCAATTTAACTTCAACAGGAGACTCACCAGAATAACTAATCAAAGAATTTTCCTTTAGTTCAAATCCTCTTTCCTTCAAACTATCAGAAACACCCAAACAAATTTGTTCTTTTTCTAAACTAGTTGCTTTAGAAATAACATCCACATCAATACTATCTTTTTTTAAAAAATTTATTCTATCTGAAGCTTTTTCTTGAAAAATGGATGCACTCATAGAATTAACAAGGTTTTCAGGCTTATCAGAAAGATCATCTGTTGGATAATACCAAGGAGTAAAAAGATTTGATATAAAAATTAAAGCAAAAAATACAAAAACAATAATAACTAAACCATAAAATATTTTCTTTGTTTTTTCATCCATTTAAATCACTCTGTAAAAGCCGAAGCAGTTACCCCGCCGTCCCAGGAAAATCTCGGCCTAATTTTAACCATCCATAAATTTTCTGTATTGTCATCTAAAATCAATGCAAACCCTTTTGCTTTAGGCATTTCCTGATAATACTTATCAAAATTCTGATGCATATAAGAAGGTCTAAGTGCTGAAACTGCTTCAATATCAGGTTGCGAAGTTAACCTATGACTAATAAATAAATCACATTGAGAAATAGAATCAGGATGCAATTTATTCGGTCGCTGGGTTGCCAAAACAAGACTTAATCCTGGCTGTCTTCCCACCCTGACCCATTCCAATAAAACATTCAACGCAAGGCTTGGCCTGTCTTTTGGCATAAACATATGGGCTTCATCAATCAGCATCCAAACAATAGGCATTTCACTTTCTTTTTTTCCTGTTTCAATTAATCTGATTTCTTCTTCTTTTCTATACAGCATTCTTTCTTCAAACAATTTTTTTCCAATTAAAGCAACAATAATTTCTCTTGTTCCCTCCATTCCAATTGCCTGACGATAAGCAGAAACATCAATTATAGTAATTTTCCCAGGTGCAGCCAAATCCTTTATTTTAGTTCCTTCTTTTTCAAACAAACCCCATGATTTAGCTATTTTCAGCCTGCCAATTACTGCATCCTTAACTCTTTTATCTGCATCCTTGTCCTTCAGCACTGCATTAATTATTTTAGGAATATCATATAACGTTCCAAGTTTTTCTTTTACTTCTTCAATTATTCTTGAAAGCAACACTCCTTCCGGCTCTTTCCAGGTTAAACCAAATAAAGCAAGCCATTCCTCTGATTCTAATTCAGAAACTTTTATTGTGAAAGCTCCATCAATAGGAATTTTTTTTTCTTTATAAAAAGAAAGTTTTCCTTTTGGAACCAAAACATTAACATCTGTTTTATCAGGAGTTAAATCCCAATTAAATAATTCAGCTTTTTCTTCTTTGTTTGGAACTTTTAAAGTCCAAAAAATTCCAACAGTATCAATTGCAATAACAGAAAGGCGTTTTTTAATGTGTTCAGGCTGTCTTGCAAACTCTTCTAATAAAACTGACATAGTATATGATTTTCCGCCTCCACGTTTGCCACAAATTAAAATAACATGTGGTTTTGCAATATCCATTAAAATTTTTCTTCCCAAAACAGGAGTTTCACCTGAACTCATAACAGTTTTAGCAATATAAGCAGTTCCTTTATCCTTATACTTTTCTAAGTCATGCGCACTTCTTCCAAGAACAGCTTTCTTTTCCCCTAAATCAATATTCATAATATCTGTAATACAATAAGAAAGGTTAATTAAATAGTTTTTGTTTTTTAAAAGAATAAATTGAAAGAATTAGTGGAAAACGCTTTGTTTTCACAAAGCGCTCCAGGATTTTTTGGATTCTGCAACCCGCTTCCGTGCGGGTGCAACGGCGCACGAGTTTCACTCGTGCTAGCACGGGTTTATCCCGTGCACAGGTACTCGCGGACTGAACCGCGAAGGCAAAGGAAGTTAGGAAGTTTTTTTATGGCAAAAAAAACTTCTTTTTTTTTTGGTATTGAAAAGTTAAGGAATTTGCACCAAGCTGAAAAACATAAGGGGGTTAGCGGTTTAACAGCTTGACACAAATTATAGGATAAAACATTATTGTTTCATAAAATACAAAACTTTTTTTCCTGACTGAGCTTTTCTTAAATATCCTTCTTTGAACAATTTGTTTAATCTCTGAGAGGCAGCATTAATTCCTTTGTATTTAAGTTCTTCTTTTACTTCTGAAGCAGTGACTGCGTTGTTTTTTGTTATTAAATCCATTATTTTTTTGTCTTGGTCTGCCAACAAAGTAAAAGAATTTTCTTCTTTTATTTCAGGAACATTGTTTGTTTTTAATTCAAACATTAATTTATCATACTTGTCATTGATTTCATTCAAAATTTTGTTTGTTTTTTCCCTTTCCTGTGCTAACTTAAACAACAGCATAGAAACAAAGAACGGGTCCTTGCTTTGCTGGAATATCTCATGTAAGTCCATTGTGAGTTCATCAAATTTCGGGTCAAGCTTCTTAATCTGTTCCTTACTCTTCAGCAACTCACTAAACATATCATGATTATTCATGTCATATCATGATAGTATCATGATATTTAAAAGCTTTTCGTCGCAGGAAATTGAACCGAAAAATCACAAAGAAAGCTTTAAATTAGAAAAACTCGTAATCATTTCATGAAAAAAGAGAAACCTCTTGGAATAAGAATAAAATATACTTACGATAATAAGCACAATAGAGTTGTCGCTATTTTCTATTTGGGTTTAGGAAAAGGCAGTGCAGACTCTTTTGTTTCTAATTCACAAACAAGAAAAGCAATAAAAGGAATTGTTAGTTCAGTTTACCCTAAAGTCAATAGACAAAATATTACAAAGTTATTTCAAAAGCTGTTTAGAGACAGACCAATAGAACTTGGCAAAATGCAATTCTATTTAAACCAAGGCAAAACTTTTGCAAGGGCTTGTCCCATCATAAGCACTACTTTAATTAATGCAGAATCAGGACAAACTTTTTCAGACAGACCTAAACAACACATGTTTGGGCACACTCCATTTAGTACACTTTTGAATGCAGAAGATTTTTTTTCTGGAAGAGGGATTAGCAGAATACTTGAAAGACAAGTTGTTACTGAAATGAAGAAAAGATTTCCTTCACTAAAAGGATTCTCTCGTTTAAAAGAACAGCAAGGCACAGGATTACTAACATCAGTTAGAGAATATGACTACCCTTATAAAAAAGGCATAAGAGAATTGAGAAAGGAGATTAGAAGAAAACGAAAAAAAGTTAGAAGACCAAAAAGAATTTGAAAATGGGATTTTTTCCAGTTAAACAAGCAATACCTTAAAAATTTCAAGGAATTTCATATATAACAAAAAACCAAAAAGTACACTTTCATAAATATATTTTTCGTTTTAGGAATTAGAAAAAAAGAGAGTTGTATAAGTTTATATAACTTAGAGAATTAATTTAATTTAAACTTCAGCAAAAAGAATCATATAGTTATGTTGATACTTTTTTGCGCATCCCGGGCAAAAAGCATAATGAATATAATAGTCTTTTGCTTTCTTTTGTTTTTTGGCTAAATATTCATCCATTTGTTTAATGAATTTAGGAACTGCATTATAGCCGCCGTCAAATACTTTTGCTTCAAATGTTCCGGAAATTTTTGTGTTTTGTGCTTCAGGAACTTCATCTGTAACAGAAAGAAATATTTCTGACTTAAATGCACTGGGATCATGAAATAATACTAAGCTATCTTGTTTGTTTAATTCATTTTTATTTGCTTTTTCAGCTAAACCAAACATTTTAGTGATTTTTTGGCCTATCATTGGAGGAAAAGGAATATGAAACAAAGTCGGAATAGATTCTTTCAAAAAAAATTTGTTATTCCAGTTAAAAGTTTTTTCATCCCATTTTTTTACATCAAATTCAGGGCAGCATTCTTTATTTTTTTCATCCATTAAACATCACCATTAAATTCATTTTAAGAAACAATTAAAAATAAAAGCAGAGTAAACTGCCAGTAAAAAAAAAGAAAAAAAAAGGGGAATTATTTTTTCATTGTAATTTCAATGGATGAAACTTTAATGGTTCCGCCTTCTTCTGTTGAAAGTTCTTCGGTTGATGTGCCAATACCGCTTATTTTCATATCTTTTAAGAATTTGTTTTTAACAATTTCTGAAACATCAACTGCTCTTGAAATTGCTTTTCCTCTTGCTTTAATAGTTACTTCTTTTGCTCCTGAATTTACTTGGGTTACAACAGCCAAAACATAAGCCATTGTTCCTTTTTTTCCGATGAAAATTGTATTTTCTTCTGCCATTCTGTGCACCTCCAATTTAAAATGCGAAACTGATATAACTATTAAAAAATAGTGAAAGATTATTTTTATTAACCTTGCTATTCGCGGTTCCCCGCCCGCGAGTAACGGTGCACGACACAAGGTCGTGCTGATTTGTTTTGTAGTGTTACCTTAGGTATTTTAATGTTGCGTCAAAAATTCCTTTAGATATTCCTGGATCATAACCAAAATATAAGCTTTTTCCTACAACTAATTTTTTTTCAACTATTGCAGGATATTGGTCAGCCATATTTTCATAAGGATATCTTTCAATCCACGCAATTTGTTTTCCCCTGATATTAACCGGAAAAGTTTCTATTAAATAAGCTCCTCCTTCTGCCGGAGCTTCTTCAATCCCTTTCATTATTGGATGGCTGTAATCATCCCTGTAAATTTTTCCTGTTACATGAACTTTAGCTTTACAAGTTGGAGTATTGCTTGCTCCTTCTTTATCACAAGAAACCGGAACAATGTCACCAAAAGTTGCTTCCCATCCTAAAATTCCTGAATCATTTGTTCTTCTAATACCTGAATCCATTACTAAAATAAATTTTCCACCAGAAGAAACAAATTTTTGAATTGCTTCACCTAATTGTCTTGAAACCTCTTTGCTTGATTCTAAGTGCTGGTCTAAAACAACAATGTCGTATTGAGCCAGAATTTCTTCAGGATTAGTTGTTAATCTGTCAGCATTTCTGACATCATATCTAACTAAATCTTTTGATTGATTTAATACAGTTTGGAAGTCAACTGAAGGACTGCCGATAATAAGCATTCTTGAAGGGCTTTTATCAGTTAAACCAGGGATACTCCAGAAACCAAATTGATTTCCTAAAAAAGCAATTATTACAATAATTAAAATCAATGGAATTATTCCTTCCAAAGAATACTTTAATTTTGACTGAACACCTGAATTTACAGGACCAAAATCCTGTGGCATTGGTTCTTGACCAGGTTCATCATACATTGTTCTCCACCTTCCAAAACACTTTTTATAATACATTAATTGTATTTATTTCTTTAAATATGTTATGTTTATTTCATCTGATTTAATGAAATAATTAACAGAATTAATAATGATTCAGAGTATTTAAACCTAACTGATAAGGTTTTCTAAAGATTTATTTTCAGATTTCTTCAAACAAAAAACAAAGTCTTTTAAAGAATAAAAACAGATTGATGATATGAAGAAAATATTGATTGCGTTAATTGTTTTGATTGTTATTACAGGCTGTATTGGAACGCCTTCAGTAAAACCAGAACCACAAAACGGAAATAATCAAGGAAATGAAAAAAAAGAAAAAATTGAATTAGAGTTTTCTGCAGGAAAATGCAATGAAACAGAAAAATACAGATATGAAATAACAGAAAATGAAATTGGAAAAGATATTGAAACAGAAGAAAATGAAGAAATTACAGGCAATGAAGAAGAAGTAATTGATGAAACCGAAAATGAAGAAATAAATGAAATTACAGATGAAGAAACTGATGTAATAAAAGAAGAGACAAAAAGTGATTTCGGCAATAAAATACTGGAAAAAAAATGGCTGGATGAAAGCACTTTGGAAATCAAAGCTAAAGTAATAACTAATTGTGCTGATGAAATAATTAACGGAAGTTATGAAATAAAAGAAAACATTATTATCCTGAAATACACTGAAACAAACAATTATCCTAAACTGAAATGCGTCTGCCCCCATGAATTAAAGTATAAAATAAAAGAAATTGAAAGAAAAGAATATGAATTTGAATTACAGGGAGAAACTGAAGTCAATGAAGCCCTTTACTGCAAAACAAATGAAGACTGCATTATTTCTTCTGTCGGAAACGACCCGAATTTAGTTAATTATTCTTTTGTTGGATTAGAAGGATTTGGAAATGAAGCAGAAGAAACTGAAGTTGTTTGTATCCCAGAAACTTATTTTGAACAAAATAAAAACAAGTTTGGATTAGAAACTTATTCAATTAATAATCAGATCTGGACAGGAACTGAATCAGATTGCGCCTGCAAATTAAATACATGCCAAAATGTATTAAATGGCATTACACCAGATTCTTAATTATTCTAATAAATAATTTTATTTCAATAAAGAATTTTATTCTAATAAAGAATAATACATGTTTTCAATAAACAAATAAGTTTTTTTTGGTTGTCCTTCTAATAAAAAGTTTTCTGGGGGAACAGCATAATAAACAACACTTTCTCCTAATCCGTGAGGCGAAGAAACCATTACAAGAGGAAAAGTTGAACCATAATTAGTTCCTTTATCTCTTACAATTCCTTTTTCATCAATTATTGCACTTAATGCATCAACAGTTAATACTTCATTATTATATTTGTCTAATCTTTTTTCAACTAAAGAAAAATCCCCTCTCATCTCAAAATTTGGGTCTAATCCCTCAATTAAATCATGAGTTTCCCCAGGGGTTTTTCTAAAATAACCAATAAAAGGAAGGTTGTTTTCACAGGATTTAATGTCACAGTAATTTCCAATGAATTCAACTGACAATAATTCATCTAATAACACCATATAATTTCCGTCATCTTTAATTAATTTTCTTGCCCAAGGACCAATCACAGCATCTGAACTGCCTGGGGTTCTCTCTGATTCTAATAATAACTGATCTCCTTCTTCAGGTTCAGTTCCTGCATCCCCAATCCAAACTAATTTTCCTCCTGCAGCAGCATATTCAATAAATAAATTCATTTGTTTAGTGCTCATTTTTTTTGCTCTGTCAACAATAACTAATTTATAATTTTTTAAAAAACCAGGACTAATATTTTTTATATGAATCATTTCAGCTCTTTTAGCTAAATGACCAGGTGTCTGAATTGCTTTCTGCAAAAGAAATGGATCGCCTAATCCTTGATCACCATAAACAATCAAAATATTTGGTTCTCCAACAACAAAATAATAAACTTCACACCACCCCGGAATAGCAGAGCATTTAACTGTTCCAGACCAGGTTAAAATCCCTAAAATTAATGCAATAAGCAGAATCACTGTAAGTACATGGAATGCATCCTGTATTGACTGCCTGATTTTTGCTTCATCCATAAACTAAACCTTTTTAAGCTTTTAATTAATAAAGTATTAATAGAATTTATTTCTTATTAAATCTTTTGTATCAAAATTATTTAGTGAATTAATATGGTTAAGTTATCAAGAGGACCGGCAACATCAAGCCCAAGTTCTTCATTAGGAATAATGAGGTTTTTTGATGTAGACACAGGCGGACCAAAAATGTCCCCTGAATTTATTGTAATAGTCTGCTTAATTCTAATAATAGTGGTATTAATAGTAAAGAACTTGAATTTGGTTTAATTCAATTAACTACTTTAAACTTTACGCCTGAATTTAATTTAATTTAATTAACTACTTTAAACTTTACGCCTGAATTTGATTTTTAATTCAATTAACTATTTTAACTACTTTAAACTCTATGTTAAAGAATGACTGAATTTTTTGCTTTAAGTGTGGAAGAAACTTTCAATAAACTAAAAACTGACTTAAATGGATTAAACAACAAACAAGCTTATGAAAGAACAAAAAAATTTGGTTTAAACAAATTAACTGAAACAAAAAAAACAAGCAGGACAGAAATTTTTGTTAATCAATTCAAAAGCCTGATTATCTGGGTTCTGATTATTGCCGCAGTAATTTCTTTTTTTATAGGAGAAACAATTGATGCAATAATTATTATTATTCTGGTTATAGTGAATTCAGTTATCGGCTTTATACAGGAATATAATGCAGACAAATCAATTCAGGAACTAAAAAAATTAATGAACTTAAAAGCATTAGTAATCAGAA
>Ga0210057_1001630_pt1 | contig 33584 bp, 38 predicted proteins | sample CryGeyCG2114_010_2_FD_183968 | JGI IMG/M metagenome (GOLD analysis project Ga0210057, IMG submission 183968) | Groundwater microbial communities from aquifer - Crystal Geyser CG10_big_fil_rev_8/21/14_0.10 (SPAdes) (version 2) | ecosystem: Environmental > Aquatic > Deep subsurface > Groundwater ... | reverse complement strand
TTGATGATTATAGGCTGTGTTGTTCATTTGTAAAGAGCAAACAGGTGAAAAGATTTGGAAGAGCGTATGTCTTAATGTGGTAAACATCAGGCCCGCAGAAAGATGAATTCCTTACGCTCAGCCAAACTCCTATATGAAATTGATAGTTGAAACTGTTTAATTATTGCCTTTGTTTCGGAGATACTGACAGTATGCATAAACTTAAAAACCGCAAAACCTTTGTCAAAGCATGGTAAATACTTTGGTGTATCCCCACAACTGAAAAGGAAGATTTTTCTAGTGAATACCTCAAAGCGAAACTTTTTATATTAATTCTCCAACTAAATTCTATAATGGCGGTTGTAGTTCAACGGTTAGAACGTTCGGTTGTGGTCCGAGAAACGAGGGTTCAATTCCCTCCTTCCGCCCTCAATAAAAGATGAAAAATAAAAATCTAAAACTTGTTAAAGCGAATGAAAAAGATTTTGGTAAAATCGCAAAGATTTATTCTGATGAATTCTCTAAGCCGCCTTACAATGAACCGTGGACTTACAAAATTGCCTTAAAAAGAATTAAAGATTATAGTAGATACTGCGACATGTGGAAACTTGTTCTTGAAAAAGAAATAATCGGATTTTTCCTTGTGACAACTTCCCGCCGGTATCCGGGGTACGCAATATTTTGGGAGGAATCGGCAATAAAAAGAGAATTTCAGGGAAAAGGATATGCGAGATTCATGGTTGATGAAATAAAAAAAATTTATGGAAAACAAGAATTTAAGTATATGGAGGCTATTTCTAACAGGAAATCAAAAGCGTTTGCAATCTGGAAAAAACTGGGTGCTAAAGTTGACAAAGATGCTAAGATTATTCGCTGGAGGCTTAAAAAATGACAAACACTAATTCAACAAAAGGCTTCCAGGATTTCACGGGAGCCCAGGCATCCAAAAGAGAAAAAATAATAAAAATTATCCAAAAACAGTTCGGGCTTTACGGATTTTCTCCGGCAGAAACTCCTATAATAGAATTTGAAGATTTTGTAAAAGGAAGTAATTCTAACGATGAGGCGGTTCGGGATATCTTCAAATTAACGGATAGAGGAAAAAGAAAACTCGCTTTAAGATATGAATTTACATTTCAGTTAAAAAGATTGGCCAATAACAAAAAATTGCCATTTAAAAGATACCAGATTGGAGAAGTTTTTAGAGATGAACCAATAAGGCAGGGGAGGACAAGGCAATTCATTCAAGCCGACGCCGATATTGTTGGAAGCACGATTAAAGATGAAGCAGAGTTACTTTCTTTGTCAAAAAATATTTTTGAAAATTTAAAAATTCCAGTTAAAATTTATATAAATAATAGAAAGTTAATAAACGAAATTTTAGTTTCAGAAAAAGTTGAAGAAAGAAATAGGGAACAGGCAATCCGGGAAATTGACAAACTCGATAAATTATCAAAAAAAGAAGTTGCAGATAATTTAAAAAAATTGGGAGTGGAAAAATTAGTAAATATTTTTGGGATGGAAGAAAAATTCTTTGAAAAATATCAATATTACGAAGAAATAAAAGAATTAAAAAAATATTGTAAAAATTATGGTGTAAATGTTGAATTTAAGCCATTTTTAGCGAGAGGGTTTTCATATTACAATGGCTCTGTTTTTGAAATTTGGAGTAAGGAATTAAACGCATCTTTAGCCGGAGGCGGAAGTTATTTAATAAACAATGTCCAGTCAACAGGAATCTCATTTGGTATTGAGCCAATATTTCTCTTAACAAAAATAGAAGGCGATGCAACTGATATTTTGATAATCTCCTTGGAGCAGGACAAATCAGCAATCAATTTAGCAGAAAAATTAAGGGGAAAAGGAATTTCTGCTGTGCTGCTTTTGGACAAAACAATCGGCAAGGCTATGGAATATGCTAATTCCCAAAAAATAAAAAAAGCCATCATAATGGGTCAGGAGGAAGCGAAAAAGAAAAAATTCAAGTTAAAAGATATGGAAAGCGGGAAGGAAGAATTTTTGAGTGAAAGTGAGTTAGAGGGGAGATTGAGAAATAAGAAGATTTAAATAAGATTAGAAACATAAATAATTATGAATGAAAAAGCTAAAAAAGAATTTAGGATTTTTACTCCGAAGTTTTACATAATTTTTGGCTGGATATTTATTTTAATTCAGATATTTTTTGCTATGTTAATGGTAGTTAAAAGTTATTCTTTTATCCCGAGTATTATTTCTACTTTCTTCTGGCTTTTACCGGCTGTGGTTGTATCTTATCTATAGGTATTTATAGGAAAGAATAATAAAATTTCTAAACTTTCTAATTGGTCCATAACATTAATGATTATTTCTCATTTTGTTTTGGCAGCGGTTTATTCATCGATTTTAATCATTGATACAGAAGCAGTGCTTTATTTCATGGTTCTTGGAGGAGCAATGATTCCACTTGGCATTATAGCTGGAGTAATGGCGATAATTAGTGCAGTAAGAAAGTAAAAAAATTTCTAAGATTGATTAACCGAGATTAAATAAATTCTTTCTTAATTCTATAAATATTTCATATAGTTTATTATTAACTATTTTTGAGGTTTTAGAGGGCAGGTGAGAAAATTTTATTTAGTTTTCATAAATATTCTTTCTATGTCCAATTTTCAAAATATGTAAAATTTGGTTGGTTTTATCAACATCAATTATCACTCTATAACCTCCAACTCTTAACTTAAAACCATCAATGTCTTCAAGATGTTCTAGATAATGAAATAGATTTAATTTACCTTGTTGTAATTTATCCTAAATTCTCTTTTTATCCACTTTTTCCAGTTTATTTAAAAAGTCTGTGGCTTTCTTGTCAAATTTAAGTTCATACATCTTTTACAAGCCAAGAATCTTCTTAGTTTCATCTTCTGTATAGAATTCGCTTTTCTTAATTCTTTCCCTTGCTTCTTTTATTTCGAGAATAGTCTGTTGGCTCAGTTTTGGTTCTTTTTCAGTTAGTTTAGCCAAATAAATAAGTTTTCTCACTAATTCGTCATAGCTCTCACTTTTATATTGTCTAAAAGCGCCAAGTTCTTCTTTAGTTCTTAGATTTAGCCTTATTGTTGTTTCCATATATAATTGTATACATATGTAGATTATTTAAATGTTTTGCTCATTAAATCAAGAAATTATTCTTCTTCAACTACTAAATCATCTTTCAAAATATCTTCATTAAGACTTTTTTCATCAGCGTCGGCAAATCCCAACTCATTTTCCAATTCCTTCAATTCATCCTTATGCATTTCAAAAGACATGTAAATTTCTTCAAAATGTCTGACTTGTCGAAGATAAAGTTTTCCATTATTTGATAAATGCAAAAGTGGGACAAAAGACGCCAGCCTTTCTTCCCTTGTTGAAACCAAACTGGAAAATTTCATATGGTGGCTATTTCCATTTCCCAAATAAATCTTCAAAATCTCAAAAATCTTTTTCGTTCTAACTTTCAAAGGAACTAAATCTATCCTCGGAAGAACCATTTTTATTGCCTTCTCAGTTTGCTTGGAAGTAATCTCTCGTTTTATACGACGATTTTCTGTATTAATCGCTTTATTCAAAGCACTCATTAATTCTTCCAGAGTAACCTTTCTATTTCTGGACATCGGAGTTCTCGGACTCAAAACCGGCAGGTCATCTTCGTCGAGCTCAATTCTTTCAAGTTCATATTTCTTTTTATCATCTCTTCCATAAAGGGCATCATCAAGACTCTGAATGTAACTATTTATCAAAATCTCGGACTTCAATCTCAAAAGAAGCGAGCATGCAAATAAAACCTTTGAAGAAACATAAAAATTCGCTTCCTCCAGTTTCTCAATAATTTCCAAATATTTATTAGAAAGAACAAACAAATCAATATCCCATGGGTCAAGTTGCTCGGTCTTTATTAAATCACAAATAATCGTTTGCCAACTAAGTTCCCCGCCCGTAATAAGACTATAAAACTGGTCTTGGTTTATTTTATCTCCTCCTTTCATAAATTATCTTTATCTTAATTCTTAATAAACGTATCTCTAAATGGTTTTTATTTTACAATTATTTGCTCCTACTCTATTGTTACTAAAAAATTACAACAACCGAAAACTTTAAAAACTTCAAAATACTAGATATATTATCACCTCTTTTTCCCCAGGAGAGAGCGATAGAGCTACTAGTTTTAATTGCTTTATCGCATCTCCTAGGGTTTAGACTAATGTTTATAGAACTCTATAAGGCATAAGATAGGTTTTATTACCTAATGCATGAGGATAAACATTAGATTTTAATTTATAATCCTTCAGAAAACGGTTTGATTCAGCCATTATTGGCATGTAAGCCCGAAGATGGGTTGCAAAAACTCACGGCAATAAAAATATAAAATGAATTTTCTCTCCCGTCTACCGATGGAGAATCAGAAAATATAAAATTAGACTTGGTTGATAAGAATATTAAAAATTCTTTCAGAAAATGCAAGAGAAAATATTGTCAATATTGCCGAGAAACTTAAAACAATTGTTGACACTGTAAGATATAGAATTAAAAAATTAATGGATAACTTGAAAAATATATCCTCCTCTTTTTTTATTTTTCTCTTTTCTTTTCTTTTTCATAATGTAGTATTCAGTGATATAAATCTTTTTAAATAAGAAGAGCGGTTAATAAAAATGAAAAAAGAAGATACGTTTGTTTTATTACTTTTATTATTTGGATTATCATTAGTTATAGCAAATCAGCTTCCAAATTATTTCGTCGGAGAAGTACATTATCCTGGTGACCCGTTAATTGATTTAAGCGTTTATGATTTAAGTGCAGAGTACAACGGAATACCTTTGGGGATAATTGGGGAAATCGGGCAGGAAGGATTTAATAAATACATCGCAACCATAAGCGTCTTTGGTTCAAGTGGAGGAGAGGTTCAATTTTTTATTGGTGATTCTCCTGCGGAGCCAACATATAATTTTCATCCGGGAACTACGACAAATGCTGACCTGACAATATCCTCACTTCCTTCAAACGCAGTCTGCCAAAATGGAATCAGAGAACCGCCGGAACAATGCGATGGAGATGACATGGGGTTTGCAACTTGCGGTATTGTCATGCAACTCGAAACAGGAAATGAAGGCTGGACAGGAGATTTAGGGTGTACAGATTCTTGCACTTATGAAACTTCTGAGTGTGTTGCCCCTTATTGCGGCGACGGGTATCTCAATACTGGGGAACAATGTGATGATGGAAATAACATCAATGGAGATGGTTGCTCAGCGACTTGCACAACAGAAATTTCCGGCGGAGGAAACTCTGGTAGCGGAGGAGGTTCTGCTGGCGGTGGGGGAAGTGGCGGTTCTTCAGGAAATACAAATACGGGAACTGCTAATTTAGGTACTAACAATGAAGAACAAGAAATTCAAAGTCCTAATTCTAATAATGAAAATTTTATTGATGAGCTACAAAAAACTAATGAAGAGGCAAGAAAAAACTTCTTTTCAATAATCACCGGGGCGGTTATCGGAAACTTTTTTGGAAATTCGGGGATTTTTATTTCAGTTATATTTTTATTAATTGTCGTCACTGCTTTTTTTGTTGTAAGAGTTAAAAGAGCGAAGATAAATAGTTCTGGTTAAAATGGAAGAAAAGATAAAAAGGTTAAGAAGCTCAATAGGTGTGGCAGCAGTTCTCGGAGCATCAGCATTTCTCGGAAGTTTTGCCGGGAATTATTTTTCAAATCAATATTCACAAAGAGAAAGTGAAGAATCCGTTGAAGACGAAGAAGATTTTTGGAATCTTGATTATGAAAAACCAAAAGTTGCGGGGAATGGAAGAGAGAAATACACTTTTGAAAATCATCAGATTACATACGTAAGTTTAACATTAGTTCCTGGAAGATATCATTTTTCAGAGGATAGTGAAATAAACGGATTATACCTCGCAGTCTCAAATCCTTTATGGTACAAGGATAAAAATAAAGGTATATCTTTTTTTGATGCTTGCCCGTTTTGGAACGATGTAACATTAGAGCATTTATTAGGAGAAGCTAAACCAACTTTAGTCGATGAAGAAATTGAAGGTTTGGTAGAAAGGTATGGTGTTATAACAATGATTCCCACGCTGAGTAAATGGAATAATGAATTTTTTTTAAATTACGAGAGAAGAATTTTTTACGGAGAAAGATGCAACGTGCTAACAGTTTTCAGTCCCGATGATAAGAGAATTGTAAGTTATTATGATAAGGGGCCCGACGGAGTAGTAAACATATTAAGATTCATAACAAAAGGGGAGGATAATCATTATCGGGTAAAAAAAACTATAAATTTAGATGACATCTCGCCAAAATTCCCTGAAATGGTGACTCTGGAAGATAATTCGGAACTTCAGGAAAGCATTTCGGCCGAATACAGAACAGCCCTGAATATTATTAAGTTAGAAAAAAGAAGATTGAGCGAAGAGATTAAATAGAAATATATAATTAAATGGTTATTTTTCCGGGGTTTAGGCGTAACTATATTCAGATATTCCAAATCGAAAGAAATCATTGCCTAAAATAAAATTAAGATTTCTTTTTTCAAATTATATAAAAAACAATCGGTTGAGCATACGACATGTCCGTTCAACGATCTGAGGGCATCAGCCAGAAAATGCAATGAGGCACGACTACAAGGAATGAGTTTTTTCTGAGGCGTTTAGAAATTTAAATCTCCAATTGTTAGAATAGGGGACGGCGCGCATTTTAGAAAATTTTATATAGGCGTAAATTATCTATTATTTATGGAGCAACAGAATATAGACGCTAGATTGGATAGAATTGAAAAAACCCTAAGATATATACAAGAAAACATGGTAGATGTAGATGTTATTATAACTGAAGAAGAAAGAAGAATGCTTGATGATAGCGTGGAAAACGAAAAGTCTGGAAGTTTAGTTTCTTTAGAGGAAATTAAAAATGTTCGAAATAAAGCTAGATAAACAGTCCGAACATTTTCTTTCTAAATGCGAAAATAAACTTTTTGAACGCATTTTAGAAAAACTCGAGATGTTAAAACAAAATCCTGTTCCGCATGATGCAAAAAGAGTTCTTGGTTATGAATTGCCAACATTTAGGATAAGAATCGGAAAGCATCGAGCGCTTTATCGTGTGAATTATGAAGAAAAAAGAATTGTCGTTGTGAAAATTGATAAGCGAGATAAAGTTTATGATTAGAACCGATTCAGGACTGTGTGTAGTAGTGAAAGGAATCCAAACTAGAAGAAAAAAAACAGGTTTTTAATTTTAAATTCTCATCGGATTAAATCTCTCTTTTCTTCCTGTAATTGGATTAATCCAAGAATTTACTTTGTTTGAAGGTTTTCTCCTAATTGACTTCCTTTTTTTAGTTTTCGATTTAATTCCTAATCTTTTCTGCATTTGTCTCAAACTACCGCTTGATTTTCTTCTATTACAATCTTTATGTGCAAGGGCTAATTTTGTTCCACCTTTAGAATGAGCTCTTGTATGGTCTAGTTCCAAATCAGATAGTTTGGTTATTTTTTCATGACAAATGCTACATGTTCTTCCATATTTTTTAGGTCTTTCCCAAATGTAAATTCTGTCTCCAGATGATAGGGTTTTTCTTTTCTTCAACAAAACCAAAACCTATAGGTTTAATCTTCATAGGTTTGATATTTAATCCAAAATGATTTACCATTTTATTCTTCTCTAAACATTAAATCGTGCTTGTTTATAAGTTTTTGTTTTTAGCGCGCCGTCAGGGTGGGGGTTGGAAATAAGAGATTTAAATTTTAGCAGAAGAAAAAACAGGCTGAGCAAGTTTTCTCTGGAATGTAAATAATAATTTTAATTGTCGTCTAAGAATCTCCACGCATTACTTCCTGTCTTTTTATTTTAGCGGAAAACTTTGCCAAAAGAAAATTTGGAGCAACCGGCTCTGTTGCATGATTATAATCTCAAAGAATAAAGCACTAAGGCAAATTATGTCATCTTTGCGATGAAATATTTTATACAAGATATAATTTGTAATCTCCTTGTAATGAGCATGCTTGAGCAACCTGTTTTTCTCTCGCCTGTAATTTAACAAATTACAAAAGATTACCAAATTAATAATGAACATTAAATCTTTGTTCTGGAAGAACAACTATATACAGCTTTGCCGTCTTATGGCTCAACCATGCAACATAGTTAATCAACCTCAAACCTTAAAAGTTCGCTTTTTCTTAAAATTTTATGGAGAATAAATTAGTTTTAAAAAAACCAACTAAAACAATTTCGGGAGTGGCGCCACTTTCAGTTATGGTTCCGCCAAGAAGATGCGACCATGGAGCCTGCCTTTATTGCCCGACTCTAAACGCCCCGCAATCTTATACTCCTGAAAGTCCGGCAGTTCTTCGGGCAAGAAAAGCACAGTACGACCCTTACAGGCAAGTCGTGATGAGGATAAATACTTTAGAAGAAATGGGTCATCCTATGGATAAAATTGAATTAATTATTATGGGCGGAACATTTTTATCTTTTCCAAGAGATTTTCAATTTGAATTTGTAAAAAGATGCTACGATGCGTTAAATGGGGTTAATTCAAAATCTCTGGAAGAAGCAAAAAAAATAAATGAAACGGCCAAACACAGATGCGTTGCACTTTGCATTGAAACTCGTCCGGATGTATGCACTGGCCCAGATATAAGAGATATGCTTAAATGGGGAACAACAAGGGTTGAATTAGGCGTTCAAATAATCGACGATGAAATTTATAAAAAGATTAATAGATGCCACGATGTGAGAGCTGTTATTAACGCAACAAAAAGATTAAAGATGGCGGGATTCAAACTTGGATATCATTTAATGCCCGGACTTCCGGGGAGCAGCATAAAAAAAGATTTAGAATTATTTAAAAAAATATTTGAAAGCCCGGATTTTCGGCCAGACCAAATAAAGATTTATCCCTGCCAGGTTTTGAAAGGTGCCGGACTTGAATTTTTATATTATGGACAGGAATATATTCCCTATACAAAGGAGCAAACCAAAGAGGTAGTAATAAATATGTTGCATGAAACCCCGAGGTACTGCAGAATAATGAGAATAATGAGGGAAATTCCCCCGGCTTATTTAATTGCAGGAACAAAACACCTTAATATGAGAAAGGATATAGAAGAGGAAATAAGAAGAAAAAAAATGAGTGTCAGGGAAATCCGTTTCAGGGAGATTGGTTTTGCAATTCGGGACAGAAGAAAAATAAAACCGGAAGTAAAATTAAAGACCGCAAAATACGAAGCTTCCGACGGAACAGAATATTTTATCGAAGCTGTAAATGAAGACGATATTCTATTTGGATTAGTCAGGCTTCGCCTCGAAAAAGATAAAAATTCTCCTGCCACAATTAGGGAGCTTCATATTTACGGTCCGACTTTAAAATTAGGAGAAAAAGCAAATATGGAATGGCAGCATAAAGGACTCGGGAAGATGCTAATGGGGGAAGCGGAAAAAATCGCCAAAGAAGAAGGATGCAAAAACATCAGAGTAATTTCCGGAGTTGGTGTTCGGGAATATTACAGAAAAATTGGATATAATATTGACAAAGAAGAAATTTATGTTGAGAAGGGATTAATCTAAATAAGTTCAACAACTAAATTTCCCCAGTTATCTCCATACTGACCGAAGTACTTTTTGAAATGATAAGATATCAAATTATTGCCGTTATTATCTGGGTTTATTCTTCCGTCGCTAAATGTCCAATAAAGTTTTAAATTTCCAGTTCCATCAGGGAGTGTATAATCTGTCCCGAAACCCTGGCTGATTCTGATTCCTTTAGAAGCCGATGCATCAAAATGTGCGTAATCTCCTCCAATATATAAATTGCTTGGCTCATCTATGCACGCAGCAACATAATCTCCATCTCCATCTGTTACCATCACATTTGAAATTGCTAAAAATTTCTTACCCCGACTATTTTCTGCTCTGAGAGCTATCTTTGAAGTCCCGGCGAAATCAAACGTGAATTGGTCGGTTATATAATCTCCTTCAGAGCCGGAAGGGTAGTCATCATAAGATAAAAGTTGCGGACCATTACCATCCCCTTCATCGACAGTTATTTCTATTAAGGTAAATTCATTGTCAGGGTCTTCCAGATGGAATCTTATTTGCTTGTTAGTACCCTTGGCAAAATCGGACGCGCAAAGCGGGTCGAGAATATTCCCTTCAATTGGGTCGTCGACCGTTTCCGTATTCACTTCAAGTTCCCAAGAATCATCGCCATTAATCTCATAGTATAAATTATAACTCGTTTCTTCTTCTTTCCCAATTATTCCTGTTGGAACTATCCATGTTGCGACGGCATTGCCAGAACCATCATCACTTCCGGTAATTGTCGCGACGTCGTCGTCACCAAGTCCATCATCCTCTCTTATAATAAAATCAAAATAACCCAAAGATGCTCCACCTGAATAAAACAATTTAACCGTATCTCCGGCATCTGCAGTGATAATCGGGAAGTCATTCATATCTCTCCATTCTCTGGGTCCTCCAACATTTAACACACAATTATTACACTGGTCATTTGGATCAGTATTTCTGTCGTCACATTCCTCAAATCCGTCATTGTTGGGGCCCCCAGTTCCTCCACCATTTGGTCGCTGGATAAAACCATCTCCACAAAATGTTAGCTCGCAATTATTGCAAAAGTCATTAGGATCCATATCACCATCATCACATTGTTCCCCTTGACTTGGTTCAAGAATACCGTCATTATCACACATAATGGTGTCATCCTCGCTATCGTCTAATTGGTTTAAACATCCTGGGTCATTTCCAAAATCAATCAATAAATCCCCATCATTGTCAATCCCGTCACTGCATTGCGGGTTAGTTTCATCATTATCTAAAAGACTTGTGCATCCAATATCCTCCGGATAATCTATAAATCCATCCACATCATCATCGATTCCATTATTGCATTGGGGAATAGGCGGGTTAGTTTCATCATTATCTAAAAGACTTGTGCATCCAATATCCTCCGGATAATCTATAAATCCATCCACATCATCATCGATTCCATTATTGCATTGGGGAAGAGAGCAAGCACCGCAGTCAATGGAGCAACTATTGCAATCTTCATTTCCATTGCATGCTCCATCTCCACACCCTCCAGATGGAACACAGTCCACAAATCCAGGAACTCCGGCAGAACCCGCCAATGTAGTTAACATATCTCCATCGGGGTAGGATGCACTTGGAGTAACTTTTCTTAAAAGATGGTCTTCTCCAGTTAAATAGACATTATCATTTAAATCAACAGATGTATCCCTTGGTTTAGAGATACTTCCGGTGCAATCAGAATTTGGGATACTTCCTGCAGTGCAATCTTGAGAAGTTCCATCCATTGAACCCTCGCCATTTCCGCCAGAATAAGTTCCTTCAGTTCCGGAAGAAGTTATATCTCTTATTGCATGATTGTCATAATCTGCCAAGTAAATTTTAAAGAATCCTTCAATGTTTGAATTAATAATTGAAAGACCTTTGGGGTCGTCATTTTTACAACTTCCCGAAGTTCCGTCGACAAATCCTGGATTATTTAATTGACAAGAAAAATGCCCCATATAATAATCTCCTCCGTTGTGACTTGCGTCGTAATAAATTCTTTGAGTATTATGGACGCCACCTCCATGAACATAATACAGATTAAATTGACCATTAACTCCTTTGTGATATTCGATGTCCTGGGGAGCAATAACAGACAAACTAACTTCGTTCCTCCATCCCTGGGTTGGACCGGATGTTTCTCCGTTCCCGACTAAAACTGTTACCTTATAATTCTGATTAGGATCTATTTTTCTTATTCGGTGATTATTAGTATCTGCAACAAAAATATTTCCGTTATTGGTATTTACGGCAATTCCACTTGGAAAATAAAATCTTGCTTGTGTACCCTGCCCATTAATACATGCTGGAGCTCCGTCAATATTAGGATTCGTCCCGGAACAGGGTGTTCCTCCCCCGCTGTTTCCTCCGGCGATTGTAGTAACTATCATTGTGGATAAATCAAGTTTCTTAATTTTATGGTATCCTGAATCTACAATTAGTAAATTTCCATCGACATCAAAAGCTATTGCTCTTGGCCATTTGAAAAGTGCAGATGAAACAGGACCGTCTAAATCTCCTTCCTGTGGAATTCCATCAGGATTATTTCCTCCGCCAGCCAGAGTATAAACTCCATTGTTTTCATAAACTCTTATTGCATGATTATAGGTATCAACGACATAGGTTTTAGTTCCGTCACTTGTTGTTAAAACCCCATAAGGATTATTAAACCGGGCACCAGCTCCACCCTCGCCTGGGTCTAAACAAATCGATGGCCCGGCACTGCCCAAACTAATTAAAAACATGGAAAAAATCAGGATTATCAACGCTCTTCTCATTTTATAATCACTCCAACCTAATTTATATACTTTTATATCTGTAAATCTAAATGAATCAAAAGAAAGTTTGGAACGAAATAGCACCGAGTTGGAGCAAATACAGAAATAAAACTCTGAAAACAGTCAAAGATTTCCTAAAAGGAAAAAAAGGAAAAATCCTCGACATAGGTTGTGGAAGCGGAAGAAATTTCGCGGCTCAAGAAGGATTAGAATTCTACGGAATTGATTTTTCAAAAAATATGATTTCCCTGGCAAAAATTCAGGCAGATAAATTAAATATTAAAGCCCATTTAAGTGTTCAGGAAGCAGATAATTTAAATTTCAGGGAAAACTTCTTCGACAATATTATCTGCTTCTCGGTTCTCAACTGCATCAAATCAGACAAAAAAAGAAAAGAATCTTTAAAAGAAATCAACAGAGTTCTAAAACCAAAAGGAAAAGTCCTTATCTCTTCTTGGGGAAAAAATTCTTCCCGTCTGAAATCCAAAGAAAAAGAATGCGAAGTTCCGTGGACAACAGCAAAAGACAAAAAAGTAAAGAGATACACTTATACTTACAATTTAAGCGAATTAGAAAAGGAATGCAAAGAAGCAGGATTCAGAATCACAAAAACATGGGAAGATGAAAATGTCAATTTAATTTTGGAGAAATAAATATTCTTAACGAAATTTTTTTCATATTAATCTAAATCTTCGAAGGAATTTTTATTCCATTGATTTTAAATGTTTATTATAAACTGGCTCTATCTCAAATTAGCGCGTTTCATTCATTATCTGCTCCCCACCCTTGGAGAAATCCCAAACCCTTTGTGAAGTGATTTCCCCCACTCCAATTTTATGAATGAAACATATAAATTTAATTTGAGATGAAGCCGTTAATTCGTAGTAATTTTTAAATCAGCAGAATTCACGCCGTAACTATTAAAATATTTATTAAAATAGTTTGAAATTCCATCTGAACCCGTTTGGTTAAGGTGATTTCTTCCGTCGCTAAATGTCCAATCATATCTCATGTTACCGGGGAGGATGTCACCTACACTCCCGCTACCATCAGAACGTTTTCCTTTAGAAGCCGTAGCATCAAACATCGCATAATCTGTATAGATATACTCATAATTTTCTGGACGGGTGATGCACGCGGCAACATAATCGCCGACAATAGATGTGTCAATTACCATTACATTTGAAATCATTGAGAATTCATCTCCGTCATCATCGATAGAATAAACTCTAATTTTGATGGTGCCGGCCTCACTAAATGCATAGGGTTGTGTTGTTGTGTAATCCCCTGAACCGACGGGGTCTTCTACAATCATTACAGGGATTCCATCAACAGTTAAAGTAACGGTGAGTTCATCGTCGGAATCTGATAAATGGAACTTAATATCTTCTACTTCATTTAATCCTCCAAAATAACTTCCGCAAATTATTGGTCCGTAAAATTCACCCTCCGGCGGGTCATCTCCGCTTCCATCAATAAAAATTTCCATATCATTGCTTGTTTTGCTATCTATATCAAAGTAAAATTCATCATAATCATCTGTTGGCTCCAAATCGCTTAGCAAAATATCCCAATATCCAATCGTTTCAGTTACATTAGATGAGGGGTCTATAGATATGTTTTTGATAGAATCATCTCCACCCAAGCCCCCGTCCCGCTCCCAAACTTTAAATAATGATGATGTATCTATTGCCCCCTTATTCAAATGCAGTTTAACTCTCTGTCCGATACCAGAAACGGAAATTATTTGGTCATTTAAATTTCTCCAAGAAGCAACAAGATTAGAATCTATCGCACGACAATCTACACTGCATCCTGAGCCAGGAACTCCGTTTTGACCTCCTTGTTCAGGGTCACCCAAGTCACATTCTTCCACAATCTGTTCCGCTCCATTATTTGGATTATTTTGAACTACTCCGTCGCCACAAAAAGTGTATGAGCATGTTCCGTGACCAGTATTCCCTTCTGTGTCACAAGTATCTGTCGCATCATTGTTACCATCATCACATTCTTCATTTCCATCACCATTAGGTCCTCCGGTTCCTTCGCCATTTGGCTGTTGAACATTTTCATCTCCGCAATAAGTTGGAAGTGGCGGACAATCTGAAGGGCAATTATTATTATTTTCTCCCGGGTCACATATATCATCCTCATCACAATCAGGCACATCATCATCAGCATATATACAACAAATCAAATAATCGTAATTAACTCCAGAAGCTATTTCAAGATGAGCATTTGTAAAGGAAGATAAACTAAGAATTTCTGTTTCTCCCTCATTACAATTATTGTTTCTTGAAATGCATCTTAAATCCTTGTAACAAACATCTGTTAAATAAGCATTACTTCCACCAGTTCTTGCGTGAGCATTTGTAGCATCCGATAAAGAAACTATATGATTTAATCCATTAGGGTCACAATCTCGAGGGTTTGTAGGCGTATCTTGTCCAAAAAGTTGTGAAAAACATATTTCTTCATTATAATTCCCTGCCCCATTATATACTTCTCCATGGGCATTAGAAGTTGAAGAAATTCTTAAGATTCTATCCCTCGCTGTGTTACAGGAAGTATCAGCATCAGAAAAACTAATCATTCCAACGAACAATAAAATTAAAATTAAAAACTTTTTATTTCCGACCATCATATAAGGAGAATAAATCTATTTATATATTTTTAGATTTGTCTATTTTAGGATATTATCAATTAAAATATAAATTTGATTTTATTTATCTAAAGAATCTACAACTTACTAATTGTATTCTATTAAAAATCCGTGAGAAGCACAAATAAATGTTACGCAGAAATATACAAATAAGAAAATAAAGTATCTCTTAATTTGATTTCGCCTTAAATAAAGATTAGATTAACGATTAAGACATTAAAATAATATTCGAAAGAAATCATAATTTTAAATTTATATAAAGTTTCTCGTCTACCATAACTTTGTGTATGATAACCCTTTCTACAAATTATCAAAGAATATTGGCATTACTGAACTTCTGTTTCATAGATTAAATATTTTGACAAAGTCAGATATTTGCAATAAAACAATTCTAAGTAAAATTTAATTATCTCCTCAAACTTTCCTTATATGTCCAAAATCTATCAAACTGGCTTTCTCAAAATGAATTTCTTCTCCGCTAAAAGCATTAATTTTAAGCCTCACAACATTCAAAAAATCATCCATACAGGTCAGGTTCCAAATATCATTTTGCAAAATTGCAATAATTTTGGAAAACTTAATTTTAACTTTTTTCTTTTCTAAATAAGATTCACAAATATCTCTTAATTCATCTAAATCTATTTCAATTTCTAAACTTTGTTTTTTAGCATCAAATATTTCATCAGGATGGAGCTTAAATTCATTAAAAGGAAATTCAAAAGAGGCAATTTTTTTTAATTTCGGAATATAAAAATCTAAAGTTATATTCGTTGAGTTACTATGTAAGTCTAAAACATTAAAACAAGCAGTAAAATATGAACCTTCATTTTCAGATAAAAATTTTTTATAAATTTCTTTTTCTTCCAATTCTTTAATCAAACTTTTTAAGTTCATTATATGTAGGGTTTTCGAGATTTTTTAAAACTAACTGAAATAATTTTTCTTTTAAAAAAGAGTATAAATGAAGGAATTATGGAGGAGTTCAGAAGATAATATTTGGGAAAATGCATAATTTTGGAGAAATTGTTTTAGCAAATGTTCAATTTACAGATGCCTTTGAAATTAAAAAAAGACCTGCACTAGTTTTATTTGAAGAACAAGGAAATGTTGTGGGCGAACCTAAGCATCTCTTAACCAACCCATCAATGTTCTTACAACCAAACTTTATATTTTTCAAGAATCTGATTCCATAATGCAGCATTACCTAATTCATCCAATACATTTTCTACAGGTACAAACTTTACTTCTTTTACACTTTCATTTTCATCAACAAATTCATTACTTGGCTCCCCTAACTTTGCAAAGCAAATTACTTGTAATGATTCTGTATCGTCATCAAGTTTATTTGAGAGGACATACGAGGGTTCACACGATTTTAATGAATATTTTATCTCTTCAATACATTCTCGCTTTGCTGTTTGGGTAACAGTTTCATTCTCTTCTGTATGTCCTCCGGGAAAGCCCCATATCTTCCTCTTCTCGTTAAATATAAGTACAACTTCATTATTTTCATTAGAAGCAAGTACATACACCCGAGAAATTGAAGATAAGGTTTCTCCTTCTTCAATCTTATATAATGTTACGGGAGCAGTCCTATCCCCAATACCTACTTCAATAATTGATATTTGTTTCATGTTAATCTAAAGACATTTTAAAAAACTTTCTTTTCAATTTCCCCTCTCAAGATTTCCTTAAATTTTTCCAAAGTCATTTCCTTGATTTTTTCCGAGCCCCTTTTCTTAACGGCAATAGTTTTCTTCTTCATTTCTTTTTCTCCGATAGCGAGGATGTAATTAAATTTTTGAATTTGTGCTTCTGCAACTTTTTTCCCCATCGGCTCACTTTTTGTATTTATTTCAACTTCAAATCCACTCTCAAATAATTCATCTTTTATCTTTTCAGCATATTTATTTGCCGAATCATTAAGCGGTAAAACTTTTACCTGATTTGGAGAAAGCCAAAGAGGAAAATTTCCTGACAAGTGCTCAGTTAAAATCCCCATGAATCGTTCGAGCGAACCGTAAATCGCCCGATGAATCATAATCGGTCTTTTTGATTCTCCGTTTTCGTCGGTATAAGTCAGTTCAAACCTCTCCGGGAGCGCAACATCAAGCTGAATCGTGGAGCACTGCCAGGGCCTCTTCAAAGAATCAATCAAATGAAAATCAATTTTTGGTCCATAAAACGCCCCATCTCCCTTATTTACTTTGTATTTCATTTTCTTTTTTTTCAAGATACTTTCAAGTGCTTTCTCACCAAAATCCCAAAACTCGTCGCTGCCGATTCTTTTAAGAGGTCTGGTGGAAAGTTCAACATGGTCAAACTTTAACCCAAATTTATCAAAAATCTCCAAGGTCAGCTCAATCACTTTTCCGACTTCATTTTCTAATTGTTTTTCCGTGCAAAAAATGTGCGCATCGTCCTGAAGAAACTGTATAACCCTGAAAAGTCCGGCTAAAACTCCGGACAACTCCACCCTGTGGCAAATCCCGAGTTCAGCTACTTTTAAAGGCAAATCTCTGTAAGACTTGGAAGTTGTTTTGTAAACGAGCATTCCCCCCGGGCAATTCATTGGCTTAACCAAAAAATCCCGACCTTCATAATTTGTCTTAAAATTATTCTCGGAATATTTACTCCAATGACCCGAAATCTCCCAAAGTTTCTTGTCCATTATTTGCGGAGTAGAAATCTCCTGATAATTTTCTCTTCTGTGAAGTTCTCTTATGTATTCTATTAATTTATTTTTTATATGAAGTCCCTTTGAATGCCAAAATACCATTCCTGGCGCCACATTGTTGAAACTCCACAAATTCATTTTTGAGCCGATTATTCTGTGGTCGTTTTCTTCTAATTTTGATGTATCAAGTTTTGCTCGTGAAATATCCCGAAGAAGTCTTTTCCTTTCATCTTCATTTATCTCAATAATCTCTTTATTTCCCTGCACATTAAACTCCCTCGATAACTCCGCAAGGGGATGTCCTTTTACTTTTATTTCGAATTCCTTGTAATAACCAAAAGGAGCCCGAACAATTTTAAATCCTTTCAGGTTCTTTGCAATTTCATCAAGGATTCTAATAGCAACAGAAGGACTGCCAAGATTTTTTGACAGATGGGCGTAAGGATAAAGAACAATATTTTTACAATTCACTTTTGAAGAAATATCTTTAATATCTTCAACAAGTTCAGAAACAATTTTTAAAGAATCCTCTTTTTCGACAGCAATTAAAACAACCAGACAATCTTTTGACTCTCCTTCCAATTTTTGATTTGGAATTATTTCCTCAATATCCTTCAAAGCTTTCTTCACGGCCCTAAACCTAATAAAATCGCAATGCAGGTTTAATGTTTTCATATCCCCCCAACAATAAAAGAATTTATAAACGTTTATACAATCCATATATTATGGCTGGGGTGATAGACAGATGTCCTACGGGCATAGAAGGTTTTGACGAAATTACAGATGGTGGATTTGTAAGGAATTCAGATAATTTAATTGTCGGAGGTCCGGGTTCAGGAAAAACAACTTTCCTTTTGCAATTTTTGTGGAACGGCGCTACAAGATACAACGAAAATGGGCTGTATTGTTCTTTTGAACCGGACATCATAGAAACTCTAAACGATGCGATGGCTTACGGCTGGGACTTCACAAAATTATCAGAAGAAGGAAGAATAAAATTTATGAGGTTTTCTCCAAAAACTTCCGTTGAAGATTTAAAATCGGAACTTGTGAAAATGATTTCAAGAAACGACGTCAGAAGAATTTGCTTCGACCCCATATCTGTCTTAGCACTTAATCTCGACAGTTCTGGAAAAATAAGAGAAAAAATATTTGAATTATCTTCGCTTATGAAAAGGCTCCGTGTTACAACGGTTTATGCCGACGAAACTTTGGAAGGGGAAGGATTAGAGAGACATACCGGCGGAGACTGGACAAAAACTGACATTTTAAAATTTTTATCAGATTCTGTAACACTTTTTTATGATTATGGAATCCAAAATGAAGGGGATAGGGCACTGAGAATTATAAAAATGAGAAGAACTGCCCACTTCAGGGACCATGTCAGTCTCAACATAACAAGTAACGGTTTGGAAATAAATAGCCCAGAAACAAAAGAATTAGAAATTGAAAAAATACAAAGGGATAAACCCAAAAAAATAAAAGACCTTCCCAAATTAAAAAGTCAGCCGGAGGTTAAATCTGTCCAGAGTATTAATTTAAAATTACCCCCTCAACCAAGAATTCCCGCTCCAAAGATGAGGCCGGAAAAAGAGGATACCCCTCCGGTCAAAATATTTCCCTCAATTCAAAAACCATCAAATAATTTATCAAACCAAAGAAGATCTTCAAACATTCCAAACTTTGCAAAATTAGAAGAAGAATTTCCAAATATTCCAAAACCCGCCGACTCAAAAGAAGAAGATGAAGAAGACGATTTCAATAGAACTGTTTATCCTGGCGTTTAATAAAATTTCTGTCACCAGACAATAACGACAACCAAAAATCTTATAAACCAATTTTCCTGCGCTTATTTATGGTAAGATTGGGAGATATTGTTGCGGCGGGAGTTGGCATAATGGCAGGTATAGGCTATTTTCATGCAGAAGATATAAAGGTGTGTTTGAACTCACCAACTCAGGAAGTATCAGAAAGGGAAGTTATTACTGGGCAAAAACTTCCAACACAATACAGCAGAAGTTTAGCAGAAATGATTGCTCGTCATGAAGGACTAAGAACAATTTCCTACGACGACACTCTTGGAAACAGAACAATCGGCGTTGGATTTAATTTAGAAAGAGCAGACGCCCGTGAAAAAATAGAAAAATTAGGTCTTGATTACAATCTCGTTTATTCCGGAGTTCAGGATATCAGCGAAGAGCAGGCGTATTTTTTAATGGAAGAAGATATTAGAACCGCTGAATCAGACGCAAGAAAATATATCGGTGAAAGTTTCGGCAGATTGCCCTGCAGAGTTCAGGATGTTTTAGCAGATATGGCATTTAATTTGGGATATAACAGACTTTCTGGTTTTAAGAATCTAAGAAAAAAAATTTTACAAAGTGATTTTCAGGGAGCTGCAAATGAAATGAAAAATTCCCGTTGGTATAATCAGGTTGGAAATCGCTCAAAAGATTTAGTTGAAATTATGAGCTCTTCCAGATAAACTTCTCCAATTCTCCCCTCGCCTTAATTCTTTTTGCCTGATGCCCTTTCAAAAAAGCATTTATTTTTTCAATTAAATAGGACTTCAATTCTCCGGATAACATTTTCCCGGACTTATAATCCTCATAAATCTTCTCCAATTTTTTATCATCCTCCTCAAAAAACATCTTCAAATATTGAAAAGAAACATCAACGTCGGGATTTCCTCCTTTTTTTCGGTGTTCTTCTGTGGTCGCCTGACCTCCGGAAAAAGCATATTTATTGATTTTGTTTTTTACTTCATTTGGTGTGTCTGTCGTAACAATCGCCATATTCTCCTCGCTGCTGCTCATTTTCCCCGATAGTCCTCCAAGCGGAGGCAAAAACATTCCATGAATAATCGAAGGTTTGTAAAATCCTAATTTTTCATAAACATCACGGGCGACCCTAAAATGAGGGTCCTGGTCAATCGCCAATGGAATCAAACAAGGAATATTTTTCTTTTTCAATATGCTTGGAATTATAGCCGGAACAGCCTGCATGCTCGTGTAAAAAATCTCTCCAATATTTCGGTCATTATCAAAACCAAAGGCAGATTTTACCGTGGAGAAAGTAATCTTCTTAGCGAACTTTATCGCCTCCGGATAAAGCAAACCTGCATGTTTTGTATCAATTAAAAAATGCGTTTTCTTAGGATTAAATCCTATAGCAATCACATCAAGCATATTATCATACATCCATTTTTGAATTTCTTCATATGGTTTTTTTCCAAACAAAAATTTTTCATCGTCGGTGAACTGAAACCACATTTCAACATCAAATGTGTCCTGAAGCCATTTTGCAAAAATCCAGGTTCCCAGATGACCTAAATGAACCGGACCTGAAGGTCCTCGTCCGGTATAAAGAAAAAATTTATTTCCTTTTTCATATTCATCAAGCAGCCAATTCAAATCTCTATGGGCAAAAAAAACTCCTCTTCTTAGAGCGATTGGCAATTCCTTAGAATATTTTTCAATTCTCTTTTTCAATTCACTGTCTATTTTTTTGACACCAAACTCTTTTATCAACTTTCCATAATCAATCTCTCCCGAAACCTCCCAGGGATTAACACTGACTTTTTTCATGTTTTTGAAACGATAAAGATATTTATAAAATTACCTTATGCGATAAAACTCCCCCTTCATAATATTTAAATAGTAAAAATACCAAATTAAGGCATGAAAAAAGAGCTAACATCCCTCATCGTTTTGATATTCATAATTTCCCCGGTGCTTGCGGGGATGGCAATCAGTGAAACAAAAAGTTTATACAATTTAGCTGATAGTGTTAAAGTAAGAATAGACGGAATTTTAGGAGCACCCTCGGGAAATTTTAATGTAAATTTGGTCTGTTCAAATTCCTCGTTCAATTTAGTAAAAATTCCGGCGATATCATTTAGCCAGGAAGACGAGTCATCTTATGAATTTACCAAGGAATTAAAATTATTAGATTTAGAAATTGGAAGCTACGAGCAAATAATCGGAACATGCCAGATTATTTCTTTGATTGGCTCGGATTCCGCTTCTACAAAATCATTTCAAATTACAAGAGATGTGATTGTCTCAAATACTTTTACAAATCAGACGACATTTAATCCAACAGACCAAATAACTCTAAACATAAAAGCAACAAAAGCAAACGGTCAGCCCCTCAACGGATTCATACAGGGCTCAAACGCCACAACTTTTAATACACCAATTGAAAAAGGCGAATTAAAATATTCTTTCTTTATGCCGTCAACTTCAGAGCCGGGTTCTTACAACTTGGTTTTAGAAGCTTATGACATTGAAGGAGAAGAAAGGTTAAACAAAGGCAGAACCGTCGTAATATTTTCCATAAGGCAAATTCCGACCTCAATAATTCTAAGCTTAGAAAGTACAGAGGCGGTTCCCGGAAGCGATTTTAGCATCGGAGCAGAAGTAGTTGACCAATCCGGAAAAAGAATTGAAGGAATAGTGGATTTAGCTTTATTATCCCCCGACGGAAAAGAAACAAAGCAGCCATTATTTTCAGGAGAAATAAAATCAATAAATTTTAAGAAAAACGCAACAGCCGGGACTTGGGCAATTTACACTATCCTCGAAGGTTTAGAAGAGCTGAGAGAATTCCAGGTTTTAGAAAATCCGGAAGTGGAGTTTGAAGTTGTTGATTCAGTATTATATGTCCGAAACATAGGAAATGCACTTTATAATAAATCTATTAATGTTAGAATCGGAGGAGAAACACTCTACCTTGATTTAAACATAGACATAGGAGAAACAAGGAAATTCCTGCTTGAAGGTCCGGGAGAACAGGAAGTTGTAATCAGCGATGGTCAAAAAGAATTCAGCGGAAGAGTTTTGTTAACAGGAAATGCTGTCTCGGTTAAAGATTTCAAAGATGTAGGAATCTTCAAAAGTTACTCCGTAATATGGATTTTTTTAATAGTTATCTTGGGTGGCGTTGGAATCGTCTTCTTTATAAGATATAGAAAAACTAAAACTCTCGGTTCCGGAACTGGCCTCGGAGAAAAAGGAAAGGGAATAGTAAACAAGGTCTTCCATCCAAAAATAAGCTCAAAATTTAAATCAGGAGTCTCTAATAGCATGAACTTTACAAACAAATCGGCAGATTCACAAAGTTTGGACGAGAAAAACTATAAAGATGAAGATAAATCCCTGCTGGACTTAACCTCAAAAAAGATTGGCTCGGCAGAATCGGCACTGGTTCTTAAGGGAGAAAAATATCCCTCATCTATTTTAACATTAAAAATAAAGAATTTTTCAACTTTAAATAAAAATTCAAGAGAAAACCTGAAAAAAATTGTTGAGTCAACCAAAGAATCTAAGGGTCTTGTGAACTGGATGGGAGAATACATTTTAGTAATTTTTTCACCGATTGTTTCAAAAACATACAAAAATGAAATTCTGGCAGTAAAATGTGCATTTACTTTATTAAAAGGGCTTCAGGACCACAACAAAAAATTCAGCGACAAAATTGAGTTTAACATAGGGGTTAATTCCGGAGATTTAATAGCTTCTAAAGAGCAGGGCAAATTAAAATACACCAGCATTGGAAACACAATTTCATTTTCTAAAAGAATTTCAGATTCAAATGAAGGAAAAATTTTAGTTTCCGACGCTGTTAGAAAAAAATTACTCCGGGATATAAAAGTCACAAAAGCCGGAGCCATAGGAGAAAATAATCTTTTTGAAGTCTCGTCAGTAAAAGATAAAGAAGCCAACGAAGCCAAGCTCAAAGAATTGTTAAAGAGGATGTGATAGAAACCACCGCGATTATCTGAAATTTGAAGTCAAACTTGGATGGAATGAATTAATTTAAGAAAATTCTTTATTGGTCTTTTCTAAATAACTAAAGGGATTGATTTTCGTGCAACGATATAGAATGGAAAAAATCAGAGTTTGAGCATTTTATCAATTTTGTACGCAGCAGACAATATTTTTAGGGATGTCCTAGTTTATTCAGTTCGTGTGTGTTGTAGACTTCAATTTTATTTTGTTCTTTCAATTTTTTGTCATTGCTCCAAATTCCACAATTCAATTTTAATGCAAGTGCAAAATAAGCCATATCATCAGGATCAGGCGTAAGCTTTTCTGCTTCTTCAACATATGGAGCCAATTCTTCAAGCGGAACAATAACAATTCTTCTTTTCAATGTTTCAACAAGCCTATAGAATTCTTCTGTTGTTCGTTCTGTTTTATTCATAAGTCCTTCTTTATGCTTCTCAAGTTCAGTAAAAATATACTCTGGTGTGAACAGGTGAAATTTTCCGCTAAACAAAAGGTTGTAACTAAAGCTTTCCTTAATCAAAGCTGAAAATAAAACATTAGCATCAACGACGAGATCCATATTGCCTCGCCGTTTTCCGTAGCTTGTTGCTCACTTCTCTACTCACTTCTTTTCCCATTCTTAAGGCATCAGCTTCAGTAAGTTTGCTCTTCTCTTTGAATTTTCTTAAGAATTCCATATCTTCTATCTTCTGCATGAAAGCTTGCCTCGCTACTTCAGACCAGTTCATCTCTGGAAAAGAGTCCATTTTCTTTTTCATTTCGTCTGGAACCGCTAAGGTTAGTGTGGTCATTTTGGGTACCTCCTAGGTTATGTGTATTTAATTATGTTCTGTGTAAGTATTTAAATATTTCGTTTTAGATAAATATGAAGCAGACAATGTTTTTAGTGATGTCCGCTTATTCTAAGTATTATAGTAATTTATTAGTAGTAAATAATAGAAAAGTTTATAAGAGTAGAATTATAACTAAATTGTATGAGTATCAGAAATTATGTTGAAAGAGGATTAGCAACTTTAGCATTAGCTGGAAGTCTATTTTTTAGTGGATGCTCTGATCATCTGTCTCAACCACGAAGATTAGAACAAAGAATCAGCCAAGAAGTTGCTCAACAAAATGGAAAACCAGATAAATATGCACTTCTGATTACTGGTTACGATGAAAAAAGATTCATTAATGATTTAGGACAGATATATAATACTCTTACTGAATTGGGGTTCAAAAGAGATGACATTTATGTTTTGGGTTCTAAAGCAGTAAGTTATAGAGGAAAGCCACATGAAATTACATATCCTGTTGATGATATAGCAACAAGAAGAACTATAGAAACTGTGTTCTCACATTTAGAAAAGAAGATAGATGAGCAAGACTTATTGGTTGTTCATATATCTGGTCATGGAGATAAAATAACGGCAAAAGATGAAAATGCAAATTCTGTAGAAACTTATCAAAAAGTTACAAGAGTCAAAATGCCGTGGGAAGATGATGTTATCTCGGAAAGTGAGGGAAACGTTACTGAATTAGAACTTGAAAGTTATTTATCTAAACTAAGGCCACAAGTTGCAATAGTAACCACCGATGTATGTTACGGGGGCGGGATTGCTGAAAGAACAGGAAAAAATAGAGTCATAGGAATTTCTGCTTCAGGAAAAGATGAAACGGCTCATTCGACCATAGGAGATTCTTTTGGTGGATTTTTTTATCAAGCTTTTGTAGATTCACAAGAATCAGATACAAATGTGGATGGGAGGGTTACTTTAAATGAAGCTTTTGATTATGCTAAAAGCAGACACTCATGGACAAAAAACGGAGAAGACACCCCGCTCCTAATTTCTGATTTAGATGTAAGCAATGTTACTATAAAATAATTGAGCAACTTGTTGCGAAATTATCTCTTGCGAAGCAACTGCAGATACTCCTTTCATGCGAGGACTCTCAAATTGAAACTAATACAATTTATTCTCTTCTCATTTTTACAAAAACCTTATAACCATCATTTCTTTTTTTCTAAAATGATAAAATATTTATTTTTTGATTTTGATGGAACGATTTGTGACTCAAGAAGCAACGCCGAAATTTCGCTTATCAGAACTCTTGATAAATTTGAATGCGATTTTAATCATTCAAAAGCAATTTCCCTTTTAGGCGATAAGATAAATATTACATTGCAAAAAGTATGTGAAGGTGAAGAACGGGTAAATAAAATTGCGAAGTATTTTCACAAACAATTTACAAAAGAAAATCTAATTGATGTCCGACCATGCGTTCCGCTAAATTATCTTTATAGATTATCAAAAAAATATAAAATGATAATTATTTCAAATTCTGATAAGAAACATATTGTAAAAGCACTAAATAAATTAAAGATTAAAAAACTTTTCAAAAAAGTTTATGGCGCACAAAATTTTTCTACGAAAGATGAGATGCTAACTAAATTAATAAAAAAATACAAAATTAATCAAAAGGAAGCCGTATACATCGGAGATAGATTTTCAGACATTCGTTACGCAAAAAAAGCCGGCTGTATTTCAATTGCCATGTCAAATAGTTGTTCATGGTCCGATAAAAAAACACTAAAAAAAGAAAAACCAGATTATTTTGTCAAAGATTTTGTCGAGCTTGGAAGACTTCTCGATAAGATTAATAAATAAAATTTAATCTTTAATCTGTCCGGCAGCCTTAACAATATTAATTTCTAAATCCTGATTTTTGTCCAAAAACTTTTCAAAAAACTTTCTTATTTTCTTATTCACTTTTCTCTTAACTCCTTTAATTCTCTTCAATTCTGCATAAAGCCCAACTTCTTTATCAGACAAAAAATAAAGGGGTTTTTTCAGCCCAATATCAGGGGTTACCTTTTCAAATTTCCCTTTAATAACATCTTTAAAAATTCCTTCAGCAACGGCAGACAGATTATCCGAAGAAAAATTAGGAGAGGTAGAAAACCTGACCTTAAATTTTTTCTCTAAAATTTCCTTCAAAACATTTGTATTAAGGCTATTGGATTTTTTTAAAGTTATAATTTTATTCTTTGGAAGCATTGAATATTTCCGAATAGTTCTGAAAATCTTTCTCTCAAAGTAATCAACGAACTCCGACGCAGTCAACTTTCTTTGATTAGTAAATTCCCAAACATGTTTTCCCATTAAATAGGATTAAGTTCTTGAGTTTTTAGGAGTTTTGGTTTATGAAATAGGAAACTTCTTTTCTAATCTCTGAAATATAAATAAAATATCTTTAAGCCCAAATAACTATTATGCCCGCCCGTAATTATTTCTTTGCCTTTTCTGGAGCGATTGTCTAAATGAAATCAGGCACAAGCGATAAAATTAATACCCTCCAAAAACATCCAGTTCTCTTGAATAACCTCTGCCTTTAAAATCAAAATTAAAGATGAATAAAAACTCCGAGAGTAATTTCACTCCGACCCCTGCTTCTTTTGTAATTTTATACAGAAAGTCAGTAAAACAATACGGACAAACATGAGTTTTCATCTGAAGACAGGATACGCATTTAATCGATTTTCCATTGAATCTTCTGAGTCCAAAAAGATAATGTTCCAAGTTTTCTTTTATCTCGTGAGAAGTCCCGGAAAATTTATGTATCCATTGAAAATAACCTTTTGCAATGCACTCGGGACACAGCGGATGCTCAATTTGTTCCCCGCACGACAAACAATCTCCGTGGACTTCTTTTTCAAAGTTTATGTGCCGTTTAGTAGCACCCAAAAAGTATTCGCTCATGGTGGGTAATCTAAACGTCTAATCACGCTTAATAATGCAAATAAAACTAATAGGAATGAAAGAAGCATTCGCTGAAACGCCGTGTCCATCTCCAACGAATATCGTGCCTTCTTTTTCCATATCAAATTAAAGTATAATTAATATATAAATGTTTTGAAAATTTTTAACTACTTCAGAAAAATAAAATAAAGTTTTAATTAAAACTTCTCCAACTCATTCAACAAACTATGCACTTTATTGTCGTAACCAATAATTTTTTCTTCTCTGTTTCCAATTTCCTTTGATAAACTATGACAAGAACGAATACCAGACCCCATGAAAATCATCCCGGTAAGAAAATATTTTAGAGATTCAACAACACTGGCATCTTCCAAAACAATTCCGAGAATTGCAGCAAGCCCAAATCCAAGAACAGATGTCTTCGAGAAAATTAACTTCTTACGCTTACAACTATTTACATAAACCTCCCAATTTCTTTGAAAATTTAAACTATCTAATTCCTTTCTCGCTCTGTCAGTTCTAATATCTCCAAACTCTTCCGGAGTCAGATAATTTCTGGCTATCATCCAGAGATTTAAAATTTACCATATAAAAACTTAACCATAAGCTCTCTTATGCAACTCTCTCAACTTCTTGTTTTCTCTAAAATTTTTAAGGAGAATGTTTATTTCATCAGCGACGGCATTTTTCAAATCCATGGGATGCAACTTCTTTGCTAAAAAATCTCTCTCTAAATCGCCATATGAAGAATATTCCAAATCTCCGCCATACTTTTTATCCCTGTTAACAATGAACTTTTCCCCTTTATCATTTTTCAAAATAAAAATAAGATATTTCAAAAGGGCCACAACCCCATTGTTAGAATCTCCCTCGCTCATTTCCGCCTTGTTAATCCTTTTTTTGACTTCTTCCGGAGAGTTAGTTAAATCAATTTTGCTTGTTTCAACCGAAGAGCTCATCTTTTCTCCGACAAGCCCCCGAATCATAGGGCTCATTAATTCTATTCTGGGTTCGTATCCAATTTTAGGCAAAAACTCTCTGGCATAAACCATTATTTTTCTCTGGTCAAGCCCCGCAAATTGAGCATCAACTTTCAAATATTCTTCATCCAACGCCTGCATCAAAGGATAAATAACTCCTGATAGTCTGGGATTATCACCACTTTTAACAACTTCCGAAGCAGCCCTTCGGGCGTCATGAACACTCGTAAAAGTACTTAGTTTTAACAAATCATGAAAATACTTGTCATTCAATTGCAACTCACTTCCTTTAACAAACTCAAGATTTTTTAAGGGCACCCCAATAGTTTTCAAAATTGTTCTAATTGCCTCTTCATAATATTTATGCTTTTTCTCAAGCTCTTCCCAAGGAACACTATCTAACGCAGCATGCAAATCGGCAAGCAATATTTTAACTTTACATCCCGCTTTCAAAAAATCCGCAATTTTTAGCATCTGAAAAAAGTAAGCAATAGAGATGCTTCCTGTAGGCATCGTCCCCCAATAAATAGAAAACTCATTTCCAGATTTTAATTTCTTCCTAAGTTCATCTTCCCCGATAACTTCCTGCAAATTTCTGGTAATCAGGTTAAATCTCTCATCAAATTCCATAGTTCAATAAACTTTTTTAATTATATAAATCTTGCTTAAAAGAAAAAATTATATTCCAAAATATAAAAAGATTAATTATTAAACAAACTATCTTAAAAATTTACTACTTACTAAATTAAATCAAACTAAAAATTAGTTTTTTGAAATCTACAAATGTTTTCTGCACAAGTCATCTTTTGAATATCAATTTAGTTTAATAAATCCTTTAAGAATCCTATTGTAATTATTTTTGTCTTTTATCTTTAGTCAAAGAAATCTGTCGGAAGTAATTTTAGAGCAACCTAAACTTTTAAATAGTGTTACTATTAAGTTTATACACGATGAAGTCAACCATCTTGAAGGAAGGTACCTGTAGGAAAACTTGGTTTCCTCGGAAATAATATGAAAGTAAAAAGAATCGCAAGGAAATTGTCAAATGAAACAAAAGAAATAATTAGAGAAATGCATTCTCGTGGTTTAACCTACAATGAAATTTCTGATTATACTGAAGTTTTACGTAGTGCAATAAACAATCTTGTAATTGTTTGGAATAAAGGATTGTCTGGCTTGACAGAATTAGCAGAATATTATGCAAGAAGAAGTGGATATAATTCTCTTCATAAATATCAGATGGTTCTTCATTATTCTAAAAACCCGGATAATTTTCATGGAATAAATTATAAGAAAACACTTAAACAAAGATTTGAAGAAAATTTGGAAGAAAAGGCAGAAAGAATTGATGTAATTGATGAAGAAACTCCAAGCCCTGATTTAACTTTAGAAAGTCAAGAAAAATATCTTCAATTGAGAGAAGCACTTAAAAGATTAAAAGAAGAACATTCAAGAGGATATGAAATTATTATCAAAAGATTCTATGAAGAAAGAACCTTAGAAGAAATAGGAAAAGAGTATGGAGTAACTAGAGAAAGAGTAAGGCAAATAGGAAGTAGATCTTTAGACCACTTAAGAGATTATTTAGGAAGTAGGAATCCCGCAAACCTTAAATAAACCAATTGCCTTTCAATTTAATGATTTTTAGAAAGAAAAAAAAGATGGTAGATTTAAGGGAACTGCAGAAAAAAGGAATTGTAATCATCCCTAAAAAAGATGTCGTCGTCCCACAGAATGAGGAAGGATTCATTGAAGTAGCAAAGAAACCAACAAGTTCTTCATTGAATTCTCAAAACTCAGGCAGCGATTTCTTGGGCTTCATGTCGGGCCGTTCAGGTTCATCTTCATTTTCAACAGAAACGGACGGTTACAACAAAAGAGAAGTGGACGATAAAATAACAAATCTTGATAATAAAATTTACAAATTGGAAAACAGGGTTGAATTGTTAGAGCGAAAAATCGGAGTTGCTCAACCAAGTGACTCCGGTTCAAATCTAATCGGGTGGTAGGCAAAAATATTAGCAATACTTTTAGTAATTTTATTTATAATTTTAGTTGCTTCAATATCCTTGCTCAACAAAAAACATTTAGAAGAGAATCCCGACACTATGCCAAGACACCCGGAGGTGTTTTTGCAATTTCAAGGTATTGCGTAACAGAAATAGATTTTCAAACAGCCTTTCTTCAAAAACATGCGAGGACAAAAATCAAAAGATTAGAATAAGAAGGCATTTATATGGGCGATTATTTCTAATATTATAATGGATCATAAAACAAAAAATATTATAATTGTATCAGGGGTAATTACTCTTATAATCTCATTACTAATCTTCTTATACTATTTTTCACCGGAAGAAATTGTATCAAAAATAGGTGTTAATAATTCTTATCTAATTCTTTTCTTCATTTCATTTTTTGGGGGATTTTCAGCGTTCGGAGCTTTCTCTTTTTTTGCAACTATAATCACTTTCGTAACGGGGGGACTAAATCCATTATATGTAGGATTAATAGCAGGTGCAAGTTTAGCAACTGGTGATTTGATAATGTTTTTTTTAGGAATAAAGGGGAGAGAAGCAATAAAAGGAAAATTAAAAGTGAGATTAGATAAATTATCAAAAAAAGTCACAACAAAAACAGAAAAATTCATTCCTTTTATAATATTCATTTACATAGGTTTGGTTCCGCTCCCAAACGATATTTTAATATTATTTTTAGCAATGATTAAATACAAGCCAAAAAAAGTTATAATCCCCTTAATACTTGGAGATTTTGCATTTACACTTCTTTTATCATTTTTATCATTTAAAGGAATCAGTTTATTCTAAGAATTGTAAGTTTCAACTGCCCCATGGCACATATCGATAGTATAACCCGAACCAACTTCTTCCGGCATTAAGTCACAAATTGAAGAATCCTTTAAATTCAAAGCCAATCCATAAAAACAAGTATCTTCTTCACAATATGAAGGATCTTCATAATAGATAGCTTTACACTTTGCATTTATGTCATTTCCTGGCCGTCCAATAATTTTATCACAAATTTCTACATCGTTTAAATCTAAGAAAATTTGAAAATAACAATCATCTCGCTTTGAATCAAGAGTAATTAATTCACATATACTTTGGTCATTTGATTCAACAGCAATATCATAATAACAACTTTCTTTATTTGTGGTATCAAAGTTTTCACATTCTTCTATATTTCCGCTAGCTGATGCTACTGAAGATAGACAATAATTTTTTCGGCTTTCACTACCAATAATTTTTTCGCAAATAGAATCATCTTTTAGAACACTTCCTACTTTCATCAAACAAAAATTCTTATTATGTATATTTTCTATTTTATCGCATAATTCCTGATGAAAGCATTTACTATTATCCTCTTCAGATAAAATGCAATTTTCATCAATAGCTTTTTTATGATAACAAGCATCTTTTAGTTCACTATCTGATAATCCTTCACAATCGTCAACTTGTCCTGAAAGAATTTCGCAGTTTTCTCTAGTATATTCATCCTCAATTTTTTTGCATAAGCTTGGGTCATTTAACTTAGTTGAAAATTCTGAATAACATAAATCTCTATAACTTCTCCCATCAAGAAGAGACCCGTTGCCCAATTCCAAGCAAGAGTCTGAGTCATCATTATTTTCAAAGAACAAAGCAAACCCCAATAATTCGCAATATCCTCTTGCCTCGCCACTACTTTGAATCTTAGAACAAAATTCAAAACTTATTGTTCCATTAATAACATAGGCATAATAACAACCATCTTTTTCATTAGCATTAGAAAAGACTTTACAAGGATCTTCCGTCGTAGTTAAGCTTTCCATTTGAAAAAAAAGAAAATAAAAACCAATACCCAAAGAGATTACCATAAAAATAACAATTAAATACATTAATTTCATAAATAAAAGAATATATTAATGATTATAAAACTTTCTTAACAAATATTCTCAATAAAATTTTCTATATCTTTATTAATCATTCTAATTTTTTCTTTAACTTTCAACAATTTTTCTTCTTCAAACTTAATTTCAAACTTAATTTTTTCAATCTTTCTATTTATATCCTCAATATCTTTTTCAAATTTTATTTCTTTTTCGTTTTCAAGATTATTTTGCTTCTTATTAAAATCTGAATTAATTTTTGAAAGTTCTTTCAATTTTTCTCCAAATAGTTCTTTCATCGAAGAATCAAAAACTTCCAGGAGCTTCAGCTCTTTATCCTCTTCAAAAGCTCCAAGAAAATTATCCCGGTAATTATTTATCAGGATTCTATTTTTTTCAATTGAGTGATTTTTCTTCAGAAGCTCTTTCAAATCAATTTCACTCTTCAAAGCCAAAATGTCTCTCTTAAATTTTTCAAAAGATTCTTTTAGCTTCTTTTTATCCTCTAAAATTTTCTTAAACTCCCCGCTTTCCTTAAAACTCAGATATTCTCCATCAATTTTCTCTCTCTCAATAATCAATTTTTTTTCTTCCATAGCCAATTTCAAAATAACTTCATTTGATTCTTTTCTTGATTTTTTTAGTTCTTCCAAATTTTTTTCATAGTTTTCTAATTCTGCATATTTTTTAAAAAAATTATTCATTTTTTTATTTTCTTTGAATATCTCATCGATTTCTCTAAAATATTTTTTTATTAAATCTTCAACGGCGACAATTTCTTTTCCAATAAGAATTGTTGCCCTTTCTCTCTTTTTATGGGAATTTTTAGAAAAGACAGACATGATGAGATTAAACTCTTCAAAATATCCCCCCAAGATTCCTCCAAATTTAATTTTTCTTAAATTTTTAGTCAATCTCTCCAACTCAACAATATAACTTTCAAGTCCCTGCATAGTCAAAAGCTTAATTTTTTTGTGCTCTCTTTTATCTTCCAAGTCAATTTTTTTAAGAACTCCAATTTCTTTATCAAGCGAACTGGAAAATTTAATAATTATATTTTCAATCTGTTTCACAACCAAATCTAATTTCTCCTTCTCTTTAGAATGCTTACCCTTGAGATTTTTCCTTAGTTCTTCGACGGAAGATTCCTTCGCAAATTCTTCTTTTTTAGATTTCTTAAAAATATCAAAAATTCCCATAACAAAACTAAAAACAATTGATATTTAATGTTTTGTAATATATTCGGTATCCCAATAATTATAAAGGATTAAGGAGGTCCCAATAATTGTAGGTAGTTGCTTTTTGAGAGCAAGATTTAATCTTTTATTAATTTGATAATCACGACGAAGTCGACCATCTCAAGGGAAGGTAACCATAGGAAACTGTTAGTTTCCTCGGAATTAAACACGACGAAGTCGACCATCTCAAGGGAAGGTACCCGTAGGAAACTGTTAGTTTCCTCGGAA
>Ga0210057_1001629_pt1 | contig 33590 bp, 27 predicted proteins | sample CryGeyCG2114_010_2_FD_183968 | JGI IMG/M metagenome (GOLD analysis project Ga0210057, IMG submission 183968) | Groundwater microbial communities from aquifer - Crystal Geyser CG10_big_fil_rev_8/21/14_0.10 (SPAdes) (version 2) | ecosystem: Environmental > Aquatic > Deep subsurface > Groundwater ... | reverse complement strand
CATTACGTCCAATTTTCGGCAATGCCGTAGAGAAAATACTTAGTGAAGCTGGAGAAGGTGGACTGGAAATGATTGAATCCGAAATAAAAAGCAGACTGGAAGCAGAGTAATGTGAACAGGCCCTAAAGAGCTGGAAGAAGCATTTTACTTCTCGATAACCAACTTCGTTCCGACTTCGCTGAATGCGAATACTTTCTCGGAATCATCAGGAAGCTGTCTTATGCATCCATGACTTACCGGTGTGCCAATATGTTCTAGAGCCTCGTACCAGAATGCTCCACCGTCATTAGCAAGATAAGGCAGCGCATGTAGGCCGTGTCCGACAGATGTAAATCCCATCCAATTCGGCATGTAATAATGAGGCCATGCTCCGCCAATGCGAAGCTCCTGTTTATTAAGGATGTAGTAAGTTCCGGTAGGCGTAGGGGTATCCCACGCACCTGAACTCATAGGAAGTGACCAGATCATAGTCTCTCCAACATAGAGTTGCATCTCTTGATCGGAAAGATCTGCATGGATCCATTTCTCACCCTCTAGGTCGGAACTTTTTGTTGAAAATGAAACGATATCCATGATGCCTGCATCAACATCATCTGTAATGCCCATCTTAATATCCACCTCCGCAAGTGCTTCATCCATCCATCTCACTCCTTCGGCAACAGGCGCAAAGTACTCTTTGTACCAGACGTTTTCCCAGTTACTTTTGCTAGAGAATTTAAAAGTTGCAATATCTTCAGGGTAGACAACAGCCTCTGTCATTTCGATTCTGCTATCATTAAGCCATCCGGAAACTGCGTACTCGCTACTACCAAAAATACTTGATCTTCCCTCTTCCGCGAAAGTACCAAGGTTCACACTGACTTGGTTCTCGCAGTAATTATTACGGAACCATGCGATGTCACCGGTATTAAGTACCTCAACCACGACGTCAAAAACTTGGTCCGGTCCAATAGATTCAGGGACTGTAACGGAGACAACCTCTCCTGCAAAAGTAGGTTCATCAGGCCCGATATAAAGACACTCGGACATCATGCCCTGTTTCTCCGGCAGATAAATAACATTCTCATCGGCGGCTTGTTCCTCGTCTGCGGAGTCGTATAGTTGATAGTCTGCGTCATCTACTCTTACCAAGTATATTTGGCGATTTTGCCTGGCTGCGGCATCGTTATTATGGAGCACGCTGGCATAGAAATTGTGAGAATGTTTCATGTCGGCACGCGTAAGAACGGCGCTTCCTTTGTTTGCAGTGGCTTGTATCAAAAAAGCCGACATAGTGAATACAAGGAGTGCAAGCGCAGAGGAAATCACAGTGATTTTTCGGTGCTTTGAGTGGTGACTACTGCTCATATATTTGGTTCAAGTTTTATTTTGATTAGTAAATTATAAAACAAAAGTGGCAGAAAAGCAACCCCTATGTAATAGTTCAAGGCTCATGCCCAACCCAAAAGCAATTTTTCAAAGAATCCTTTGAGGTTCTTATTATTGTATCGAGCGGCTCAAGGTAGTAGCGAATTTTGCGTTCCGCAGTCGCATGGAAGACGAGCTCTGCGAGACTTCCAGAAGACAAAGGACGACGAGTAGTGATTTTGGCAATCATGGTGACGACAGGATAACAAAATCTCTAACGAGTTGAGCAAAATCCTATTGCAGCCACGAAGTGGCGATGCCCTATAGCGAGACACGACGAACTCTAAGTTTTTTGTGATTGTGACGAGCGGCTCAGCAGCCACGAAGTGGCGATGCCCTAGCGAGACACGACGAACTCTAAGTTTTTTGTGATTGTGACGAGCGGCTCAGCAGCCACGAAGTGGCGATGCCCTAGCGAGACACAATACACAAAAAACTACCTATGGCTCTTGAGTGACGAATGTTAACGCTTTACCATGTTGATCTGCTCGTCCGGTTCTGCCAATACGATGGACGTAGTCATCGTAATTAGCAGGAATATCGTAATTTATCACATGGCTAACTCCGTTGATATCTAATCCTCTGGCAGCCACGTCGGTCGCTACCAGTACTTTTATATCGTCTTTTTTGAAATCAGTTAGGGCTTTGATGCGATAGTTTTGTGATTTATTCCCGTGGATCGCAACAGCCTTGATGCGAGACTCGTGCAAACCTGTAACCAACTTGTTAGCTCCATGTTTTGTTCTGCAAAAAATCAGAACTTTTTCAAATTCAGGCTTGTGAAGCAGATCAGTAAGTATCTTCTGTTTCGCAGTTTTATTGCTCGGGACATGAATAATATCTTGTTCGATATTTGCGGACGTATGGCGGATCTTGACAGATACCTTCTCGGGATTATTCATGAATTTGCGTATGAGCTCTTCAACTTTCGACTCAAGTGTGGCAGTAAAAAATAGTGACTGTCTTTGTATCGGCAATTTCCCCAAAAGAAGCCGAATATCACGGATAAAACCCATATCGACCATACGATCAGCCTCGTCGAGGACAACGTTTTTAAAGCTATGAAGATCCAGGGATTTACGGTTCATTAAATCGACAAGTCTGCCTGGCGTTCCGATAACAAAATTAACGCGGTGCCTTAACGCTCTCTGCTGCTTTATCAAATTGGTGCCACCTATACAAAGAACGGAAGTGAGGCCGAAGCCTTTTGCAAATTGATTCAGTTCATCATCTATCTGAAATGCAAGTTCACGTGTTGGTGCAACAATAAGCGCCTGCTCTCCTTTATCTCCCAGCATCTTATTAATTAGCGGAATCAAAAATGCCGCTGTCTTGCCGGTTCCGGTATTGGCTATGCCGATGACATCTCTTCCTTCCAGCCCAAGTGGAATAGCTTGATCTTGAATAGGAGTTGGGCTTATATAGCCCTTCTCTGCAATATTACGTTTAAGCCGCAGATCTATCTTGAAATCATCGAATTGGTGCTGAAGAACATGCTCGGCAGGCTTTATAAAAGCATCGTCATTTACTTTGTTTATGAGCTGATCGACATCCATAGTGGAGTGAGCCGATCTGGCATTTCTCGGTTGAGATTTTCTTCCGCCGCCATTTTGAGGGCGTTTTTTTGGCGTTTTTTTATAATTTCTATACAAATTTGTAAATTTAAATAATCGTGAGCGTTAATCATGACATGCTTTTGTTGGCTCGTCAAATCGGCGCCTTCAGGAATTAACCCAATAGATCTGTCAGTTCCTTCTTAAAAGACTCAACGTCTTTGAACTGCCTATATACGGAAGCAAAACGAATATATGCTACTTCATCGAGTTTGCGGAGGCTCTCAACGACATCTTCTCCTATCTGTTTAACAGGGACTTCTTTGCCACTGGCACTCCACTTCTCTTCCAGATTATCAATAAGTTCATTAACTTGCTCCTGAGTGACAGGTCTCTTCTCGCAAGCTCGCCAGATTCCACGTGAAACCTTGTCTCTATGGTAAGACTCTCGTGTGCCATTTTTCTTTATAACTACGAAGTTCGAAGTCTCAACTTTTTCAAAAGTAGTGAACCTGTGTTCGCACTTCTCGCACTCGCGTCTGCGACGGGTCTCTTTGTTATCATTGGTATCTCGCGAATCAATGACCTTGGTGTTGTCATGTCTACATTTTGGGCATCTCAATGGTAGTCTGTAGTTAGTAGTGTAGGTTCCTTAGTAGTTAGCATTTTAGCACAAATCCTCGAATTTCTGTTCGGCAAAAGTATCTGTCATTCCGGATATATAATCTTTGACAGATATAATGTCGTCCTCACCACGCAGGTATGCAGGGATCTCATCGATATGACTCAGGTAATAATCAAATAGTTTCTCAATAACATGCTCGCCTCGGTTTGTAAGCTTGAGTATCTCGGGATTCAGGTAGAAATTTTTATGAAGGAAATCTTTGAGTTCATGCATCTGCTTACGGAATTCGCTGGCAAAGCTAACTATCGGCGTGTCTTGACCGTAAACATCAGATAGCGACTTGATACCGCCATCCTCAATATTAGACTTGGTATTGTCGGCGAGTTCCTTAATCATTATCCCAATAAGCGTGCTAATTACACGTGAACGGCGAATCTTGCTATCTGTGATGTCTCCATATCTATCAAAAACCTCGGAAACAGCTCTGTCAACAACTCGAAGAGATGTGAGGTCATTCCAAATAAGAAGCCCTGCGCGTAGTCCATCATCGATATCATGATTACTGTATGCAATTTCATCTGCGATATTCACGACTTGAGCTTCCAGACTAGGAGCTGCCTCAATCTGCATATTCGGATTATCCCAGGGAGTTTGATGTTTCGACAAACCATCCAAAACCTCAAAACTCAAATTAAGTCCGGGGAAGTCGGGATACATCCTTTCTAGGAGTGTGACAACGCGTTTGCTCTGTTCATTATGCTCAAAACTGCGATTCAATTGGTGCAAATACCTGTTCATTGCCATCTCGCCGGCATGACCAAAAGGCGTATGCCCAAGGTCATGAGCCAGTGCAATGCTTTCGGCAAGATCTTCGTTTAGCCCTAAATCACGGGCGATATCGCGACTAACTTGAGAAACTTCAATAGTATGAGTAAGCCGGGTGCGATAATGGTCGCCTTGATTAGCGACAAAAACCTGTGTTTTTGAGTTGAGCCTCCTAAAAGAACGACAATGGATTATGCGATCACGATCTTTTTGGAAAGCGGATCTGCCGGAGGTAACAGGCTCAGGATACGCTCGTCCTTTGCTATTCTCGTCTGATACTGCGTAATCTGCTAACATATAACGGCATAATATTATGGAATTCTCAGCACATAATTATTCCATAATTTGCCAAAAAATGCTAAATGTTTAATGTTAAGGTGGCAACACAGAACAATGAAACAAACTATAAGTACAGTATTGGCAGCAATAATGTTGATTGCACCTCAGGGGGCATACGCTTTTTCCAGCGCAATAACAGCTCAGGAATTACAAGACAATCTGGAGTTGGTCTTGCCTCAGGCAAGCGCGATAGAAGGGCTGGAGGATCACTCAAACTGGCAAGAAGTAAGTAGAGATGAGACTACGTATGGAGTAGTGGCTACATACCAAGCTCTATACGATGACGATTTCTCTTTATATACGGAATTACCGATGATTTATATGTACGTTTTATCATACAGCTCGTCATCAGAGCTGGATTCGGTATTCGCAGGATTTTTTAATAAGAGAGAGTTCAGTACAGGGGAGTGGGTCTTGCTGGAGCAGACAGCGACAAGTTTTAGTTACAAGACAGGAGCTGGATCAACCAGCGACCTGCTACTAAAAAACTACTCATCAGAGTCAAACACACTACATTACGTAAAAAAAGCTGACAACCTACTGATAGTGGTTAACTTCTACAGGGAAGGAGGTCAGTATAATAGAGGCAATGTGCTGGCTTACGAGAACTACATCTTAGGATACAAAAACACGCTGTCTGTCATGAAAGAAGCGGCATCGTACGCGCAAGAGGCTATAGATTTTTACCTTGATGATATAGAGACGCTAAAAGGTCCTGATGATTACGACTATTATGTGACATCGTCAAGTTACTCTTCGGACTTGAGTAGCGTTTACTCTGTGCCGCGTAATGGATCTATTGAACTTGAGATTTATCTCGACGAGAATTCGGAGATAGGCACAGTCATGGACTCAATCGGGATAGAGGTGCCGGAATACGGATCTATATCGCTAGGTATAGATGAGAACGCAGTTCTGGATTTTAATCTTTACGATCCATACACAGCATCAAACTGTGTCGATGCATCAGGATGGCATCATATATATTCCGAAGAGTCTTTGGACTTATATGAATGGACGAAGATCAAGATAGAGTACGGTACGGCAACCGGAATGAATATATATGTCGACGACCTTTTGCAGTCCCACTGTGGCGCAAGTACAAGTCGGAGCAGCGGATCTCTGTACCTAGGTGATTATCCGAGCGACATCATCCAGGAGAGTTTTGTAGGATATGTGAAAAACATTCAGACGGACTACTCTCTCGACGTCAGCGGTCAAACGGTAGACTATGTCTTGGGGTATTCAATTTTTACTGATGTGCCGGATAACCACGAGTATGCAGTGGCAATATCTTATCTCAAAGACCTTGGCATTATAGAAGGTTATGCGAATGGAAGTTTTAAGCCTAGCCAGTCGATCAACAGAGTTGAGATACTAAAAATGCTGCTTCTGGGCTTCGGCCATGATGTGCCGGAATTAACAAGTAACGACGTTACTCCATTTGACGACGTACAGGCTGGAAGTTGGTACGAGAAGTATGTTGTAGCAGGATATAACCTTGGAGTCGCTACGGGATATCCGGACGGCAGTTTTGCGCCTGGCGACCCGGTGAACAAAGTCGAGTTCCTCAAGATACTCATGAATAGCTACGGAATTGATGTCAGTGACTACGCTGTGACAGACATATACTCAGATACAGATGAATCAGCATGGTATGCGCCCTATGTACAATACTCGAAGGACAATGGTCTTATGGATGATTATAGCGGATACTTCTATCCTGACAGTGACGTCAGTCGAGGAGAAGTTGCCGAGACGATTTATAGAATGTTGACGCTATAACAAAGTAAGCGTAATATTAAACACGGAGAGACTGAAATATGAAGCTGGGATCTGCTCTTAGATCTAACTTCGAAGTGGAATATGATAGATTTCTCTTCGATTCAAGGAACAACAACGAAGGAATACCTGGAAGGTATTTCTAGGAGGAGTGACGCGGAATTGAAGGAAATCTATTTATTTCCTGCGGATTGCTACGGTGAAATCCTTATTCTTTGTTATTCGTTGCTCGTGTACTTACAAGTACACAACGCTCCTCACGCCTCGAATACGAACTTCACAGTAGCAACCACTCAAAGTTAGATCTAAGAGAAGATCCATAGTGCGGGCCAAGATGTTCGCACTTTTTTCTTTTTATGTGTAAAATCGAGAAGGACACACATATTTGAACATGAGTACAAAAAAAATAAAAGAACTGATCACAGACTTCCTTGAGCATGCGGAAATCGCCAAGAATCAATCAGAGAAGACAATAGAGAATTATCAACATTATTTGTCTCGTTTCGTCGAATTCGCAGGGGATATAAGCCCAAAAGAGATAACGCTAAATATGGTTCAGAAGTATCAGCTGCACTTAAACAGACTGCCTGAGAACCTTGGGAAGAAAACTCAGAACTACCACATAATAGCACTGAGAGCATTTCTGAAATATCTAACAAAAAATGATTATGCGACGTTGCCGCCGGAGAAGATCGAACTTGCAAAAATCCAGGAGCGGACAGTCGAATTTCTTTCGCGAGAAGAGCTCGAAAGACTATTTGAGAGCGTAGATTTAAACTCGCCGAAAGGCTTTCGAAATAGAGCTATTTTGGAGACGCTGTACTCAACGGGACTTCGAGTAAGCGAACTCAACTCACTAAATCGAAAGCAGGTGGATTTGAAGAGGCGCGAATTCATGGTGCGTGGAAAAGGGCGCAAGCCGCGCATAGTATTCATATCCGATCGTTGTGCCAAATGGCTTGAGGAGTACTTAAAAACGCGCACCGACAATTTCGAACCGTTATTCATAAATTATGGACGTACTCGCAGCAAAGACGATATAAGCACAGGAGAGAAACGTCGGCTCACTCAATATACGATACAGGACATAGTGAGGCAATCCGCAAGGTACGCAGGGCTGGTCAAAAAAGTGACCCCTCACATTTTGAGACACAGTTTCGCAACTGAGCTTCTGCATAACGGAGCAGACATAAGGGCTGTGCAGGAGATGCTTGGGCATGCATCGATCACAACAACTCAAATCTATACTCATGTAACGAACAGCAGACTCAAAGAGGTACACAAAAAATACCTGCAATAAACAAGAAGTCACTTCAAAATAAATAGAAATTGAAGTAAGATTTCTACCATCTACCTTCTACAGTCTACAGTCTACAGTCTACAGTCTACAGTCTACAGTCTATCCAATGATCCTCTTCCAGAACATAACAAAAAGATACGACGGGCGCGCGGTGCTCAAAGACGTTGATCTGCAAATCAGCGGAGGAGAATTTGTAACCCTGATCGGTCCGTCTGGAGCTGGCAAATCAACGCTGATTCATGCCCTTATCGGTGCGCTCAAGCCTAATCGTGGAATGATCTCGGTAGATGGGTTTGATATAACAGATATTGATAGAAACAAGTTGCAGGACTATAGGCGCAAAATAGGAATCGTATTCCAGGACTTCAAACTGCTCCCAAAAAAAACTGTTTTTGAAAACATAGCATTTGCAATGGAGGTCTGCGGAGCTGCCGAAGCCGACACAAAAAAAAAGGTGAAGGAAGTTTTGGAGATAGTGAATTTAACTAGGCAGCAAGATCAATTCCCTCATCAATTATCGGGTGGTGAAAAGCAGAGGACAGCGATAGGAAGAGCGCTGGTACACGACCCAAAGCTATTCATAGCAGACGAACCTACGGGCAATCTTGATCCGGAAAGCGCGGAAGAAGTTCTTCGCATTCTGCAAAAGATAAATATCAGTGGAACGACTGTAATCCTTGCAACACACAATCAGTATTTGGTCGACAACATAAGAAAGCGCGTCATCCTTATGAAAGATGGAGTGATAATAAAAGACAAGCAGGAGTCCGGGTACAATTTCACTGAAGAGCCGGAGTTCATAGAAATTATTTAACATTTTTTTAATATCTCTATGGTAACTTACCTGCACTATGCAGGAAGTTTATTTCAACATGTGGCAGAAAATCCTCTTCGGCAGCCCTAAGCTGCTGGCGTGGATACTTGAAAAATACGATTTCAATGCGAAGGAAGCATGGAAGGATTTCAGCCCAAGCATAATCGAGAATGCTCATCGCGAAACGATTGAGGCGATCCAGCGGGCTCAAGTAGCGGCGGATCCACAAAGAGAGTATGACAACATGCGCGAGCTGGGAATGGATATATTGCCAATAACTGCACGTGACTATCCTGAGAATCTGAAGAATCTATCAGTGCCACCGGTATCACTTTACTACAAAGGGTCACTCAAATGCGCAACGAAGCCATGTATTGCGATAGTCGGCACTCGCAAAATCTCTTCATACGGACGCAAGACAGTTCGTAAACTAATAGAGGAACTCTCTAGCTACGATATTACGATAATAAGCGGTCTTGCTTATGGGATTGATGCTCACGCCCACACGTTATCAACGGAGAGCAGTCTGACGAATATAGCGGTTTTGGCGAACGGACTCGACAAGCTGTATCCGGAGCCGCACACCAATTTGGCGGCAAATATAATCAAAAAAGGCGGAGCCGTGATATCCGAAGCACCACCATTCGTGCCGGCGGAGAAATTCATGTTCCCGATACGTAACCGCATAATTGCAGGACTGGCTCATGCGGTAGTAGTAGCAGAAGCACCGCGCAAATCAGGTGCTCTCATTACGGCCAACTATGCCTTCCATGAGAACAGGCTTGTATATGCAATACCGGGTGACATAACGGACTATCGTCAGGAAGGATGCCACAACCTGATCAAATCGGAGCAAGCGGTTTTGCTAACAGACGCATCTCAGATTATCGGAGATCTTAAGCTCACGACTCTAAATCTTACGACTAAGGCGAAAGAAATAGCTCAAAATCAGGTAAAAATACTTAATTTATTAGATCGAACAAAGCCGGTCCATATAGAAAAAATCACAGGTCAAACAGGGATTCCAGCGAGAAAGCTAGTAGGGCAGCTAATGGAACTGGAAATAGCGGGCCACATCAAAAACATTGGAGCGATGAGATATATTAGGACGTAAACAAGTCCATTACTCATTCGCAACTCTATAGATCTCTTCGAGTGTAGTTATTCCGGCGACAACCTTAAGTACGCCATCCTCTTTCAGAGTTAGCATGCCTTGTGCTCTGGCAGCTTCAAAGATTTCATGGGTACTTTTGTTCTGCAAAATAAGGTCGCGAATATTGTCATCAAACACAAAGGTTTCGGCAACTGCAGTTTGACCACTATATCCAGTATGGCTGCACTTAGCGCAACCAACGGACTTTTTCATCAAGCCGGGAACTTCAAGCTGCATATCAGGCGCAACAGTGCGAATTCCGGCAATGACTTTGTCTATTTCGGAACGTTCCGAATCAGCGGTTGCTTCTTCTCGGGCGCATTCTTTGCATAGTACTCTGACTAACCTTTGGGCTACGATTGTGTTGATAGAAGGCGCGACCATGTAAGGCTGTAATCCAATATTAAGAAGCCTAGGTATAGTCTCGACAGCACTATTCGTATGCAAAGTGCTGAGAAGTACATGCCCGGTAAGAGCAGCCTGTGCTGCAGTCTCGGCAGTCTCTTTATCACGGATCTCACCAAGCATCACGACATCAGGATCTTGCCTCAAAATAGCACGTAGACCTGATCCAAAAGTATAACCACGTTTCTCATTGATCTGACTTTGAGCAACGCTTTCGATATGGTACTCAATAGGATCTTCGAGTGTAATAACTTTCGCTTCCGGAGTGTTGAAAATTCTGAGCATCGCATAGAGCATAGTCGTCTTACCTGACCCGGTAGGACCGGTTACGAGAACCATGCCATTCGATATATTAGTAGCTGCCTTCGCAAGAGCGAGGTTCCTTCCGGAGTATCCCATGTTCTCGAAGGTAAGAGCCTTTTTGCCACTATCAAGAAGCCTAAGTACAAAAGTTTCTCCATACTCGGTAGGTAATGCAGAAACCCTCACGTCGATTTTGCGCTTATTGAAATTGAAATAAAATCTTCCGTCCTGTGGCTCGGTTGCGATGTTAAGCTTCATCTTGCACTTGTACTTGAGTTGATTCACAAGGTACTCGTAAGTTTTTTTATCCATCTGGAAAATATCCTGCAGAACGCCATCGATACGGAAACGCACAGTAGTATGTGTATCTTCGGGTTGATAATGAATATCGGAAGCACCGGTTTTGATAGCTCCAACGTTAACCAGATTCAAAGCTTCCTCGGCAGTAACGCTGGAAAGTTTATCCTTAAGCTGCTGCAGACCCTCTATTTCTTGTTCATATGCGGCTATTTGAGACTCGTCAAAGATATTCTCAACGGGTTTATCGGTTTCTTGAAACTCGGAAGATTCATAATTCTTTAGGGCTTCCAAGACGCCCTCTTCCGTAGCTAGATTAATGTTGATCTGATACCCATCCTCTTTGAATTTTTTTATCAAAGCTAGCGCCTTCTGGTTCGTAGGATGAGCAATTGCTATCCTTATTTTTTTCCCAATTCTAAAAAAGGGGACAAGGAAAGATTCGTGAGCATCCTCTCTCGATATAAGGTTAAGATAGTCGGGATTAATAGGCATTGCGCCAATATTCACATAATCCATATGCATAGCAGCGGCACGCTCAGAAATAGCTTTCTCTTTGAAATTACGATTAATCTGGTCTACATGAGCAGATCCTGTGCCGGTGGCCGCCTGGTTTCCTCCTTGAGTATCGTTCATTAATAGGTTTAATTCTATCAGTATATTTTACCACAAAAAACCAAGAAGGCCAAGCCTATGCCTGACGATCTTGGTTCCTAGGGCCTAGATGGTCTTTTATTTAACTTTTTTCAATGCTGCGACTATCTCCTCAGATTCCTCTTCTGTTATGCCTTCGACATCTTGAAGATCTTTAGCAGTCAAACCTTTGACCTGTTCAACAAGTGTAAGGTTGGCGGTAGCAAGCTTGGAAACAGCATCTTTGGATACTCCAAGAGACTCAATATCCATAACCTCTTTTTTCTGCTTAGCGACCTTGGCTTTTTCTTCAGGCATATCGGAAACATCCAAAATATCCAGTTCCCACTCTGTTAAGATCGAAGCCAATCTGACGTTTTGACCTTGTTTCCCGATAGCTAGTGCCCGCTGGTCACTGGCTACATATACAGACGCACGCTTCTGGTCTTCATTTAGTACGATCTTGCTGACTTCGGCAGGAGCGAGAGCTCTCTTGATATATTCGGCAGGATCAGTTGCCCATTCTATGACGTCAATACGCTCACCATGTAACTCGTTCGTAATATTCTGTACACGGACGCCTTTCTGTCCGACACAAGCTCCAATAGGATCAATTTTCTCGTCATGCGAAGTTACAGCAATCTTGCATCTTACACCTGGATCACGCGCAACGCCTTTGATTTCAACGATCTCCTCTTTTATCTCAGGAATTTCCAACTCAAGGAGCTTTCGCACTAGGCTAGAGTGAGTTCTGGAGATAATAAGCTGAGGTCCTTTTGTCGTTTTTACGACTTTATCCAGATAGATCTTAATTCTTTGACCGCCATAGTATCTTTCGCCTGGGATCTGCTGGTCATAAGGTAGCAAAGTCGTGATTTTGCCAAGATCAACAAAGACCTGATTGTTCTCAACTCTGTGGACAAGAGCATTAATAAGCTCATTTTCCCGATCCTTGAAAGTATCGTACATCAGGTCGCGCTCAACTTCTTGAATACGTTGGATAATAACTTGTTTTGCAGATTGGGCTGCAATACGACCATAGCCTTCCATTGGGGTAACGTCGATACGTATCTCGTCGCCAACTTTCGCCTTACCTTTGATTTTCTTAGCGTCTGTAAGACTCATCTGGAGTTCAGGGTCCTCGACTTTGGCGACAACTTCTTTTACAAGGTAAATCGTTGCGAGCTCTGTCTTCTCGTCGATATCAATATCGATGTTCTGTTCCCGACTGCCAAAATCTTTCTTGTAAGCAGTTTTCAGAGCAGCTTTTACTATGTCTAGAACCGCTTCTCGTGGGATATTTTTTTCGTCGGCAAGCTGATTAATCGCTGCCAAAAATTGTGATTGCATATCAGTATATAAGTTAATAAATATTATAAATTTGCTATAAAATAAAAAACCAGGATCTCTTAACCCAGGCTAGTAAAACTCAAGTTCGCCGCAACTATAACATGTTTATGAGTATTTTGACAACTGTTTGTATATCGCATGAGGCTCAAATCCTCGAGAAGCAAGATACCTCATCAGCCTTTCTTTCTGTTTCCGAGAATCAATACTGCCCTTCTTTCTTACAAAAGAATTGCAAGCTCGTTCAAGCACATCTTGGTCGTCCGTTTGCAGTTCATCCCAGATCTTCTCAAAGAAATCATAGTCGATTCCTTTGAGTCGCAGCTTTGACTGAAGTCCTCGTTTGCCGCTGGGATTAAGTATCAGCTTTGTTCGGATAAAATCCCGCACATATTGATCGTCATTAACAAGCTCAAGCTCCACGAGGCGATTCATGACACGTTTGACTACATCTTCACCAACATTGTCATCGGCATTGTCCGTTATCTTGCGAAGCTTAACTACGAGCTTCTTGTGTATCTCAAATTCAGTCATCATCCGCCTGCCCAAAGCACGCAGGGCATAGTCCATGAGTTTTGCATACAATGCCTCAGTCAAACTACTTCTTGATTATGAATTTGTCTTTAAGCTTCTTCTCAATCTCAGCCATCATCTTCCCGTTTGCCTCAAGGAAGGACTTGGCATTCTCTCGTCCCTGACCAAGACGGGTTTCGCCATAGCTGAAGAACGCGCCGGCTTTCTTAACGAACTCATATTGCACGCCAAGGTCAACGATATCTCCGCTATTAGATATGCCCTTGTTGTACATAATATCGAACTCAGCTGTCTTGAATGGGGGGGATACCTTGTTTTTGACTACCTTGACCTTGACTCTGTTGCCGACAAACTCCTTGCCGTTGTCGCTCGCTCCTTCAATAGTGCCGATACGTCTGATATCCATACGTATTGAGGAGTAAAATTTGAGTGCATTACCACCAGGGGTAGTCTCTGGATTGCCAAACATCACTCCAATCTTCATACGAATCTGGTTGATGAAGATTACAGTCGCCTTGGATTTTGATATGGCAGCTGTAAGTTTGCGAAGCGCCTGGCTCATAAGTCTGGCTTGAAGACCCATGTGGGAATCGCCCATCTCGCCTTCGATTTCAGCACGAGGGGTCAAAGCTGCTACAGAATCAACTACTATGATATCTACAGCATTCGACCTTACAAGAGTCTCTGTGATTTCAAGAGCCTGCTCTCCCGTATCAGGTTGAGAGATAAGCATGTTCTCTACGTCAACGCCGATTCTTTCGGCATACTCGGGGTCCAAAGCGTGCTCAGCGTCGATGAACGCAGCCTGTCCGCCGCCTTTTTGGCACTCCGCAATGACGTGCAGGGCGAGAGTTGTTTTACCACTGCTCTCAGGGCCGAAAATCTCAATAACGCGACCTTTTGGTATACCGCCGCCAAGAGCAATATCAAGAGACAAAGACCCAGTTGGGATAGTCTCTACGTTTATTTTCTTAGCTTCTCCAAGGCGCATAATAGCACCCTTGCCGTAATTCTTCTCAATTTGCTCAAGGGCTAAGTCAAGAGCTTTGGTGCGACCTTCATTCTGTTTTGCGTCTGCCATTTGTTTTAAGGTTAAAAATTTTGTTTGTAGCCAGAGTATAGGTGAGCGTCCACTCACCGTCAATATGTTTTTTGAAATTCGATTGAAACCAAATTGACGCCAAGTAGAAAATAGCACGCCGATATTAAAAAAACGTGAAAAAATGTTTTACAAAAACAAAACTCCATTCCCTAATCCCTAACTCCTAAACTAAATCTTTATCCTTCAAATGGAAGTAGTCGCAAATACTTCTCTTTGTGCCAAAAGCAACGTTCTTGCTGTCACATGTAGGACATTGATACGCGTACTTAGCACCAGTCTTTTTAGGATCAGGCACGACTTTCTGGCAGTCGCGACAAAAGAAAAGAATGTTCGAAATCTTGCTGCTATTGTCTTTTTCCTCAGCCATATTAGAAATATTAACTACTGACTACTGACTACTGACTACTGACTACTGACTACTGACTACTGACTACTGACTACTGACTATTTCCTACAAATCCAATCTTATCTTCATGTTTTCCTCTTTGCCACCATGGTTGATAGATATAGCGTCCGTATCGTCGTTGGCATTAGTCATTGGCGGCGGAGTATCGTCGACAATAACGCTGGATTGCGGCTGCTGCTTCTTTACCAAATCATCAATGCTTTCGCCGGGTCTAGACTCTTTGAACCCGAAACCTCTGCGTGTGGCCTTCTTGCTGTAAGGCGTGTGTGGCTGCGTTTCCGTATCAATAGATCTCTGCTCTCTGCTCTCTGTTTTCTGCTGTACGGGAGGCGCAGATTCCATCCTTATAAGCGGCTCCTTTCGTCCAATGCTTTCATCAAATCCTTTGTAAACGTACTCTTCTTTGTACCAGAAATAACTGCCAACTATTAATCCGATAACAGCAACCATGGAGATGGTCATGCCGAAGCCAGGGCTTTTGTGAGAAATGCTCACCCCGAATTTAGAGTGATAAAAAACGGAGTTAACTATAAGCAAAAGAAATAACGATTGCACTCCAACCGCCATCGCAACAATAGATTGCTTAACAGGAAGTTTTAAGAAGTTCTTGCCCATCATGGGCATGCCAATCATCAGTGCGACGAAGCCAGACATGACTAAGACAAAAAATCCCGCTAAAAACAGTGGCCCCGTGATGCCCAGAAAAGTATCTGATACGCCATAGACGCTCAGATCGTTATACCAAGGCATCAGGCAGCCTATGACAGAAACAAGACTGGCGATGAAGACGACTTTTTTAGGGCGTGAAAGCCTTGCAAACGAATACTTGATATCTCTCATGGCAAATAGATTAATCTGCACTTAGATTAAGCAACTCAGACGGAAAATACAAGAGATAGATGGCCGCGTCCTCGACAATACCCCAAGAAGCCTATAAAATGAGCACGCTAATAACTTCCTTTTGACTAATTCCTAAGTCCTAAGAAAATGAACGAGAGGCATACAAAACGCATCCTTAAGGTAGGGCTTGTGGGTCGCAGCAGCCTGGAAGGTAAAAGCACATACATAAAAAAAATAATCCAACATCTGAGGAAATACGTCAATGTGATTACTTATGATACGCGCATAGCAAGTTGTATAAGCGACCATAAGAACCATATGACTCGCAACAAGCAGATGAAGGATATGGACCTTATCATAACGCTTGGTGGAGATGGCACGCTCCTCAAGGCAATCCGCGAAACAGACAAGAAAAACAAGCCGCTAATCCTTGGAGTAAATTTGGGAAATATAGGCTTCTTGACGGAGGTCCACAAGACGGAGAGAATATTTGGAAACATAGATGCGATATTCAAAGGCAGATACCACATTGACGATAGAGACTTGCTTCGTGTAACCGTTTACAGGAATGGCTCAAAATACAAGACCTTCATTGCGCTTAATGACGCAGTTATCAACCAAGGTAACTTCGCAAGACTGATCGAGCTTTCTGTTACAATCGACCAACGCAGAATGATCAAGTTCAAAGCTGATGGAGTCATCGTTGCTACAACGACAGGATCAACAGGGCACTCACTCTCTGCAGGAGGTCCAATCATTCATCCGGGGTTGTCCGCATTTATAATGACGCCGATATGTCCATCGGCACTTACGACGCGCCCGATAGTAATCCCGAACAACAGGCAGCTCAATGTGAAGATCGAAACAGAGAGACGTTATGCGGATAACGATATCGGACTCACAATGGATGGCCAGATTATTCTCCCTCTTAAATATAGCGACGAAATCAAAATACGAAAAAGTAGCCGAAGGGCACAACTGATTCGCATGACAAACAAGAAATACTTCAAAGTACTTAGAGACAAAATCGGCTGGGGTAAAGTAGTCTAAAAGCTAATCCCGGTCTCCATCGTGATTTCTCCGCAAACTTTGGCCTGGATACCATGATCGCCGGCAATGCGTATAGCATCTTCCTCGCATCCTGGAGCGACGACGACCATCATGCCGTTACCCATGTTCCACGTGCGATAAGCTTCATCTCGAGAAACATCTCCTATCTCGATGGCATGTTTCATAAGCTCGCAAGGCTCAAAAAGATCTGTTAGCTCGGCGCCAAAGCCGGCACGACTGAGAACTCGTCCAAGTTTGCCGGGGATACCTCCGCCGGTGATATGTGCCGCGCCATGAACTTCGGCAGCAGACATCATGTCGACAACAGCAGCACAGTAAATTTGAGAAGGCATTAGCGCAAGTTCACCGATTTTAGCGCCATTAAGTTCGGCATCATGCCAATTTTCTCCATAATTATCTTTCATAATTTTTCGCAAAAGAGAGAACCCATTAGACCGAAACCCTTTCTCCCTAAGAGCAATAACCTTATCTCCGGACTTGATTTCATCTCCTGTAAAAAGCCGGTCGCGATGCCCGATCCACAAGGCTGCAGAACCCCAGTTGTAATTAAAATCTCCATGTCCAGAAATACGAGCACCTAATTCGGCAATTTCGCCATTAATTACGGCAACACGAGCAGCTTTGGCCGCGGCGATATAGCCGGCAGCTAGCTGTTTCATAAAATTCAAATAAGAAGCTCCATCGGCACCCAATGTGTTAACATCCAAGATCGAACCTATCAAAACAGGTTCGCCACCATAGACAACAGCATCGTCACAAACCATCGCAAAAAGATCAAAAGCAACGGTGTCGTGCTTCATCATACGCTCGGCAAGTTCAACTTTTGTGCCAACTCCATCGAACCCCATCGACATAAAAGTACCTGCAGGAAGGTCTCCAATATTGATCCCGCGAACACCAGAAAAATCATCCTTAGGCGTAATCACTTCGCCTAACATGCCTTTGCGATTCTCCCATGTAGCTTTTGCCGCCTCGTACATGACCTTGGAAGCATCATCTCCGAGTTCAATGTTTACTCCGGAATCTGCATATGTCGTCATAGGACTTGTAATTAGATAATTTTATGGTGATATTGCATAGTCTGCGATCGAGGTCTTGCTCTCTGTATCTTGCGTGAAACGCTCCATGGAATAAAAACCCTAAATCCTACCCACCAAAATACTCCACCCCGTTTCTAAATATCTGCATGCCTTGTCCTTCTTCCGGTAGCGCGATTCCTTCTCTCTCAGCCTTCTCTTTGACGAGGGTCCAATTGTCTTGATTGTAAAAATTCCAGTTCCTCTCGGGATGAGGCATTATGCCCATAATACGTCCGCTCGGATCGCAAATAGCGGCTATGTCTTCGGTAGAACCATTAGGACTGTATGGAAACTCTCCACCTGCAAGCTCGCCATCAGGCTTAATATATCGGAAGACGACCTGTCCATCATCATTAAGCCTCTTAATAACATCTGGTTCTCCATAAAAATTCCCCTCTCCGCTTGAAATAGGACACTTCAGAGTATCCATCTCGCGAGTCCATACACATTTGTCACTCTGAACCTTTATATCGACCCATCTGCACTCATATCTGGCAGTACTATTCCATCTAAGAGCGATATTGCGCTTGCCATATTCACCATCAAAAGCGGGAACAAGTCCAAGGTTGGAAAGCATCTGACATCCATTGCAGATACCGATCACAAGCTTGTCATCTTGTACGAACTTGAGTAGGTCATCCCATAAGTTGTTTTTGACTTTGTTGGCGTAGGCATTACCGCTGCCGGTATCGTCTCCATAAGAGAATCCACCGGGAAAAGCTAAGATTTGGTAGTCGGAAAATTTCTTAATACCATCGATTAAATCATTAACATGCACGATATCAGCCTCGGCACCAGACTGCTCAAAGACATACTTCGTTTCTTCTTCGCAATTGATTCCGTAGCCGGACATCACGATCACCTTAGGTTTCATATCGGTTAATAATTAGTAGTTAAAATCCTTTAAAAGGCTTTCGATAACTCTCATTCAAAGTAGGGACGTCGGTACTGATCAGGTTTTTGACAATAAATTTGTCATCGCTCCTGACTTCGCCAATCGCATAGATAGGCAAGTCGCCAAACAGAGCTTCGAATGCAGCCTTTTTGGCAGGATTCACAGTAACGACAAAACGACTCTGAGTCTCAGAAAACAGCGCATAATCAGGCCTAATCTCGCCTGCAATTTTGCCAATATCGAGGTCCATGCCAAGCTGTCCTGCGATAGCAACTCTGGCAAGACTGACTCCAAGACCTCCGGCAGATATGCTCTCGCATGATGCAAGAAGCCCATTAGAAGTAGCTTCGCAAACAGCTCTGTAAATCTTCATTGCATAAGCAGCGTCGACTTGTGGAATCCCATTGCCGACAAATCCAAGATGGTCAAAATATTCACTGCCACCAAGCTCTTCCTTAGTTTCGCCGATAACGTAAATAAGATCTCCTGCAAACTTGCTATCGATAGTAACGCTTTTGCGATAATCATCCGTAATACCAAAAGAGGAAATAAGCAGTGTTGGCGGAACGGACAGTTTGATACTGTTGCCATTCTCGTCGTACCCTTTGAAATCGTTGAACATACTATCCTTGCCGGATATAAACGGAGTGCCGTAAGCTGTCGCATAGTCATAACACGCTTTTGCGGCCTCTTTAAGCTGTCCAAGCCTTTCCGGCTCATCAGAACTGCACCAGCAGAAATTATCCAAAAGCGCGAGCTTATCAAGATTAACACCGACAGAAACGGCATTGCGGATAGCCGTATCTATAGCGCAAGCCGACATATGGTAAGTATCAATATCGCTGTATCTTGGGTTGAGTCCACTGGATAGTACTACGCCTTTAACAGATGATAGAACCGGCGCCATAACGGCGGCTCGGCCATTAACACGTCCTTTGCCATGAACAGGTCCAACAATTGTAGAGCCTTGGACTACGTAGTCATATTGATGCGAAACGAAGTCGTAGCTACGCACATTTAGTCGACTAATCATATCACGTGCCAGACCTGTTAAATCAGCCGGGCACTCGGCATGCGGTTCGTCATTTGTAGGCCTTGTATACGTTGTGTGTAGGTGGCTTTCCGGTAGTCCGTTATGCAAGAAATCCAAATCGATATCCATGATCTTCTTGCCATCATATACAACTTCGCATCTACCGGAATCATTAAAATCTCCAATTACAGTCGCTTCAACTCCACGCCTATTCATAAGGTCAAGGAACCGATCAAGTTTCTCAGGTGGGATAGATAGAGTCATCCTTTCCTGAGATTCGCTTATCCAAATTTGCCAAGGATCAAGCCCAGGATATTTGAGTGGAACTTTGTCTAGGTCAACATAGCAGCCGCCGCATTCGCGAGCCATCTCGGCGACACTACAAGATATGCCACCGGCACCGTTGTCTGTAATGCTATTATATAAGTCCATGTCGCGCGCTTCCTTCACAATTGCGTCAGAAAGCTTCTTTTGAGTAATCGGATCTCCGATTTGAACAGCCGTAGATGGACTACCGCTATCCATAGCTTCGGAAGAGAAAGTAGCTCCATGAATACCGTCTTGGCCTACTCTGCCTCCAATTACAACGACTTTGTCTCCTGGCTTTGCCTGCTTCTCCCATCCAGGTGCGCCGCAAACTTCCTTTGGCATCAGCCCGACAGTCCCAACGAATACAAGGGGTTTCCCTTTGTATCGCGGATCAAAATACATAAATCCATTAGGCGTTGGAATTCCACTGCAATTGCCTCCAACATTCACTCCCTGAATGACGCCATCCATAATTCTCTTTGGCGAAAGCATCTTCTGAGTTTTATTCTCGCCCTTATAAAGAGGAGCAGTATCGTTGGGATTAGCAAAGCAAAATCCGTATCTGTTAATGATAGGCTTTGCACCCTTTCCAAAGCCGATAGTATCGCGGTTCACACCAACTATACCGGTAATAGATCCTCCAAAAGGATCTAAAGCGGAAGGGCTGTTATGAGTCTCGACTTTATCGGTCACTACCCATTCGTCATCAAAAACTATTCCACCTGAATTATCCTTAAATACAGACACGCAGAAATCGGCATCTCCTTTAGTCTCGCGGATTTCATTGGTAGCACGCTTTATATAGTGTTTGTAAATTCCATCGGAAATATCGTCAATAGGATCGGCAAAGATAGTATGCTTGCAGTGTTCCGACCACGTCTGAGCCAGGGACTCAACTTCAATATCTGTAGGCTTGCGGCCTTCTTTTTCAAAATAATCTTTAATAGCATGGACATAAGGTAGGCTAAGAGCCAGAGGTCCGCGACGTGTACCGTCAGCATTTGGGACACCTTGTTTCCCAAGCTTAGTAAGCTCTTCATCAGACATATCCAAGTCAACCTCATCAACTTGCGGCTCATGATTCAGTTTCACGCGTGGCACAAGCACGCCCATTCCGGAGTCACGCTGATAATCGGCATAAGATTTGACAGTGATTCTCTGTATGAGTTTATTGGCCATAGACTCTCCAATCGCCTCTGCTTGCTGAGAGGTAAGATCGCCACGGACATAAGTTATTTGGGAAGAGTACACAGCCTCTTGCTCCTCGAATGTAGCAGAAAGCAAATCTTGCACTATTTCTTTGACAGTATGTCCGACATTGTCAGTCACTCCTGGTAGAAAACCTATTTCGATAGCCCAGTCGAATTCAGGCACGCCGTAGGGCTTATCAATCGTAAATTCCTGCAAAACAGGATTAGAAAGAGCGCTACCTATTTTCTGCAAATCTTCGATCGAGAAATCTTTATCGATAGTATAAACATCAACGATAAAAACCTCTCTCAAGGAATTGCCAAAAGATAGTTGCGCCAGGTGAGTTTCTCTGGCAGAGGCCCTGGTGTCGAGAACACGGAAGCCCACTTCGATCCTGTGAGGCATTGGAAAAAGTTATTTATTTTTAAGAAAAACAGACTTCATCAAACCACATCAGCCGCTTAAATACAACAAAAAAGGCACTACGACATTACGACGTAGCGCCTATACAAACTACAAACTAATTATACCCTCTCAGTTTGATAGCTGCTTCGAGTCTCTTCAGGGCGGCGATGAATGCAGCCTGTCTCAGCGTGCAATTATACTTTTTAGCCAAATCGGCCACATTATTCCATGAATCAACCATGATTTTTTTCAGCCTCTCTTGCACTTCTTCGTCAGTCCAGTAGAAATTAGCTTCGTTCTGCACAAGCTCAAAATAACTCACAGTCACTCCTCCTGCATTCGCAAGGATGTCAGGAACTACCAAGACTCCTTTTTTCTCAAGAACAACATCAGCCTCAGGGGTGACAGGTCCATTGGCAAGCTCAACAATAAAACGCGCCTTGATACGGTCTGCATTTGCAGCAGTAACTTGATTCTCCATCGCGGATAAGAATAAAATATCGCACTCAAGCTCCAGAAGCTCTTCGTTAGTGATAACTTTACAGTTTTCGCCACCGATACCGCTACACTCGACAACTGATCCCTTGTCCAGTTTGCAGCTATGTGTTGCGTCAGGATTTATCCCGTTTTCACAGTAAATACCACCTCTTGAATCGGACACTCCAACTACTTTGAATCCGTTGTCATGAAGCATCTTAGCTACATTAGCTCCGGCATTGCCGAAACCTTGGACAACGACCTTAGTGCCTTCATGAGGCAGATTATAAGTCTTGCATACTTCTTCAAGCACATAAATGCCGCCTTGGCTTGTAGAGTCGCCACGTCCGGCACTACCACCAACCTCCAGAGGCTTCCCGGTAACAACTCCAAGTACGTTCTCTCCATGAATCTTGGAAAACTCATCAGCAGCCCACGCCATAATCTGAGGAGTAGTGTACATATCAGGAGCAGGCACATCTTTCGTGGGTCCGATAGCAGGCGCAATTGCGCGTATATAAGATCTTGTTAATCTTTCAAGTTCGAGCGCGGAAAGTGTATGAGAATCAACGATAACTCCGCCTTTGCCTCCACCTAGAGGTATGCCAACGACAGAGCATTTCATAGTCATCCATATAGCAAGAGCCTTAACCTCTTCCATATCAACCTCAGGATGGAAACGAATGCCACCTTTATAAGGACCTCGAGCATTATTGTGTTGAACACGGAAACCTGTAAATATGCGGATAGAACCATTGTCCATTGTGACGGGGACGGAGACTTCCAAAATACGATGTGGAGTGCTCAAAATAGTCTCAACATTCGGATCGAGTTTCATGATCGAAGCGGCTTGCCTCATCTGGCTAATGGTGTTTTCAAACAGTGACATTTGAGTTTTGTTAAAAAAGTGTACATGGCGAAGTTTAATCCAAAAAGTTTGCCCACGCAATCGAACTTTTCTACCAAAAAAAACTCCAGCCCTGACTACTGACTACTGACTACTGACTACTGACTACTGACTACTGACCGTGCCTATTTCCAAAACGCCCACCAGCTCTTCTTTGGCGCTTGGATTTGTTTGATTTGATCTTCAAGTACCAAAACACGTTTTTGATAAGCTTCCAATACCTGATAAAGTTTCTCTTTATCAATACGTTGCTGATCAAGCAGCTTATCTATAATAGCCGCTGTTTGATTGCCAGCGTCCTGACTTGTTGCCGCGTAACGCTCGACACGCTCGGTAGTCTCGAAAGTAGGCTCCTCGGCTGGCTCTATTTCATCCGTTATGTCATGAGGCATGTAATCTTCCGACTCAAGAATGTATATTGCCGGCTCGGTATCTACACAATAGGTAGACTCGTCACGATAAGGTTCATGTATAGGCTGTTGCTGACGGGGAGGCTCTTGGGCCGACTGAGTAGCGCTTTCGCGCATAGGCTCTTGTGTCTCAGGTTTCTGAAAGGAGGAAGGTTGTTCTTGCTGAGGAGCCATATCAAAAACCTCCATCAAACTGGTCTTATCAATCATATAGTTAAAACCTTGCGGAGTTTTCTTCCTTCTGTATTTAACCTTGCCACCTTTGATAAGGCGCCTAATCGTCTGAATAGACTTATCTATCAGGTCTGCCGCTTCTGTAATTGTAATCAATTGATTAACCATGTGTATAAGTGCTTTGAGTAGACAATTTTTAGCAAAAAAAACGCGACTAGTCAATAGTAGGTTCGCGGCTCTATGAAGGGAAGAACCATGCGCGCCTCACAAGTTCTCAGCAACTACCTACTACAAACTACCTACTAAATAATGGTGGGTCAGCCGGGATTTGAACCCGGGACCATCAGCTTAAAAGGCTGCTGCTCTACCGACTGAGCTACTGACCCAAGCTTTTCAGGAAAAAAGCAGAGCCATTTTATGCATATTACTTCATATAAGCAAGCACTTTTAAGAAAAAACCTCACTCCATTCCAGATTCCATCACGCTTACTCCGGTGAATGCGATAGCAGGTAAAGAGAACCAAACGTTGTAATTATCAACCATCATCCTTACCAAGTCTGATTCCTGATATAGGCTGGTTACAGACATCATGCCATAGAACCCGTTAACAAACGAAAATCCCGATATGAACACCAGTATGGTGCTTACTATTAGCCCGGCGTTAAGCACTCCAAATACAAAAGTAGCCAACATACGAGTGCCGGCAGTCTTGTCGGACAGTACATCGACGGAAAACCCGCCTTTCACAGTGATCAGGACGATAACGGCGATAAACACAAGGATTTTCATTAGTATCAGAGCTTGGCCTCCCTCGGGTCCTGCTAAGGAAGGTATAGAAGGCAGCAAATACTGCTCAAACAAATTGCCGAGACCGTCGGCGGTCAGGATTGCGAGATAAGTACCTATAATAACCTTGAGAGTCTTGTCTTTCCCTATTATAAAGCTGTACGCGATGATAACCGAGAAAAAGACAATTATGAAGAGATCCCAAGAGAGCCGAATATCCATATATTGATTTTTATTTCAACTAAAATCCTATTACATTTAAATGGTTAACACAACCGCAAATACTACAAATTACCAACTATTTTCCTGAGAATCCCAGTTTGTTCATTAAGCTCCAATCCTTTTTCAGATGCAAGTTGCTTATAAAGATCCTTTTCTTTTGATGAAAGTTTTTTCGGCACTTTGATATGTATCTTAACCAAGTGATTGCCGCTGTGCCCACTGCTGACAGGGGTAATGCCGTATCCTTTCAGAGTAAAAACTTCTCCATTTTGAGTCCCTGCAGGGATTTTTAATTCAACGTCGCCATGTACTGTCGGGACCTTGATTTTGTCGCCCAAAACGGCCTGTAAAAGGTCTAACTCGTAAATAGATCTTATGTCGGTGCGGTCTCTGACGAATTGATTATGCGAAAGAACCCTGATGTGCAAATACAGGTCTCCGTAGCCACCACCATTGACGCCAGCCTCGCCTTTGCCGGAAAGCTTCACAATAGATCCATCGTCAATACCTGCGGGAATCTTGACTGTAACTTTCGATTTCTGGCGAGTGCGCATAGCTCCATGACATTCAGTACATTTTTTTTCAGGGATACGGCCTTCACCTTGGCATTGATCACAAATCCTGGATGTAGCCACTTGCCCAAGTATGGTTTGCTTAACAGATCTAACTTGTCCACTGCCATTGCAATGAGAACAACTCACGATTTTAGAGCCCGGCTCAGCTCCATTGCCTTTGCATTTGCCGCATGTCTCGGATTTCGCTATTTCCAAAGTCTTCTCAACGCCAAATACAGCTTCTTCAAATTTAATACTAAGTTCAAATTCTATATCCGAGCCACGAAATGACCTTGGTCCCGACCTTCCTTGTCCTCGCATGCCTCCACCAAAAAAAGTCTCAAATATATCTGCAAATCCACCTCCTCCAAAATCAAAACCTTGTTGGAAATTTCCATAATCAAACCCGCCACTTGCTTCGGGACCAGCACCACCAAACTGATCATACTGAGATCGTTTCTGTTTGTCGGATAAGACCTCATAGGCTTGATTAACCTCTTTGAACTTAGACTCGGAGTCCTTATCACCTTTATTGGTATCGGGATGATGTTTTTGGGCAAGCCTTCTGTAAGCCTTCTTGATATCGGCATCGGAAGCATCCCTGGATACGCCTAAAATTCCATATAAATCCTTCATAGCTTATGGAAAATACCACTATAGCCACGAAACTTACAAGTTTTTAACGACTTTTGCACAGCGAGATACTACTAAAACATATTTAGGGCAGGAGTAAAGACGACTTAAAACAAGTAGGCCAAAGCGGTAAATTCGGGCGTTTTTACAGGAGTAATCGTCTCGGTCGGATAGTCATTATGAATAGGCGTCAGTTAGTCGAAAAAATGGTGAATAGGCTAAACGTTGAAAAGGTGTGCAAAAGCTGTTCAAAAAAGGTTCAAAATCGAATAGTCGAGGAAATAGCATGTAAAAACAGGCGATTTTGATGGTGGATAATCAGTCGTCCTACGCCTGCTCATAGCTAACGCACAATTTAAACCTGTAAAAGTAGTCTGTATAGGCGCAATATCAATGATAAATCGCCGTCAAGCATCACGAATGTATAGGCGCGCACATGCGAGCAAAGGCTTGTATAAGCCGAAAAGGGTTGAAATAGGTTCGAAACCTGATTAAGATCTTCAAGGTTTATAAAACCTGTTAGGTTCCTAAGTCTTAAGACGAGGCTGCAAGGCCAGTAATGTTCTCTTAAAACCCAAATCTGCACCAGCGGCCACTGCAAGATCACGCAAGTACCTATGGTCCCATCGTCTAGTGGTCTAGGACATCGCCCTCTCACGGCGGAAACACGGGTTCGAGTCCCGTTGGGACTACCAAAGCCGAAGCAAAGGAAGGCAATAGCAGGAGCAAGAAGAATGCAAGCAAAACCATAAATTGTACACTGGTAGACGCCTGCAAGAAAAGCAAAAAGATAAACCAATAAAACAAAAAGAAAACCTGTCATCACTACATATGAAACATAGTGCACGAAACAAGAGTTAAAAGTAATAGATGAGGCGTATAGGCCTACAATAACTTTACGAACAGAACGCTTTACATACATTTAAGTTCTTTGAAAACCGGGCGCGACAATAAAAAAACTTTCTTTATAGGAAAAGTTTGGATACAACAACCAACTTTATATATATCTATAAATTCACACAAAATATTACTTAACCGAGAAAAATCGTATGGATATCTCATTGAGTTTGCGATCACTTCGCAAATCCATCGCAGGGTTAAGCATGTTGGCACTACTCGCTACTATGAGTTTTGCAGGCATTGCTAACGCACAAACGTTCTCAGACACAGCAGAAGACGACTGGTGGTACGAAGCTGTAGAAGCTCTCGTAGCACAAGGCATTGTGGCTGACGACGTTGACACGTATAGACCTGGCGATACACTAAACAGGGCAGAAGCTATCAAATTGGTAGTAGAAGCTTTCGCAGAGGTAGGAGACTATGGTGTCGCAGACTACGATGACGTAGATGCAGACGCATGGTACTACCCTTATGTAGACACTGGAACAGCATTGGGCATTGTTTCCGGATACGGAGATAGCAATAACTTCGGACCTGGCGACAACGTTACACGTTCAGCATTCGCTAAGATGGTCGTTAATGGCGCAGCTCTTGAGGAAGACTTAACAAACGCTCCTCACTTCAATGATGCGGCAGAAGGCAACTGGTTCTACACATACGTTGAGACCGGTTACAACAACTCCATATTTGATGGCTACGACGACGGTTCATTCGGCGTTGGAGGCGACATCAATCGTGCTGAGGCTGCTGTAATGGTTGATAACGGACAGAATCCGACACTAAGGTACACAGAAGGTACAGAAGGTGACGAATGTGCAGACGGTTATGACTGGGATACAGACACTGGGGCTTGTGTAGCTACTGAAGAGTGCAGCACAGGTTATGAGTGGGATGCTGATTCAGCATCTTGTGTCGAGTCAGAAGCTCCTGCAAGCGACGCTACTTTGACTGTTGAAATGGGAGATAGTCTCTCTGGAGTTACGGTTCCAAAAGGAGCTACTGCGGTAGAGGTACTTAATCTTGAATTCACAGCAGAAGGCGACGATGCTGAGCTTGACGGATTCACACTACACAGGACTGGAGTAGGTTCAGTAAACGACATTTCTTATATCTATATATACAATGGCGACGAAAGACTTACATCAGGACGAACTTTCAGCAGCAGTACTAACGAAGTAGTATTCGGTTCACTAAATCTTGCAGTAGAAGATGGTGAGACGGTAACGCTTACTCTTGTTGTTGATTTTGCGTCTGGGGCAACTACTGGAGACGAGAACGCTGTCGAGCTGACAAGCTCTGACAAGGTAGATACAAATGCAGCTGAGGTTACAGGCACTTTTGGCATCGTAGGTGAGACTTTCACTATAAGCGGAGCTAGTGCAGGAACAGTAACTATTGCAAAGACAGGATCTACTCCAAACCCAACACTTGGGGATACGGATGCTGAGATCGCTGAGTTCCAATTAACATCTTCGAGCAGTGAGGACTCTGTTCTAACAAGGATTGCTCTGACAATTAAGGGAACTGCTCCGGCTAACACTTATTCCAACTTACAACTTCTTCAGAGTGGCGAGGTTCTCGCTACGGCTGACGCAGTATCAGAAGACGACATTGTTACATTCGTAGTTGACGGCACATATAGCTGTGACGATTACGGATACACTGGTGACGGATTCTGTATTGGGAAAGGCAACTCTAAGACATTCACAGTAACTGCTGATCTAGGCGCTGTTGCTGATCCTTCAGATACAAGCAAGACTTACCTTGATGAGTCTACGGATCTAACTGTTATGGGACTTGTTTATGGATTCGGACAGCAGATTACATACTCTGCCTATGACAACAGTGCTGCAGATGGAACAGACGCAACTTGGACAACTTTCCAAGGTGGTCAGTTCACAATCTCTCAAGATACACTTTCTAGCACGGATGTAACTATCAATGGCAAGGACGTTATCCTTAACAAGATGACTTTCAGAACAGAGAGAGATATCGAAGTTAAGAACATGGATGTTGTAGTCGTAGGTACGGGCAGTGGTCTTATCGATGATGACAACGCTTCTGCTAACTTCTCAGATTTCAAACTTGTCAGACTTGATGACGACGGAGAAATCGTAGAAACACTTATGGGTCCGGTAGAGCTTTCTACATCCGGAGGTGACAGCCAAACATTGGCTTGGACAACATCTTGGACAATGGACGCAGGGGACAGTATGGACGTTGCTATCACTTGTGATATCGACAACGACTCTACCCTTAGTGCTTCTACTCTGACAGCTAGCTTGGGTGCTATAGACACATCAGATGGTATCCGTGACCTTGATACTAACGAGTACATCACAGATATCGTTCCATCGGTTGCAATTACCGGTCAAACAATGACGGTTAAGGCTGCAAGCTTAGCTGTAGCTCTTGCATCTTCTGCAGACTCAGACACTTACGTAAAAGGTACTAGTGACGTAGAACTTGCTATATTCACTCTTACGGTAGGCAGCTCAATGGATGCGGAAGTAGACCAAGTAGTTATAGCTGGTTATATCGATGAGAACGCCACGGGTGGATATACTCAAGGTGTAGACAACTCAGTATACGTTAGGAACGTTATTACTAGTGCCTACATCACGGATCAAGCAGGCAACCTGCTTGGAACAAGTGAGTCATTCTCTACTGGTGGTGACGCTACGTTCGATAGCCTTAACTGGACTATCACGGCAGGTACTACGGAAGTAATGTACCTATACGGAGATATTAGCGGTTCAGCGCCATACAATGGTACGGACGAACTTCTATACTTCGACATAGATGATGTTTCTGCGGATATGACAGTTACAGATACAGAAGGCAATACAATCACTGCCACTGGAGACGCTGCAAACAATGGATCCATGGCTATTACAGTATCGGCAGGTGGAACACTTGCTATATCAGAAGATTCAAGTAACGTTCCTGACAATCAGATCGTTGCTGGTGGAGACGAAGACGTCTTGGTAGGTAGATTCAAACTATCTGCTGCAGACGAGACCTTCTCAGTCAACACATTGACCCTTACTGCTACAGGTCTTGTCAACGGTACGGCTGGCGCAACAGCCGGTGTGTATCTAGACAATATCGATAGCGTAACTCTTAAGTACGCTTCAGATACAACTGCTCTAGGCACTCTTGACGCAGAATACTCAGTAGCAATTGGTGGTACGAACGCTGTATTCTCAGGATTCGGAGCAGGAGACGTATCAGAACTGGTTGTTCCAAAAGACCAAACAGCTTACGTAGAGGTATATGCTGATTTCACTAATCACAACCTGGAAGGCGGAAGCGCTGATAGCGACGATGCTGTATTATTCGTGCTTAATACAGGAGACGCAGACGGAGAAGCTAATGGCGACTTCGAAGCTGTAGGACAAGGATCTGGAACAGCTTACGTAGAAAGCGAGCTTTCTGATGTTTCATTGACCAACTACACATACGTTTACAGAACAGTTCCAACTGTTGCTAACGCAACATCTCTAGGTTCATCACTTATAGCAGGTGCTGACCAAGAGGTTTACAGATTCACGGTCTCTGCTAGCGATACAGAGCAGCTAGCTCTTATGTACCTAACCTTGAAGGTTTCACCTACAGGTCTGGTTACAGGTAATACAGCTAACAGTTTGACTAATGCTACAGACGACAACACAACTTACTCAACAGGAGTTTGTGCCACTGGATCTGGGCTAACACTTTCAAGCAGTGTATCTACAGCTCCTTGGTACATCACGGAGTATGGCAAGAGCACAAAAGTTGGATCAGGATGTTACGATTCATTGAACGGACATGCCAAGTTCGCAATGAACATAGCAACATCCGGTACGGCTAAGAACTCCGGTACGCAGATCTCTGCCGGAAGCTCTAAGACGTTCTCTGTCTATGCAGACGTTTACGAAGATGCAGATACATCTACCACAGGTGCTATCAGTATCAAGATCTCAGAAGATACTTCATACCTAGCAGCGTACACATTCAATTCAGTAACAACAGGAGTTGATAACAACCCTTATGCTGAAACATCAGGTACAGCTACAGGTCTGATCTGGACTGACTATGGTGCAGCTACAGGTACTCATGGTGAAGAGACTACAGAGTACATGACAGGATACAAAGTACCTGGAATGCCAGTTTCTTACATGACTCTAAGCAAGTAATAGTTAGATCATGAGCGATTGATCTTATATCGCACAACTTAAAAACCCCCCGCCTTTCGGCGGGGGGTTTTTGTTTATACAAAAAAACAACCAATGTCCGAAACCGGACAGACGGTTACAAAATACTCTCGGCAAGATTGCAGACTTCTTCAGGGGTAATGAGAGTCATGCATTCCGCGGTCCCGGCTTTGATGCAGCTGCACTTACGGAACTTGCCCAAGTGGACATTGATACAAGGCGAGCATGGCAGCTTATCTCCGTGGTATATGGCGAAATTGGTTTTGTTATCCACAGGATAAGGCCCAAATCTCAAAGGCAAATTAGGCCCAAAAAGACCTATAGTCTTCGCTCCCTGTGCGGCCGATAGATGCATAGGCCCGGTATCGTTCGATATATATAGATCAAGATACGAGAACAAACTTATAAACTCGGGAAAGCCAAGTAGTCCGGCTAAGTTGATTATCCTGTCTTGATTTTTACATAATTTTATAACTGCATTATTAGCCTTATTCTCGGCCTCAGTGCCGGTTAGTAGTACAAAAGCATTGTCGTACTTGGCAAGGAGCATATCGGAGAGCTCTGCGAAATTGGCTTTTGGCCAAGCCCTGTATTCGGCCGACTCAGCGGTAGATACATGCATACCAATCAGCTTTGTTTCATTGAGAGGCTTTTTTGTTAAACCCATGAGCTTAGCGGCGACGCGAGTTTTATCGGCATCAGACACATTCAAAGAAACGAGCTTCTCAGGCGTATATTTGATCCCTAGCGGCTCAAGTAAATCGCAAAACACTTTCGCAGCATGTTTCATATCGTAATAGTGCACTTTTTCGCTGTATATGCGGCCCCTAGCTCCATGGTCAAAGCCTATTTGCCCCTTGGCGAGAAAACGGCTTAGAAGACCGGAAACACGCAAATACGGCTCGGTATCTATAGCAAGGTCGTAATGACCGCGCATCTTAAGAAGTGTGCTGAAATTTTCCTTCTCAAAAAGCAGCACTTCGTCAACAAAATCAACGTACTTAAAAATGTTCTTATTACGATTTCTGGCGAGGACTGTGATTTTTGCTCGCGGGAACTCCTGTCTAAGCTTTTTAATCATAGGCAAGGTCAGGATAGTCTCACCCAGAGTCCAGAGTCTGACCACCAAGATCTCTTTTATAGAATCTTTTGGCGGCATAGCCCCATGGAAAAAACTGTACCCAATACATAGTGGGCCGCCGATATATCTGTCCAAAGCTCGTTGAAAAGAGACATTAAGCATTCTTGATTTTGTCGATTATTGCACTTGTTGACAGCCCAGGTATCTTTTTAATCAGATAAAGTTCTCCATTGTTCTCGCGCAAAGCTTCCGCTTCGACGCAATCACTTCCATACTCTTCCGAATTCGTGTGCACATCAGGTTTGAGCTTGCTTAAGAACTCAGTGGGATCATCCTCATCAAACAGGAATACATAGTCAACGCAGGAAAGAGCGGCAACAAGATAAGCGCGATCAGCTTCAGGAATAATTGGCCTGCCTTCTCCCTTGTAACGCTTAACGGAAGCATCGGTATTGATGCCGACTATGAGAACGTCACCTTGCTCTTTGGACTCCTCGAGAGATTTGACGTGCCCAGAATGTAAAATATCAAAACTGCCGTTTGTAGTAACAACTCTTTTGCCTTCATGGCGAAGTATGTCGCGAATTTGCTTGAGCTCATCTAATGTTTTAATTTTTTCCATCTGCAAGGATTATGTTGGTGACGGCGGAAAGCAGGTCTTTTTCGCGGTAATCAGGATTGCAAGGTTCTGTATCGGTATTTCCTACTAGAACAGTCTTAACTCCGGCATTATCGCCACACTCTATATCGGTATTTCTATCACCGACAAAATAACTTTCCTCAAGGTTTATATCAAACTTTTTTTGAGCATCCAATATGCTGCTTGGATTAGGCTTGCGACAATCGCAGTAAGCATCTTCGGTATGTGGACAGTAGTAAATTTTTTCAACATTGATGCCATGTTCTTCGAATTGTGCGAGCATGTGAGCATGTAGTTTCTCCACATCCTCTTCGGTATACACTCCTCTTCCAATGCCTGACTGATTAGTAATGACAAAAAGCTTATAGCCGGCATCATTGAGGAGCTTGAGAGCTTCAAAAACACCTGGAATAAAAGTAAAATCAGAAACCCTGTATACACAAGAGTAGTCATAGTTTATGACGCCATCTCTATCTAAAAAAACAGCTTTTATCATCCTTCGAGCAGTTTTAAAATATCATCAGTGGTAGCAGTTTCGGTCCCGAATTTACTTATAACGACGTGGGCTGCGCTGTTAGCAAGTTCGCAAGCCATTTCTATATCAGCTCCAGATGTGCAAGCAAGTGCAATAGTAGATATAACTGTGTCACCTGCACCTGTCACATCAAAAACTTCCTCTGCTTTTGTAGGCACGTCGAATACGCCATCTGCCTTGTAGAAGACTTGCATGCCTTTCTTTCCACGGGTAAGAACTATATTGGAAGATAGTTCTTCCTGCAATTTCCTGCCTACTTCATGCGAGTTATCATCTGTGATTGATGTGACATCAGCCATTTCGGCAGCCTCTTTCTCGTTTGGAGTAATCAAAAAAGCTTGTCTATACGAATCCTTATGTTTTGGCTTGGGGTCGACAAAAACAGGCTTATTCAGCGAGTTACTTTTTGTTATAAGATGCTGCAGG